>Ga0116151_10000076_pt1 | contig 77424 bp, 68 predicted proteins | sample AD_UKC117_MetaG_FD_89893 | JGI IMG/M metagenome (GOLD analysis project Ga0116151, IMG submission 89893) | Active sludge microbial communities of municipal wastewater-treating anaerobic digesters from Hong Kong - AD_UKC117_MetaG | ecosystem: Engineered > Bioreactor > Anaerobic > Digestate...
AGGAGACGCCGACGACGGTGCCGGGAATGGCAAAGGAGAGCATGGTGCCGAACTCGAGGGCGCGCCGCCCGGTGAAGTCCTGCCGCGCCACCAGCCAGGCGGTGAGGATGCCGATTGCGGTCGGCGGCGAGGGTGACGCGCCGGCCGCCGTCGCGGGCGACGCCCTCGATCATCGCGAGCGCGGCGACGCGTTCGGCCGTGCCGGTGGCGCGGGTCAGCTCGGCGTCGACGATCAGGCCATTGCGGTTCTCCATGAGTGCATGCCCCATGAAGCAGAGCGCTGCGCCGACGCCGGGGCTCTTGCGGCAGAGCCGCGCGTCGGGGTCGGTGGTCGAGGCGTGGGTCTCGTTGGTGCGGCGCTGGCCGCGGAAGTTGACTTCGGCGTTTCGCCCGCGGTTGTCGCCATCCGGCGGCGACGCGTCGTCCGGCGGATCGGCCGGACCGTCGCCGGCGTCCTTCGGCTTGACGCTCTTCATGGAGGCCCAGGCCTCGATCAGCGTGCCGTCGACGGAGAAGTGGTCGCTCGACGTGAGCCGGCGAACCTTGGGATGCGCCACGATCGCGGCCAGAAAGGCGCCGGCGGCCTCGCCCGGCAGCAGCCGGTCGCGGTTCTTCGAGAAGGAGGAGGCGTCCCAGACGGGATCGTCCACGCCGAGGCCGACGAACCACCGGAACAGCAGGTCGAAGTCGAGCCGCTCCATCAGCCGCCGCTCCGATCTGATCCCGTAGAACGCCTGCAGCAGCAGGGCGCGCAGGAGCATCTCGGGAGGGATCGAGGGCCGGCCGATCGGCGCGTAGAGCGCCTCGAAGGTCTCCGACATCGACCCAAGCGCTTCATTGGCGATGTCCCGGATCGTGCGGAGCGGATGCGACGCCGGTACCCGTCCTTCGAGGTCGACATAGGAGAACAGCGCCCCGCTCCGCCGATCTGATCCGCGCATCCCGCCCCTCCCGTCTGCCGTGGAAGCGATGGAATCACTGACAAGCCAGATCAGGAAGAGTTTTTCATCAGCCTGCTAATGAGGAGCGATAAACCCTTCGCGGACGGCGTCGCGACGTGTCAGGCACCTCCTGTTGCTGGTGAACTCACGCCCTGCTCTTTGGCGGGCGTGGCTGCATCACGGTCCAGAGCGCGCTTTGTCGCTTCGCATAGCATTGAGGGCGAAGCCACCGAGGAGCGCAAGCAGAAGCAACACGCCAAGGTGCAGCAACACGAACCCGGGGAGCCGTCGACGAAACAGGTACTCCACCCAAGCTCGAAAGAAATACGTAAATTTCTCTTGAAAGAATTGGTTAGACAAACGTCACCTTACTCTTGTATCCCCCGCGCTGAAAGAGAAGCGCAGAATAATCAAGCATGAAACGCCAGCGGGTTCGCACGATCAGCAGCACAGAGAAGCTGATCTCCTGCTCGTGTTCCACGAGGCAATGCATCGCGTTCACATCCTGCTGACTTGGGATCGTGGGAAAACTCGGGTGCGAATGCCATTCTCCCAGATAGTTGAAGCGGTCGAATTCCGACTCGGTGCGAGCGAAGAATTCCTCAAGTGCTTCGCGATGGTACTCGGGCCTGCGCACGAAATGCGCGCCGCCGCCGCTCCTCGGATCGACCGAAAAGTCGACGATGCGGAAGTGGCCCGGGGCGAGTTGCTCGCCCATGAGGACGCCGCCGATTTCCCGGCGGCCAGCGGCCACCAAGTCGCGGCGTATCCGCGATCGCAGCGGTGCGGGGAACTCAAGTCGCATCCGTCTCCTGCACTACGCTCGGAAAGATTTCTGCAGCAAGGGCGTTTAGCTGCTCAGCAGCGTCCGGGTCTCTGTCAGGGCCCCAGGAGCCTTCCGCGGAGAATTCTATAGGGGCCGTATCGAAGGGTGCTGAGAAAATCCATCCTTTCGCGAGGCCGATAGCATATGCAGAATACGGGAACTGGCTGTCCGCGCCACGCACAAGCGTGTCCAACGCTAGGCGCGCGACATGCCCAGCTATCACCGTCACGTCCGCGTCGTCGGCGACGACGGGCGGCGCGTCACCTTGTTCGACCCCGTAGTCGCCCACCGACTGGCGCTCCCACAGAACGCCTTGTTTGTCGCACCAAGCCGACAATTGGCGCCTTGCGGCGTGAGGCGGCGGTTCCAACTCGGGTCGCACCCGCACGACCAGTCCGCCGATTCCGCCCGCAAAAACCTCCCCCCACACCATCGGCTTGCGCTCGTTCCGCGCTACGGAGGCGCACAGGTTGAAAACCTGCGGATCGGCAGTTGCGTCGATGATGAGATCACAGGCCGCGAGTTCCCCCATGGCGGAGTCCGTCGAAGCTGCGCTCTCCTGGCCCCCGAGCTTGATGCGGCGCATGCTGACACCGGGCTCAAGATTGAAATCCAGCACTCTCGCGGCAACGCCGTCCACCTTGTGCATGCCCACTGCCCGGGCGTCGAGATCATTGCGCACAAGATTGTCCGGATTGAGGATATCCTCATCGATCAAGACGAACTTCCTGACACCGGAACGCGCCAGGGAAGCAACTACCTTCGAACCCACCGACCCGCAGCCGACGATAGCAACGGACTTGTCGGCCAAGGTTGCGTGGCTTTCCGGCAAGCGACTCCGGCGTTCGGGCAGTTCGACTGTTGTGTAGGAGAGAACCAGCCGCTTCTCCTTGCCGGGGAACGTGCACAGCAGCTTGAAGGCGGAGGACTCCACGAACAGGATGAAGAGTTCGCCCGTACCCGGGTCGCGCTGCTCTAGGAGCTGCCCGGCGCCTATCGACTCGAGAAACGCCCGCAGGACCTCTTCGTCCAAGGCGCCCGGAACCCTCGCCGCCGACGGCAGGCGAATGGCGAAGCCCTGCCTCGATCTGCCGTCAATGACGCGCTGGGGCTGGGTCCAAACCGGCTCGTCTAAGGGCCCGAGTCGCGTTGGGTGGATGAGCCAGTGCTTGTTGTAGTGGTGCTCCGATAGGGCAAGTTCAATCGCCTCACCCGTAGGAAGCTCCTGAAAGATGACACGTTCTTCGGCAGTGATCAGGAAGCGCAGCTTGTCGCCCCGGATCGATTGGGCCTGTGATACGCGGTGCGCGCTCGGAACCTCTGCCCTCTCCTCGTCGGAAGGCCGCTCGCCCGAGAGTAGATTGTAGGCGCTCTCGATCATCATGGCGCCCGTAAAGGAAGGGTCCCAATTGTCTGCGCGGAGCTCCAGGCAGAGTTCTCCGCCAACTCCCCACTGATGGCGCGACAGGCGGATCTTCTCGCGCGGCAGGACCTGCGGAGGAGTGTCTGGAAAGAAGGACGGGTACACGAGCCTCAGCTGAAACTCGTCATCCAGATGGCGGATGGTGAAATCAGCGGTGAGTCTGAGTTCCGACTCAAACCCCCATGAGATGCCGGCCAGCCAAGGCGAGCGCTCCTCGAGCTCCGCAATTGCTGCCCGTTCGGCCCGTGCGCGACTCGGCGCGGTCAGCCACCAGATCACGCGAAGCCTTCCGGCCGGCTCGGAACTCGAGCCTTGTTGCCGAAGGCAGGTGTTGCCGGCACGGCCGCGCTCGGCGCGACGGAGGCGCCGCGCAGCATGCTACCGCCGGACCAGCCTGCCCTTTGAGCGGCCCTCTTTGCGAGCTCGCGGCCGAGGCGATCCTCGAGCACCTGCCCTATAAGCATCTGATCCGCCAACAACGCAGCCCGCCCGAAGTCTTGACGTGCTTGCTCGAGCCACTCGCAGAAGGCGCGCTCGCGCTCTGGATGCGCAGCCCACTTGTCCGCGAAGTTCTCTAGCGGGTCGGTTGGATTGGGGATCGTGGCGCTGCCGCGAGAGTCGCGCAGGATGAAGCGGTCCATCTTCGTGAGGATCGCGAACAGAGCCGCAGCGATCGTTTCCTCACCTTCATAGCTGTGCGCGGCGAGCGTCGTCAGGATGACGGAGATCGGGCAGACCGCCTTGCGACCGGCGAACGTCATGTCACGGTGGCGCTTCAGGATCATGATCGCCGACTGCAGCGGTGTCCGCACCTGATAGTAGGGAATGTTCTCTACGCTCGCCCGGACAGACTCCGCCAGCATACGGCGCCTGCGTTCGAAAACCGCCCCCATGCGGCCCCTGAACCACTCCGCGTAGCCCTTTGGGTTCGAGCGCGGCCACTCATTGGTCACGAGTTCGTACTGCGGGTGTTGATGGTCGGTGATGACGATCGCAGTGCTCGCGTAGCGCGCGTCGTGCCCATACGTTTCGAGAAGGACCCGTTGCTCCCACCCGTTGGGGAGCGCCGGCACGATGTCCATATGAAACTGCGCGCCGTCAGCATAGTCCAGAACCCAACAGCGGCGTCCCTCGCGCAGGGGCTTCACCATGTTCTGAGAGCGCCGGTATGCCTCGACTTCGACTCCAACCCGGCGTTTCAACTCCATCTGGCTGAGATGGCTCTTATTCAGCACCTTCAACTCGCACACGGAATCGACGTCGTATTCCTCCTGGTCCGTCAGTGGTTTGATAGCCGTGCCCAACCTGAAGGACCCTTGAACATACACCGTTGGGCCGAAGTCCCGGATCGATGAGTCGCGGCGGTTCAGCCAGTCGCCCAGCGACTCGTAGCTCCTCTCCGCGGCCCGATAGCGCGCTTCCGTAATCTCAAGCTCATCGGCCAGTGCGTTAAGGTAATCCTGAGCCTGTCTCGTTAGGGGCCTAGTCAATGCGTTCTCCACAACCCGCCGCGCCGAGGCTTCATAAACCCCCGAACGCCCCGCTCAAATGCCACGTATTCTCCATTTATGGATGCCATAGTAGCCTTTCCAGGGCCCGGAAATCGAGTCGCGATTGCGGCAGCCGCCATCTGCCGCAGGGCCGGGCGCTTGGGCGAAGGTAGTCGCCGACGAAGGGGTGGGCACTCGGCCGTGCTCAGGACAGGGCGCTTGCCGAGAGAGACCACCGGTAGGCTATCGTGATTCCAGTCGCAGTCTGCCCTGTTTTGTTGACCTATTGTTGACCCGGATCGGAGGTACAGGAATACCCCACGCGCCTGAGCACACAGGGTATTGATATCGCTTGATATTTTGGTTGCGGGGGCACGCAACCACCGATACCGACATTTGTTGGTAGCTCCCGTGTGAACCTCCCGTTTCCAGTGCCATTGGGAAATTCAATGACATACGAGAAAGGGGCCGGTTGCAAAGGGGCCAGTCTCGCAGACGATAGTGATGTAGCTGCCACTCGTTCGCATCAATGAAGTTGCCGCAATCTATCAATTTTCACGTTGCTATAGCAGCGTCACTTTTGCTCACGACAACATTGGTCGTACTCATGAGGAATGGGTGGTTTGCCCGATCATTTCATGACGGGTAACCTCGATCTTAACGCGGTTGACTAAGCCGCTTGCTTTGGCGGAACAACTGGAGACACCGCATGAGTGGAGGGGGGATATGATTACGGGTTCCGGACGGTTGCCGTGGCAACACATCACGATTCGGGTGCCGTGGCACGATGGCGGTTGGAATGGCCGCGTTTGCAACGCCCCATCAGAGAATACCGCCTGTCTCGTTCTCGGCCGGATCGCATCAGCGAAGCGTGATAGCGAGGATAACGTAGCCGGGAAGCTGTTCGATGAACTCTCATTTGCGGAGCTTCCGCCATGCGTCGATGAGCGAGGCGGTTTCATGTCCGATCATGACCTCGTCTTGACTAAGCAACACCCGTACAAGCAGTCGAGCCCCGAGACGCACGGCCATTTCGGCGAGACGAAGCTTCGCATTGAGGCCTACTCAGCGGCATGTATTCCATTCGGTTGGATGCTGAAATCCAACGTCGAAGGAGACGAGAACGCGGGGGATCCTGGCAAAGCTGCGGCGTTGCGCCTCGCCTACGACCCTGAGCGGGAGCCAGATCTGTCTTTCCAAACCGGCTGGGTGCAAGACAGATCGAACCAGTTGATCATGTTAGACACCTTCTTTGGTGCTCTTCAGCCAAAAGCCTCTCTTTGCTTCTTCTACGCAAAGAAGACACCTCTGTCAGAGAGTTCAAACCGGGTCATCATTGGCGTCGCAAGAGTTAACGGCGTGGGGGAGCACACGGAGTATTCGTATGAATCCGCAGGTGATCTTCGCGGCGTACTCTGGGAGCGCTGCGTCCGACACTCTCTACGGCCCGATGGCAGCGATGGCTTCCTCATGCCCTATTACGACGTCCTTGCTGCCGCTCGGACAGACGCAGCTATCGCCATTGAGGATTGCGTTGCCTTCGCACCAGAGGACCAGTTCGATGCATTCTCTTATGGTTCCGAGCATCTCGGTCACGATGGCGCGATTGCCTCGCTGCTCGCCTGCACCGCGGCATTGCGGTCGACTGCAAAGGTGGTGGAGACCGACGTCTCGGCTTCGCTCGCTTGGATAGACCGCGAGATCGCCCGCCTGTGGACGGCTCGCGGCATCCATCCCGGCCTCGGGAGCGCCCTGAGTGCCTTCGGTCTGGAACATGGATCCCTCCTCGCCCATGAGATCGTGCGTGTTGGAAGCCGCGAAGGAGAAGTGTTTAACGCATTCGCATTCATCGACGACATCGTGAAGGCGCCCTCCGGATTTCCACAAGCTGAAAAGCTAGGATTTGGCGCGAGCTACCGTGAGAAATGGAAGAGCCTTGCACCGGCACGACGTCAGCTTCTCGATCTCGTCGCTCGATGTGACCTGACAGCGGAGCAGGCGCTGCGGGCCTATCAGCCGAGCCAGCGAGACGTCTTCAACGAACCGACAAGCGACGCGGATCTCTTGGGGAACCCGTATCTTCTGTTCGAGCGAGACGAGACCGCCGCCCAGAGGATACCCTTTGGCGTGATCGATCGTGGCGTCTTTCCGGCCGATGTAATTCGCGAAGCTGCCCCGCTACCCGCGGGAACAACGATGACCGACGGAATCGACAAGCGTCGTGTTAGGGCGCTGATCATCGACATGCTCGAGTATGCGGTCCAAAACGAAGGGCACACCCTACTGCCGCGAGGATGGATCGTCAGCCGGGCGATTGAGGCACCCCTCGATCCTCGCTGCGTGGTCGATGAGGATGTCATCGACATGGTTGCGGACTACCTCACGCAAAGCCTGGAGGCTGCCCGGACGTCTGACGGTGAATTCGCGTTGAAGCTTCGGCGCTATGGCGCGTCGCGCACCGCGATCACCAACGCGGTGCGGAAGCGCGTCGACGGTAGACGCCATCAAATAGTCCACGATTGGCGCTCACTCGTCGATGCGGTTCTCCCGGCAATTGGCGCCGGAGTCGAGGCTGAGGTCGAGGACCTCGCACGGCGCGAAAAAACGAGCGCGCTCGAGCAACTCGCATGTGGACGCTTCTCGGTCCTTATCGGTCCTGCGGGGTCGGGTAAGACCACGCTATTGAGGGTCCTGTGCGACCTGCCAGAGATAAGCTCCGGAGGCATCCTTCTCCTTGCTCCCACGGGGAAGGCGCGTGTTCGGCTGGAGGAAGCGACCGAGCGTCTCGGTGAAGGAATGACGCTTGCCCAGTTCCTTCAACGCTACGAAAGGTACGATGGGACAAGCGGACGATATTTCCGGAATCCCGAAGCGCCGCGCGAGAAAGGCTTTCGCTCCGTCATCGTGGATGAGTGTTCGATGCTGACCGAAGATCAGCTCGCTGCGCTCATCGATGCAATCGAAGGTGTCGACCGGCTGATCCTCGTTGGCGATCCTCGACAACTTCCGCCCATCGGTGCCGGCAGGCCCTTCGTGGACATCTGTCGTCAACTCGCACCGTCTGAGGATACACCACAGTTCCCCAAGATCGCCCCTGGCTATGCCGAGCTTACCATCATCGGCCGACAGCGCGGCACCGATCGCGGCGATGTCCTGCTAGCCCGGCAATTCAGCGGAGAGCCTTTGGACGCTGGCGCTGACGAGGTATGGGATTCGCTCAAATCTGGCACCTTGTCGCACGTGCGGACGGCTCAATGGTCTCTCCCGAGCGATCTCGAACCTACTTTGGCCGAAGAAATCGTCCGCGGGCTGGAACTTGCTGATGGCGCCGACCAACGTGGATTTGAGCTCAGCATCGGCGGAAGCGAGTGGGAGGGGCACGTCCTGTTCTGGGCGAGACGCGCCGATGAGACGGATGGCGGTGCCGCAGCGTCAGCGCATGACTGGCAGGTACTCTCGCCCGTCAGGGCCGGCCCACCCGGCGTGGAAGCGATCAACCTTTCAATTCAACGACGATTTCGCAGCAAAGTACGTGATCGTGCGCTGACACCGTACGCCAAATACCCAAAACCCGCCGGGCCTCAAGGTGTCCTGTGGGGCGACAAAGTCATCAATCTTCGCAACAATGGCCGCCGACGCACCTATCCGCGCCAAGAGCGTGCTTACGTCGCTAACGGTGACATCGGGATCGTAGTTGGGGGCTACAAGACAAGTAAGATGAAATTCCGCCCGCGCGATCTCGAGGTCGAGTTCGCCAGCCAGCCGGGCGTTAAGTTCACCTACTTTGCCAGCGAATTTTCTGGTGAGGAGGGCACGCCAGATCTCGAACTGGCGTATGCACTCACTGTCCACAAGACACAGGGTAGCCAATTCGAGCGGACATTCTTGGTGTTGCCGCGCAACTGTCGGCCTTTATCGCGGGAGCTCCTATACACGGCCATCACTCGACACCGGCAAGAACTCGTACTTCTTCATGAAGACGATATCGGCGCCCTGAGGCGGTACTCGGACCCGTCCGCCTCGGAAATAGCGCGGCGGATGACGGATCTCTTCGAAGCACCCGGACCGGTCGCGGTCAAGACAATCTCAGGTCCGCGTTTTCTCGACAAGCATCTCCTACATCGCACCAGCCGCGGCGAGTTCGTGCGGTCCAAATCTGAGTTAGCAATCGCGGAAAAGTTGAACGGGATGGGGATCGCCTATGTCTACGAACAGCCATTGCAACTCGATGGGAGAATGCGGTGGCCAGATTTCACGATCGTCGACGACGATTCCGGCGTGACATATTACTGGGAACATCTCGGTATGCTCTCAGACCCGCAATACGCTGCTCGTTGGCAAATCAAACGGGCTGCTTATCTTGCCGCGGGTATACGACCGATTGATGAGCAGGCAGGTGGCGACATCCTCATTGAGACAAAGGAAACGGCGGGATCAGGCCTCGATATGGCTGAAATTGATAGGCTTGCTCGCCTCATCGGGCGATGATCGTCCCCCACTGGCTGCTATCCTGATCTGCCGTCGCTACGAAGATACGTGATCTCGAACGTCTTAACTTGGCGATACTCCTGCAAGCGATTGGCCAAGTTAAATGCATCGTTCATCTCGAACTTTTGAAAGATATCGAGACCTCGATCGAGACTGATCTTCCAACCGGCGTCACTCGTGATATGGCGAGCATGAATCGTATTCGTTGCATCGAATTCCCAAGAGAACTTGATGCCAGCCGTTTCGCACGCGCTCTCGACAGCTACGAGATTTCCCTGTTGCTTTTCTGGATATATCTCATCTTGGCAGGTGATAAGCCGCACCACGATCTCGTCACCAGGCGTTTTCCGCACCGCAACCATCTCAATGAACTCCATCAGATTCCGCACCTGATGAAACATCCGAATATAGGGATCAGTAATTACGATATTCGTTGCGCCTTTAAGCCATGGCCAGAAAAGTTCGGAATAGGTGACGCCCTTCTGATTCTCGTTGAAAATCCTGTGCCCCTCGCGCGGACCTGCAAAAACCTCCTCCTCTGCCATCGTCTCAGAAGCTTGCGAGACAGGTCTGTCATCATTGACTGCACTTTCAGGTCCAGTTTGGTCATGAGCGGGCGCCCGTTTGTGGTAATATTGAGAATATTCTGTTTCTTCGAGCGTCTTGACAACTACCTTGCGGCCATCAATTGCTGTGAAAGAAAAGTCCGTTTCTGGATACGTATTGTCGATCCGAAGAAGCTGGTCCTTAACCCGCTTCCTACCCTCAATTGCGAGATACAGGATCTCCTCCACCTCGGTTGCGGTTGCGTTATCTGCCGGGAAGAGCAACTTCATCATCCCTGAGAACGTCTTGTTCACCCCATCGCGATCACGCGTCGAAATATCCGACGAGAGCGTGAACAGGTCCTGGTAGCGATTGGAGTAGTCGTCATTGCGCATGTGCCGAAGGATTTCAGCCAAATAGTCTACGACGAAACCATACCCGGATGCGAACATTTCTCCGCGAATGACATCGATCTCCCAACCTGGCAAGTAGGTGTGAAGCCGGTCGATAAAGGCCGAATCATAGTATTTTTCGGGAAGTTCCTCAAACAAGTCCGTGTGCTTCAACATGTACGGAACATTGTGCTTGGTGTTCCCAACAAATACCATCGATGCTTCGGCGCCGAGAGTCTCCACCCCTCGCGAGAAACTCTTGTTGGCCATGTAGTTTTTCAATATGTCAACGAGCGCCTTATCGACCCGCTTTTGCCTGCCGGCGAACTCATCGAAGGCTACCACATCCCAGTAGCCGACTAGTCCGATTTTCCCCGAGCTGTTGTTGACGAATAGCTTCGGAACCGTAACTTCACCTCCTGAAATCAGGATACCGTGCGGCGAGAACTCCGAGAAGATATGAGACTTGCCGGTGCCCTTCGGCCCTAGTTCGATCAGATTGTAGTTTCGTTCAACGAACGGAACGAGGCGCATCAATTGCAGGAGTTTGCTGCGCCGACCGAACATCCCTGGATCGAAGCCGACCGTCTGGAACAGCAGGTCGATCCATTCATCGGTCGTGAATCCCGCACGCGCGCCGAGAAATGCCTCATAGTCAAACTTCGATAGCTGGATCGGCTTGATGCTGCCCAGAATCCAGGGTTCGACGTTCTTGTCCTCGCTGTGCTCATATTCGACATCGGCGATACACCAGACGCCGCTCACCAACAGCTTGGGATGGGCCTTCACAGTGTCGGAGTCGATGATGACTTTCTTGATGCCTAGATTGGCGAAAGTCGCCTCATAAGCGTCTTTGTCGGTGTTGAGATCGACACTGATCTTGTCGATCACCTTCCACCGGCCCTTTTCCCGGATGTTCGATCGGATCAGCCCCGCCTCGTTGCGGTGGACGTAATGCTTGCGAAGGATTTCCTTGACTGTCTCGATCCCCGATTGGATGGAGCTCTCGTCATTGGTGGCGCAGTACTGGCCAAGCAGGAACTCCAGCACGTAGGATGGGACAATGGCATTGCCTTTTACCGCCTTGACCAAATCCTTGCGAACCACCAAACCGGGGAAACATTCGTTGATCTTGTCGTCCAGCGCGGTCATCGGATCCCCCGTCAAAAATCAAAGTCGCTCGAGAAGCTGCGACGCAGCGTGTAGCGAGCTGAGCGATATTCCCTGAAGTGGGACGTGTCGCCATGCCGCTCCTCCAGCTTCACGACCACCTCCTGGCCGTTGAATTCGTCGGCCCGACGGAGGAGGAGGAACCGGACCGGGACTTCGCGCTCGCGCGCGTTTTCGGATCGGAAGTCGAACACAAGCTCGTGGCTGTCCGAGATCAATTCGCCCGACTGGGCATAAATCCCCGCCCTGAGTGCGCGCGCCTGGGTTTTCTCCGTGACGGCCTCCACCTGGTAGAAGCGAACCGAGATCTGGCTCGACGTGATCAACTGGTTGGAGCTCCCGATGATCTCCACCTCAACGGCGGTCGTGTCGCTCTGTCGCTTCTTGTTGATCTTGACGACGGGAACGACAACCTCCTGAAGGGTCGCACCGCCATGCACGAACCGGCTCCCCGATCCCTGCCGACGGAGCCGATTGATGGATTTGGGGATGAGCAATTCCACCGAGCCTTCGAGACCGGCCTGCTCCGGCGTAAAGCGTCGCAAACCATGATTGCCCTTCAAACCGTGGCCAAGGATGAAACGCCGGTCGCGGAAAAGGATCACGTCACCTTCGACCTGCGCCGAGGAGAAGTCGCTCTCTTCGATGGGGCGGTGTTGGTAGATGAAGCCGTGATCGGACGTCACGATCATGTTGTTGGCGTTTGCGCCGTTTAGCTTTTTGACAACCCGCACGATCTCCTCGATCGTGTCTTCGGCGGCCTCGAAAACGCGCTCCTCTGAATCCCGCTTGTCGCCGGTCGCGTCGATCAAATTGTGATAGACGTAAACGACGTCGTGATCGCGGACGAGCGCTCGCGCCTCGTCCTTGTCCAGCGCCATGAGGTCCTCAGCCTTCACGGCCGTGGTTTTGTCGTCCGACCGTCCTGTCGCGAGGATCTTCCTGCGGTTCTCGATACCCTGCGAACTCTGACCATTCACCAGAACGGTGCCGCTGTCGTTGTCCACGATCTGCAGCTCGCTGTTGGGGAGAAGCGCCGCCATCCCGAGCTGGGTGTAGCTCGGAAGGCTGCCGAACATCGGATCGATGCCTGCCTCGTAGCGGTCCAAGCTGAGGATGCGTCCCCGCAGCTCCGCCGCTACTTCATAGCGAAGCGCGTCGGAAACGATGACGCACACCTTCTGATCGCGTCGGCGAAATTCACCGACATACTCCCTGTAGAAACTACGCTGTGCGGGGATCGGGAGCGCTGACCAGGTTTCAGCTCCGTCGACATGCGTCTGCCAGGCCTCGTTCAGGCGCAGAAGGTAGCTGTTGACGTAGCGGTTCTCGACCTGCTCGAACAGTTCGCGCATGAGCGTCGCCTGGCCGGACTTCTGCATGCGCCAGATGAATTTCCGGTAGAGCTGATCGATCCGGAACCAGCTCTTCGCGTAACGCTCGACGCCTTCCGCGAGGCTCGTCATGCCGAGCGTGACCTGTGCCATTGCTTGCTGGAACTCGGCGGCGAAGCCGATCGCTTCATAGAGGTCGCGATAGGCAGCATACCAATGGCTCTGCCGACGCTGACGGATCCAGTTCAGGACATCTCCCTGCGCCACAGTCTGGCTGCCAACCTCATGGACCAGTGCGCGGATGATCGCTCGGTCGACCTCCTCGAAGTAGTCCACTTCGATCAACATGCGGAAATCGCGCTTGGCGAGATCCTGTGCCACGCCTAGCGCCCCGGCATATTCGGCCGAGAGGGCAGAAAAGGCTTCTTCTGCATTCCGGTTGTTCTTCCAGCGACGGAAGAACACGAGGGCCTCGGGAGCTAGGTTCGCTTCTCCACCGACCGCGCTCTGGTAGCAGGACTTGAACAGCGTGATCGCGAAGTCACCGACGCTCCCTTTTCCAGCACGGTAGCCAAAGAACCGTTCCATCTGATCCCAGAGGAAACCGCTCAAGCCGACACGGTCGATCAATCGCAGGCTGTCATCTTTGCCGGCTGCCAGCTCTCCCAACAACGCCTCGACAACCGTATCGAAGTCGCCGTCGGCCCCGGCGCACACGCTGAGCATCCTCAGACGCAGCTTCACCTTCGTGTCGTCTCCGCGAACGGCAGCTTTGAGCTTCTCCAGCCGACGCCCGGAGCGAAAGAATTCCTGATGTTCCCGAACCACGTCCTCGAAGCTGATCGGCAATCCCAGATCCGCCAGCCAAATCGCGACCTGATCGCTCTTGAACACTCCATGCGCCAACTCGACGTCGAGCAGCCAGTTGTCGATGTCGGCCGGCCGCGGTCCCTCCCGATAGAGCAAAAAACGCCGCTTCGGCTCCTCACGCAGGACGCGATACTTCACCGCGAACTCAGTGTTCGCCACCTCGATCTTTTCGACGCCATCGAGCGTCAGTGCCTCAAATGCCTGCCGGAATTCGTGCGCCGGATCGTACCAGAAGACGATGCGGTGCTTGTCGAACTGCGCTTCGAGGCCCTTGGCGATCCGCTCCTCCATGCTCAGTCGTCCGCATCGCTCAGGCCCTTGACGGGCTTTAGGGCGGCGCCGAACTTCGGATAGTTGGCCTTCACCCCATCATCGAGATCGATCTCGATCTTTTGGGTCGCCAGCGGGAACAAAACGTCTCGCTCCCACGCATCGAGCTCCTCGATCTGCCGGGCTATCGCCTCAATCTCCTTCAAGGCCTTGGTCTTCTGGGCGGGCGAAGCGTCCCCGCTGATGCTGAGTGTTTCCTGCGCCCTGCGGTGCGCCTCAAGCTTGGAGCGGAACTCGCGAAGATAGTCGTTGAGCACCACACTCACCGTATCGGGACGGTAGCGGTGCATGTAGATCAGCGCGTTGAAGGTGCCTTTCGGGCTTGAGAAGAGCCAGTAGATAGGCCGCTTCTTGTACCGTTTCACATGATCGTTGAAAAAGTCGCGAGTGAAGTATCTGCGGATATCTTTGCCCAACGCCTCCTCGACGAAGGCGAGGTTCTCCTGGAAATGCTCCTCGCCGAAGGTGACACGCAGGAACCGCCGGAAGCGGGCAGCGATGTCGTCGGCGAACCAGTCGCCATCGAGCACGGGGATTACATTGTCGGCGTCCGGCTCGAAGGTTGGGTTTGGCACCTTGGCGCGATGTTCCTCCAATCCCTCACCCTGGTTCGCGAGGATCAGGCCGGGCACATCGAGACTGTAGCGGCCGAACATGCAGCCCACGGCATAGTGCAGGAATTCTGCCATGGAGTCAGAAAGCAGCCGCGCTTCGCGCTCCGCTCCCGTGCCCTTCACGCCGTAGCGATAGGCTGGGTTGCAGGTGAGAGTGATCTCCTCGACCGGCACCTCGGGAGTCAGCTCGTCCTGCAGGCCATAGGCGTCGATGAAGATGCGATTGTTCTCTTCCTCCAGCCACTGCATCTCCTCCATCATGCCTTGCCAGTGGGCGCGGAGGCGGGCATAGCTGGCCTCCAGCGTCCTATCCCGGTGATCGGGCGAGAGCAGCGGAAGGGTGGTGAAATCCCAAGAGGTTTCGTAGGCGTCCCAGTCAGAGTGAGATAGGTGCACGCACCTTTCAGCGACTTCTCGGACCGCTCCGGAAATGAATTTCGTAGGATATGGGAACGTCTGGTAGTCACCGATCTGAAAATGAAGTGTGGGATTCAGCATTTGCGAAACTTCTTTCGCAAAAACTGTGTTCAGGTATGCCAAAATAGAAAATCGCTCATTCCCATCTTGTGGGAATGCACTGTGCCCCGAGATGTCGTAGATCGCGCCTTTTGGAAGTAATCTAACCGATAGAAGTCCGCTGGTCACGTCAGACCAAGTGATGCCAGCTTGAAAATAGCAATCCGTATTCTGCGGACGCGATCTCAACTTCCCATTGTCATCACGAAATTCCCGAATGCGCTTTCCATCGTTTTCCCAATTTACAACCCACTCGAGGTTTCCATACCACCGTCGAAACTCACCACCTTTGTTATAGGGAAACCACTTTTGAGGAAGAGAACTAGTTTCTTCGCATGAGCCTGCTGTGAGGCATATCTTGCTGCGCCCCACCTCGTGCCATACCCTTGCAAACGTCCCATTGTCGCCTGTGGCGAGACCTTGGCGCGCCTTAGTTCTTTCTCCAAGCGTAGGGTTCGTGGAAAAAATGTCCAGAAAGTCGTCGCTCACCCAATAAGCAATCGGACTTCCGGGGATCTTTGAAAAGTCCTTTGCAGAAATTGAGTTGCGGCGTTCGTTGGATGTCGGGAAATTTAGCGGAACCCCTTCTTCGTCTGTCTCAAAATAGCGAACACAACAAAACTCACCGAGCGCCTCAGGCTTCTTTGAGGCCTCGAATACAAATGCAGTTGTTCCAAAATTGATTCCCATGCTTGTGCCACCCTTTCCGAGATAGGGCATGTGGACCATAGACGTCAGGTTATTCTGTGAAAGAAGGTTCAAACGCTGACTCTCGAATGAGGAAAGGAACATCCAGCTTTCCATGGTAACCATGGCAAAATTCCCCGCAGCGATGACGAGCATTTCTGCTCTATCAATAAAGGCGGAGAAAAGGTCTGTCTTGCCGTTGGGAAAAGCCACCTTTACGAAGGCTTGGAGCGTGCTGTTCATTCCGCGGTTGCCCAGATACGGCGGGTTTGCCACCACCACGTGGTATTTGGGCGAGAGTGCTTCGGCCATTCGCAGCACGGCCACGACACGGTCCTGCATCTCTTTCAGCAACAGATCGGTGCCGAAATCCCGCGCCGCCACCAGCCGTAGCGTCTCCGCCGGGTCGCGCAGCTTCGGCACGATCAACGAGCCGAAGTTCTTGGCCTGTTCGAACTGCATCAGCGTCTCGCGCAGCTCGTCTGTGAACAAGTCGCGCCCCACCACGGCGGTCACTTCCGTCATTTCGGCCGGGGTGAAGGTCACGTTCTGAAGCGTGATGATGTCGGGCTTTACCCCCATCCGCAGAAACCGCCGCCGTCCCAGTTTTGCTGCCGCCTTCATCGCCAGCGCGAAGGCTGCCAGAGCGCCGGCGCGATCATCAATCTCCAGCCCCGTTAGATTGTGCTTTAGGATCAACGCCGGGATCTCGGGCGGGTCATATCCCTCTTCCTCATAGATCGCGTGGAGGATGTCGAAGGCGTACGTCAGCATGTGCCCCGAACCGCAGGCCGGGTCACAGACCTTGATCTCCTTCGGTGACGTGATGCGCAGGAAGTCTGTCTCCGGTTCTTCCGGCGCGATGTAATAATCCATGCGCTCCATCAGCCGAGAGCCGGGCCGATTCAGCATCCAGAGTCGGCCGAGGGAATTCTCGACCAGGTAGCGCACGATCCAGTGCGGGGTGAACAGTTGCGTGGCGGCGGGAATGTTCTCGGCCGTGATCTTCACGTTCTTCTTCAGCCCTGCGAAGACCTCGTCCTTCTTCTCGGAGATGTAGAACTGATAGAGCCAACCGATGACCTCGACATCCTCACAGACGTCCGGCGTCATCGCCTCGCGCAAATAGGCGAGGATCGAGGCGTTCGACAGCAGATCCTCAGGGAGCAGCAGCTCGGTGTAATCATCGATCCGCTCGAACAGGAACGGCATAACCCGGTGCCAGTCATTGCAGATCGCGACGAGAAGCAGCCGATAGGCCTCGGCCTGCGCGTCCGGGCTTGGCGTGCGGCCATCCAGCAGAGCGCGGACCTGAGCGCGAATCTTTTCCGGGACGCGGTCCTCGTCGATGTTCCCGGCCTTGGCCTCGGCCAGAATTTCTGGCTGGAACTGACCGGACAAGGGCGAGACGACGCGAACGGGGTTGAGGTCATTCGCGTCCATGAAGCGCAAGGCTGAAAAGCGGTTGAACCAGATGTACGCTACCCGCTCGATCACCTGCCCTTTGCCATCCCGTGCGATGGCCGCCTCGAGCTTCTTCATCGCCTCCGGATGCTCGCGCCGCGCGGCAGCGCCCGGCGCGAGCACGGAGTCCAGCTTGGCGCTGACCTGCCCCATCAGGGTGCGCCGGGCAAACTGCGCGAACTTCTTAAGCTTCGAGGTATCCATCAGGCGGCTGCCTCCCCATTTGCAGCCGCTGCGGGAACCCGGGTCACGGGCCAGTCGGCGAATGTCTTGTTCCAGATGTCCACGGAAAGCACGACGCAGTCCGCTATGTGTTGACGCCGCCAGGGCGTGTCAGTTTCGCATCGAATGTCGGCCAGCAGCCGATCCTTGAAGCCGGTGAGAAGCGCCTTCTGTTGCTCGGGGTCAAAGGCATCCAGACCGAGAAGGACGACATATTTGAACGGTTTGGCATCACGCTCCATCAGATGGAGAAACGTGTAGGAGCCGCGCGCCTTCGGCGTCAGCTCCTGCGTAAGAATCGAATTGTCCGACAGCCGCTTGAAATAGCTCTGCCGCTCCGCAAACGGCACTGCCTTGTTTGACGGATCTTTGATCTCGACCAGCAGGATGTCCTCATCCCTTTCGATGACGAGATCCACGAACTTCATCTGCACCGGCAGCTTGACGCCCTGCCGGTCGAGTTCCTCCCATACGAGCTCGTCGGGAAATGAGAATTCCAGATCGGCGTTCGGCTCTGCCCTGTACGGCGTCATGGCCTCGCTCCCCCCAGCGCCCGCGCCACGTCTTCGTCGAACAGCTCGGCGAAGGTGTGGGAAATTGCGGACTTCGAGATCAGCGAGTAGCTGTCGGCGCTCTCCACCGCCATTTTCTGAGTGTCTGAATCGCGATAGAGGGCGTGAAACCGGACATGGTCCTCCTTGCCGTTGTCGATCAACAGGTCCAGCCATTTCAGAAGGACATAATCGTGGGTGGCGAGGACGATCTGCTGGCCGTTGCGCGACAGCTCAAGAAGCACCTGGACGAGCTTCTTCATCAGCTTCGGATTCAGATTCGCCTCCGGCTCGTCCCACAGCAGAACGCCAGTGGCGCCGGGGTTGATCGACCCATTGCAGAGCAACCGATGCAGCACGCCGATTTTTCTGTATCCCTCGGCAGTCATGCCACTCGACAGCGATTGCCCGCCTTTCGGCACGAAACGGGTGACGGTCGAGTCCTGATAAGCCTGCGCAGCCTTCGACTTCGACCGAGCGGGATCGACTTTCTCCTCGTAGCGGCCTGGCTCGAAGCGGAAAGCGCCTTCGCTCGTCAAGCGATACCGCCCGCCGACAAGTGCGACTAGTTCTCGGACGACACTCGACAGCCTTGGGTCCTCATCAAGGCTCGAAGCCTCATCCTCGAAACCCGGACGTACAAGGAGTTCCGCAAGATCGATATAGCCGTCGTCGAAGATCATCTCGACCGTGGCGCGATCATGATCCGGGTGGCGCATACCACGGACGAGCGACAGTACCTCCTTCGTCGGAATGAACACGGGATGCAGTTCATGCCCCTCGCCGCCGGCATCCACTTTGACTTGCAGCGATCGAGAGCGACTATTGAACGAGATCGCAACGCGGGAGTCATCGCTGCTCACCAGGCTGAGCCGTGCTGGCGCGGACGCTCCGCTGGACCGCAGCTCGCCAAGCCTGTCTTCCTCAGGAGAAAAGAGCCGCAGGAATTTCCTTGTTATGCTGAGCGCCACCCCCTCGTCCGAACTGTCAGTGGAAGGAGGCAGGCCCGCCAGCGCCAGACCATAGATTGCCTTCAGTAGGTGCGTTTTGCCCGTCCCGTTGGAACCTATGACCACGTTCACCCGCGGAGACAACGACAGCTTCAAGCTTCCGAACGCTGTAAAGTTCTCAATCTCGACGCCGGCGATCATCACACGGTCACCCGCTTGCCCGCGCGGATTTCGGCAATCAGCGTCTCGCGCAGGGTATCAAGGTAGGCGTCAATATCCTGTTCGTCGGACAAGTACGGCTTAACGTAGGTGACACGCAGCGCGCTGGCAGCCACATATTCCGGTTGGGTCGGTGCTGGTGGCGTGCCCCGCGCCGTGTCCCCTAGGGTGCTCGGCTTGTCGTCCTCATCGTCTTTCTTGTCAGTAGGGCGCGCCGTTACGCGGCCGAGCAGTGCGGGAAAGCCGGACGCCCGGAATCTGCTGACACTTTCGCGGATCACCGCGATCAGCTTGCTGGTCTGGATGGTATCAAGAACCGTCGTAAAGGCCGCCTCGACTTCACGACCGTCGGGCTCTGCCAAGGAGGTAAATTCGGGCAGCGCCCGCAACTTGGCGCGAAGCTCTTCGACATCGGCAATCGCCGTCTTGCGTTCCGCCTCGAGCCGATTGTCGACCTCCGCTCTCAGGGCATCAAGGGCGCCCTTGATCTGCTGAATGGCGTTGCCCTTGAAGCAATCGGGATCGTTCAGAACCTCGCGGATGGCGCGTGCTTTATCTTCGCCGCCATATCCGAAATTGGCATTCTGGTCGGCCAGATAGCTCCGCGCCTCGTCATAGATCGCCTTCTGACCACCGCCCATGAAGCGACGGATCGGGTCGAGAGTGCTTTCCTTCAGATCGAGCAGCCGATCCTCGTGGTGACTGAAGTCCTGAAGATACCAGGCATAGGGTTTGCCCGCGACCTCACTGAGTGAGTCCTGGAACTGGCCAAGCGCGGACATAAACGGGTAACTCGACGATTGCCCCTCCAGATACGCGAGCTCCTTCGTGACCTTGTCGAAGGCTTCAGCCGTCTCGATTCCGAGTGCTTTGCCCTCGGTGCCGGCCGGCTGCTCATCGAAAAATTCGCGAAAGAATTCTTTGAGTTTGCGCGTCTGCGCCGGCGTGAACTCTACTTGGAGTTCAAGCACGATATTGCCCAGAGCGTGGGCATTCTGAAGCCCACGTAGCAGCGCATCGCCCTCCAACGAGCCGCCATCCGAACGCGCTTCGATTTTACCACGTCCAAGCAGACTGGCTGCTGTGCAAAGGATGGCGGCGTAAGACCAACCATATGGCTTGCGCTCGAAACGCTCGACGATGGCCTTCACGGTCGTCCTGATGCCGTTGCGCGCGTTTGACTGTGCGAAGTTGAGAATTTCCTGCTCGGCCTCGGTGAGATTGGCGCCATCCTCATCAAGCATGCCGTCGTTGCCATGCGCGAGGAACCGGCCGATCTCGTTTTCGGAGTAAGTGACGCCGCGAAGCATGCCGAGGTTGACGTGAACCTTGTCGACAAGCGTCTGGAATGCACGCCCGATCCGGGCCTGAGCATCCTCTGAGCGAACCTCGATTTCTTCCCCGCGCACGAAAAGCCGGGCATCGCCCATCAGCGCGCGCGCCTTAACCGTCAGATCACGCTGCCGGCTGTTGTTCTGCTCGCCCTTCTCGCGGACGATGCGCTCGATACTCGGCTGCTGTGTCACGGAACGCGCCTGACGGACATACTTATCCGTCCGCTTGAACACCATCAGGTCACTGACGAAGCGATTGTCCGCATTGAGAACAACGGCGAGTTCGTCCCTCGACATCGTGCGCATGGCGGTCGCCTCCGCGTTACCGCTCTGCTCGTGAAACGGCGTGATGACATTGATCGCCAGTTCATAGTCGCGGCCAGCCAGCCGGTCATCGAGGTATCGCGCGAAGGGGTAGTCCTGTGAGGATGCCTCGTGCCGGAGCCTGCGATTCTTGATGACACCATCGAAGATCAGCGTCTCCAGTTCCTTGGCGATCTCTGCCGTATCGATCTCGATCGCCTTAATTTCCTGTTCGACGTCCTTCTCCTCGTCGGTCAGGAACTCGAACAGCTCACCATTGCGCTGGATGTAGGTGTTCTGCTCAAGCAGGCTTAACGCCTCATCAACTCGCCGCTTGTGCTTCGTCAGGTCAGTCTCAAATCTATCCAGCATCAAGACAGCGACATTGCGGGACGTGGGCTTGAAGCCCTTAACGTATTTGACCAGAAATAGCGCTTTAAGAATTCGCGTGGCGAATTCGTCGCCCAAGTTCTTTTCAGCAATCAGGATCGACTGTTGAACATTGGATTTGAGTGCTGTGCGAATACCCTCGAACATCTGATCGAAGGTCGCAAGACCGCCTACAGAAAGATCCGCGAGCCGTACTACCACTTCTTGAAAAACGCCCAGCATCGACCGTTCGCCGACAGAGCTGTGCTTTCCTTCGAATGCATTGTGCTGGGACAAGTTCTGGATCGCCAACTGGAACAGCGGAAATTGGTAGGGAACGAAGGGGTAGCTGTGAATGAAGTGATCGCGGTCCCGGTAATTTTCCAGTCGGATTGAGCCGTCAGTGAAGTCGAACAGCGTCTTCAGGTTGTTCGACTCGCGGTGATAGAGATCGGACAGGCCACTGATGCCGGACTCGGTCTTCTTGAGCAGCCGCTTCTGGATAACTTCGGCGACATCGGCGCTGTTGAGCGGCATCCGATTGGCAAAGCGCGCTTGGATTTTTGAGAAGTCATTCTCCTGCCGCTGGTTCAAGTCGCCGATGACGGACGCCATGTCCTGCTGCGCTGTCACGACGATCCAGGCCCGGCCGCGGCACTTGGTGTTCAAGCTCTCTGCGATCGTCTGCAGATTGGTCATCAGCTTGACGTTGTCGGCGATGTACTGGCCCACCTCATCAACGAAAAAATTCAGGCGAAAGCCCGGCTTCTGCGTTTCGATGTAAGCATTCACCTTCTCGGCGAAATCTTCGATTGATGACCGGAAATCCTGGCGATACCGCGTCAGGATTCCTTCGCCATCGGACGGATTGGCGCCGGTGACCTGAGCATAAGCCTTGGAGACATTAGCATTCTCCAACAACGCCTGCTCACGTCCGCGCTCCCAGGATTTCCCGGCGACAGACTGATATGCCTCCCTGAACGCCCCGAGGACTCCGCGACTGTCCAGATCGCGCTCGAACTGCGCGATGTGCGGCTGCTTGCCATAGTAGCCGCACATTTCGTCGAAGACTTTCTGGAACACGGAAAGCAGCGCGTCCGTCTGCCCCTTCGAGATAACATCGGCCTTCTGGTCGATATTGAACAGGATGCTCTTCGACGGGATCGACACGGCCTTGCGGAGGTCGGCCGCGAGAATTTCATTGTGGGCGCATTTCTGCTTGAAAAGCTCGTAGGCCGGCCTCCCGTCGATGTCGCGGTTCTCGAGAAGGAGGGCCAGCATTTTCAGCAGATGCGATTTGCCAGAACCGAAAAAGCCTGAGATCCAGACCCCGTTGGCCGTGCCATAGTCGTTGTAGACATCAAGGAACCGTTCGAGCTGACGCTCGATTTCATTCGTGATGACATACTCCTCGAGCTCGACTCCGAGCCCGGCTTCGTCGTCTGCCTTGATGACGCCCTCAATCGGACGATCAACAGGCTTTTCGAAGATGTCGCGAAGTTTGGTCATGCCCCCCCTCAAATCTCATAGTGCGTAATATCGAACGCTCGATAGTATTTATCGTCATGCAGGATCCCGAACAAATCGAGTGACGCGCCGGTATCCAGGCTTTGTGTATATTTTCCGGGAAAGAACATCACCGTCGGCTTCTCCTTGGCGGTGCTCTGAAGGTTATTCAACACGTTGTGGGAGCGTATATAAGGGAATACCTCGCCGACACCCGACAGGAACAGGACATCGAACTGCCGCTCCGCAAGGCGGGCCCGAATCTCCGGAATGAGATGGGTTTCCGGATCGAGAACGCCCTGCAGAAGTTCCTTGAGTTCGTCCTTTCCGATGCTTGGCTCTGCCGCGAGAACGTCATCCCAGATGCCCCGGTCGCGCAGCAGGGAGATGCTGAGGTCGTAGAGATTAATTTCAAACACGCGCACACCACGGTTCTCAAGTTTCTTAGCGAGAGTGGCACGCATCATGTCCATGCCAACTGCTTCCTCCGCCGGATAGGGGCAGATGAAGAATGGCACTTCATTTCCAAGTCCCTGCTTCTTGAGGAATCTCTCGCTCGCGACAACCTTGAAGAGGTGATCAAAACGGTCCTTCGCGGTTGCCATATTGCTCAGTCGTGCCACTATCCTGTCCTCCCAGCCTGTCGTTCGGCCCCAGGGAAATATCGAAGTTCCTCGGGGTTCTCGGCGTCGATGATGGCCAGCACGCGCGGCGACAACATCGCTCCGAGTATCCGATCATCCTGCGACAGTATCTCTGCCTCGCGCATCAGTCGGAACAGTACCGCGCGAAGTTTTGCGCGAGTGGAAGCAGACAGCGCTGCCAACTTTGGAGACCACTCCTCCTTGGCGGACAAGAAAGCATCAAAATCACTGTAGGAGAGACCTGTCCGCAATGACAGAAACCTGTCTCCCAGCACCTCGACGGCAAACTCGGAAATGAACCTGTAGGTCCGGCAAGTCGCGAGCCAGAGAAGCGCCGCCTGTTCGCTCCGATTGCCGTCGACAAGTAGCGCCAATCCTTCCGGAGAAAGGTGTTTCAGGCGATTTACGATCTCTCGAACGGTCCGGCGCGCAGAGCTGGCTTTGCGAACTGGGAACACTCCGCGCTCTTGCGCACGAAGCGCCGTGGCGTCCCAGTCGTCGCCGTCGTCATGAAGGCGAGCTATGTCGACGCTCTCGTTGATGTAGAGACCGCCAGTCCCGAAAGACATCAGGTAGGGTTGTTCCTGAAGCCCGTCCATCAAACGCCTCCAGCCGCCTTGGTAGACTGTTCGACTTCTCCGAACTCGAAGTCCGCTCGCTGGAGCGCGCGCTCGGTCTCGTGGGGATTGAGAGCTACAATATGCTGGGTGCGCGGATTCTGCTGGCTCGCGTCTCCGAGCAGGCCCAGCCGCTTGAGTACATAGAACAGCATCGCATACCGCACCGAAAGGACGGCACGATCATTCGTCATGCCATAGTCTTTCGCGACGACCGCGCGTTGACTGGGAGTCAGTCCGGGATGGGGACCGATCTCAATATCGAAGGTCTTCTTCCACAAGGTATCCTGATCGCCCCCCGGGCCGGGGACATCCATGTCGCGGACGCCGAGGATGCGCGGCAGAAGGAAATCCTTATATTTTTCATCAATATGGCAGTAACCGCGAACGTGCCACCGAAAGCTGTCATAGCCGAATGCATGAGGTGTCATCCGCCGCCACATCGGGTCGGTTCGCCTGCTTCCCATCGACTGATAATAGACTTCGATAGAGCGGGTCTCGCGCACAGCTTGCAGGACCGCTTTCAGCACATCCGAATCTACTTCACGGCGCGGCGTCAGTGCGATGTCAGTCTCCGGCGGACTCGATATCCAGGATTCCCCTGGATCGACGAGGCCTTCCGTCAGAGACCTTAGGCGCGACAGGTAGCCATCGGGATTCGGCTTCAAGAATATCGGCGAGAACTGCGAACTCGCGACATAACGCTTCGCGCTCTTGTCGTAGACAGCGTTCTGGGGCGCTCTCTCCTGATACAGTGTCAGATCTTTTGACGCCTGCGGAACCGACACGTCGAACATTTCGATAATGTCAGAGCGGTTCACACCGCCTTCCCAGAACAAACGAAACTCGATGAATTCGAGCCGACGCTCCACCCCCCACTTCAAAGCCGTAACGCCTTCTTTCATGCCGCCTACCTTCGATTCCACGATGAGGATAAAAAGTATATGGACATATCCCATCAATCCGTATAACTATTATTCCCATCTTGAACGATCGTCAATGGCGGCGATTAGGAGATTCGGAAGGAGAGGCAGAATGCCGAAGCGTCGTACGAATCGTGAGGTAACCAGCAAGAAGGCGGCGAGTGCAGCCGCAAAGGACTTGCGGGACCCGAAAAGCAGCAAGGCCGCCAAGAGCGCGGCAGCGTCGGCGCTGACCCAGCGCCCGAACAAGAAGTAACCCGGAAAGGGGGCAGCGATGACGACCGCGAAGCGATCCACCCTTGTCGTGTATGGTCGCTTGGCAATGCGGGAGGCCCGCCTTGCGGCTGCCCGCAGCGGTCAACACGGCCTCCAGATCATGTCATTCGAACAAGCCGCGGTGCGGCTCGCGGGCGGCTTCGCCCGCGCGATCGACGAAGAAAGCCTGCGCGCGGCGATCCAGACGATCCTCCCCGAAACACCGATGGGCGAACTGGAAGATATCAAGATGCTGCCGGGCATGATCGGCGCGGCCGCCGACACACTGCACAAGGCGTGGCGGGCAGGTATCGATCTTGCCTCCCGGTCGGCTGATCATCCAAGGCTTGAAGCCATCGCTCGCCTGGAGGCAGCTGTTCTCACCGAACTTCCGGGCGGAATGATGCGTCCGGTCGATATTGTCGCCGCAGCCATCAGCCGGATCACCCATGCGCCCGCCATATTCGGCTCGATGGAAATCGTCGGACTGACCGAACTGTCTCCCTGCTGGCGGCCTCTGCTGAAGGCGCTCGCCGAGCACATCCCCATGCAATGGACGTCAGGTCCTCGCCCTGTCCCGGCTTGGCTCAAGGAAAGCGGCGTTGCTGTCGCTCGAGGCGACGCTGAGGCGCCGGCCATTCGATCCGCCAGCGCCGCGACCGCTTACCATGAGGCAGTCGAGACACTGCGTTGGGTTCGGTCGCTGCTCGCGTCGGGCGTATCGCCCGCCGACATTGCCATCGCCACCGCGTCGCCAGCCGACTACGACGATCACTTTCTCGCGTTGCGCGCCGATGCCAATATCGATTTGCATTTCGCTCATGGCGTCCCGGCCGTCACCACACGTGACGGACAAGCGGCAGCGGCACTCGCCGACATCGTCGTGCGCGGGCTTTCGCAGTCGCGCTTGCGCCGTCTCGCCGCCCTGTGCCGCGATTCTGCACCTCTGGCTTCCCTTCCCGATGGCTGGATGCGCGTCCTTCCAAGCGATGCACCCCTGTCAACGCCGTCCGCCTGGAACCAACTGCTGGCGCGCCTCGCGCCGGACGACTGGCCCGACGGCATGGATCACGCCCCGGTGCTGCGTGCTGCGGTCGATCTGCTGGCAAAGGGACCGGACGCGGCACAGGAGATCGGTGAAGCCTTCCTTATGGGCCGGGCATTGTCCATCTGGCGCAAAGCCCTACTGGCAGGGCCCGCCGGCGCGATCGACAGCACGCTGGAATCACTGAAACTGGATGACGGGCTCGAGGCCTCCGTCTCCGTGGCCTGGATGCCGGCCAGCGCCCTCGCCGCGTCGCCGCGACGCTTCGCTCGGCTGATCGGTCTCAATTCCTCCCGCTGGCCACGCGGGATCGCCGAAGATCGGCTGATCCCGGACCACATCATTCCAACGGGCGAGCTCGACCCGCTTCCCGTCAATCTGGCAGATCGCCGTGACTTTGATACGATCCTCGCCACTACGGGCAGCGACGTCGTCCTCTCCCGCGCCCGACGCGACAGCGACGGCCGGCTCTTGGGTCGCAGCCCCCTCCTCGCCACCTATGACGAGGAAGCCTATCTGCGGCGCAACGCCGTTCCCGCCCATGCCTTCAGTGAAACCGACCGGCTGATGGCGCGGCCGCAGGAATTCGCCGCCGATCCCCAGGCATTGAGTGCGCGTTCCTGCTGGCGCGATTGGCGCATGGCCGATGTGACAGCTCATGATGGCCTGGTCAGGTCCGATCATCCTTTGGTTCTCGCGATCCTCGGGCGGACCCAGTCGGCGAGTTCGCTCAAGACACTGCTGCGCAGCCCCCTCAATTTCCTCTGGCGCTATGCTCTCGGTTGGAAATCCCCGCAAGGCAGTGCCGAGCCGCTCGTGCTTGACGCCCTGCAAACCGGCGACCTCATCCATCTGGTGCTCGACCGCGCCCTGCGAAACCTCGAAGCGACGGGCGGCCTGGCGTCGGCCGACACGGCTGCCATTCAGGCTGCGGTGGACGAAGCCGCTGGTGCGGTGGCGGTCGAATGGGAGAGCGAGCGGCCCGTTCCGCCCGCTGTTATCTGGGGCCGCACGCTCGGGGACGCGCGCGCTCTTGCCGGACAGGCGCTCGCCTATGGAAATGATCATTTGCCGGGCAGCCGATCCTTTGGCGAAGTCCCGTTCGGCGGGTCCGAGCCCAAGTCGGAGGCGGCATTGCCCTGGGACGCCAGTGTGCCGGTGATCATCCCCGACACCGGATTTCACATTGCCGGCTATATCGACCGGCTCGACATCGCTGATGACGGCAGCCGGGCACTCGTGCGCGACTACAAGACCGGCAAGCCGCCCAAAGGCGACATACGCGTGAACGGCGGCCGCGAGCTTCAGCGTTGCCTTTATGCCTTCGCCGTCAAGGCGCTCCTTGGCGACCACATCGCGATCAGCGCCTCGCTGCTCTATCCGCGTGAACCGCTTGATCTACAGCTCGACGAGCCGGACATCGTCCTGGCGGAGATCAAAGCATATTTGCGGGCGGCGAGAACCGCCTTGGTCAGCGGCGCTGCACTGCCCGGGCCGGATACGGGAAGCGACTATGACGATCTCGCCTTTGCCCTGCCGGCAAACGCAGGCGCCACCTACTGCAAACGCAAACAAGCCGCCTCGACCGAGCGGCTCAGCGAGGTCGCGCCGATCTGGGAGGCGGAATGATGAGCAGCGTGAAAGTTCTGAATGATGATGGCGCCCGGCATGACGCGATCAGCCGTCACGACCGATCCATTCTGGTTGAGGCCGGCGCGGGATCGGGCAAGACCGCCGTGATGGCCGGCAGGATCGCTGTCATGCTGGCGCAGGGCGTCGCGCCAAGTTCCATCGCGGCAGTCACGTTTACCGAACTGGCGGCCAGCGAGCTCCTCCTGCGCGTTCGGGATTTCGTCGAAGATCTCGCCGCCGGCCATATTGCACCGGAGCTCCGCGCCGGCCTGCCGGAGGGTCTGTCTGCAGCGCAGCGCGACAGTCTGATTTCGGCCAGCACGGCGATCGACGAAATCACCTGCTCGACCATCCACGGCTTCTGTCAGCGATTGATCAAGCCCTACCCGGCGGAAGCGGATATCGATCCGGGCGCAGCGGTCATCGATCGCAACCAGGCCGATCTCAACTTCCTCGAAATCGTCGATGGCTGGCTGCGCGAGCGATTGTCTGGCGATCAGGGCGGTGTCCTGGCCGAGATGGTGCTGCATAGCCCGGGAGAGACCGTCGCTCTGATGCACAAGATCGCCGAAGCCCTCCGGCGGTCGAGGAATCTGGTCGCACCCGAGGCGATGCCCTTTGCAGGTGACCTGCAAGCCTTCCAGCAGGCGGCCGACGAACTTTCGGCCTTTATGCAAGGCGCCGGCGTCGATGAGCCGGAAACGGAGGTCTTCGCCGGGCGCTTTTCTGAAATGGCGGCTGCCCTTCCATCGGTTGCAGATGGTTCCACACCCGCCGGGCTCGTCGGGTTGCTGGTTGCACGCCCGCATCCCGACCTTACGACCGGGACGGGCAGCTTTTACGCCTACCGCAAGAAGGGCAAATGGGCGGCAGCGGCAAAGCAGGCAGGGCTGTCCAAGGCAGACGGCGATAGGCTGAACGATACGGCCAGCGGTTTGTACGAAGCGTGCTGTGCCGCGTGGGCCGCACTGCTCCAGGCGGTATCCGGCCAGGTCCTTACGATATTGATCGACGAAGCACGCACAATCCTTGCGCGCTATCGTGAGCACAAGCGCGCCAGCGCCCAGCTCGATTTCGACGATCTCATCTACGCCGCACGTGACCTGTTGCGCGACCATGAAACTGTGCGACAGGCGCTCGGCCAGAGGTATTCAAAGGTCTTGGTCGACGAGTTTCAGGATACCGACCCACTCCAGGCCGAAATCTTCTGGCGTCTATGCGGTGATCCCGGTGATGATCCGCAGGACTGGACGCGCTTCCGGATTCGGCCGGGCGCACTCTTCTTGGTTGGCGACCCCAAGCAGGCAATCTATCGTTTCCGCGGCGCGGATGTCGGCGCTTATGTCCAGGCCCGCACGGCCTTCTCGACACAGGACGCGGACGGCCTCGTCTCGATCTCGACCAATTTCCGTTCCTGTGCCTCGATCCTCACTTTCGTCAACGAACGGTTCGAGGATGTTCTATCGGCTGATGGCCAGCCCGGCTTCACAGCGCTCGATCCCTTCCACGACGATCCGGAAGACGGCGTCTGCGTCGCGGCGATCGATATCGCGGTCGCTGACGAGAACGGCAAGGCCAGCGCCGAGCAACGACGCGACGCCGAAGCCGAAGCGGTGGCTGAACTTTGCGCACGCTTGATCGGCAGCCATCCGGTCCAGGATCGCAAAGCCGGTGCACAACGCCCCTGCCAGCCGGGCGACATCGCCTTGCTCGCCCCGACCGGCGCGGAACTCTGGCGCTATGAAGAAGCCCTTGAGCGCCGGGGCATCCCGGTCGCAACCCAGGCCGGCAAAGGTCTGTTTCGCCGGCAGGAAGTGCAGGACCTTATCGCGATCACGCGGATTCTCGCCGATCGTCGTGATACGCTGGCGCTCGGCGCACTACTGCGCGGCCCGCTTGTCGGGCTCAGCGAAGAGGAACTCCTGGACATCGTCTGGGCGCTTCCGCGTTCAGAAGAAGAACCCGACCGAATCCCGCGGGTCGACCTCGGCGTCGACCCCGCGGCAATAGTTCATCCGCTGGCGCGGAATGTGATCGAGCGGCTGCAAGCGCTTCAGAAACGCGCCAACAGCACGACACCACACGATCTTCTTTCGCAGGCCGTCGACGTCCTTCGGGTACGCCCGGTTCTTCTGGAGCGGCATCGCGGTCAGGCAGAACGAGCGCTTGCCAATGTCGATCTCTATCTCAGCCTCGCCGTCAGCTATGCGGTACGGGGTCTGCGGGCCTTTTCCGAGGCAATGACGGCGGCATGGGCGGATGAGGCCCGCGCGGTGGAAGGCCGGCCTGATGCGCAGGAGGAAGCCGTCGCCCTCTACACGATGCATGCCGCGAAAGGACTTGAATGGCCGGTCGTCATCCCCATCAACACCATGACGGGGGTGATGGCGCCTGATAGCGCCGTGACCGATCGCCAGACTGATACCTTCTACTGCCCGGTTTTGGGTACCCCTCCGTCCGGTTACGATGCGGCGCGGCAGGCAGAGAAGGATGAACTGGACCGCGAGCGGGTCCGGCTCTGGTATGTCGCGGCAACCCGCGCCCGGGAACTCTTGGTCTTGCCGCGGCTCGACGCAACGCCTTCGAAATCAGCCTGGATCGGCTTGGTGGACCTGTCCCTGACAGATCTCCCTCACGTCGACGTGTCGCATTTGCCGCTCGACCCGATCGCGGTGACAGGCGATGCCGCAAACGACCAGACACGGGAGAGTTTCGCCGCGGAGGCCGGTGCGATTGCCGAAAGGCAGATGCACCTGACCTGGCTTGCGCCGAGCCGCGACGAGACGGCGACCGGTTCGGTGCTTCAGGAAGAAGAACCGGACATCTGGGCCGGTTCGGCTGATGCTCCGGCGCCAGACGCCGAAGCGCCCGCCTCCATCCAGGGCGGGCGCGAGCGTGGACTGATCCTTCACAAGCTCATGGAAGAAGTCCTGACAGGGGAATGCTACGAGGCCGGCGAGGCACTCACCGCGCGTGCCACTGACCTCATCCGTGCGCTCGGCGAGGAGCCCGCCTCCGATCCGGCGAACGGGCTTTCGCCTGAGGAACTGGCCGGTTGCGTGACGCGAACGCTGGCCTTGCCGGAGGTGGCGGCCTTGCGTCCCTCATTGCACGCTGAATTTCCGGTCTATGCCCTTCAGCAGGAGAATGCCGAGCTGGTTGCGACGGCGGGCATTGCGGACGCGCTTACGGTTGATCCGGAAGGTCGACCAGCCGTCGTGATCGACTGGAAGAGTGACGTGAATCCCACCCAGGAGACACTTGATCACTATCGGGCTCAGGTGCGTGCTTATCTCGACATGACCGGTGCCGAACGGGGCCTGATCGTTCTGATGACGAACGGGACGGTGATCACCGTCCCGCCTTCTCCCCAGACGATCGCGGCGTAGCCGAGGACGCGACCATGGCCTCCCGCAAACGCTCCGAACCCGCCCAGGACGATCTCTTCAATCCCGAGGTCGAACTGCTGCTGCCGGCCCGGCTTGCGATCGAGGGCAAGGTCTTGGGAAGCCCGATACGCCAGTTGGCGGTTCCGCCGCTGCGCGCGTGGTGCCGGCTGCGACCCTTTTCGATCCGCCGTGTGACGGGTCATGAAACCACGCTGCCGTCCGGCGAGACACTGAAGATCATCAATGCGAAGACCGCCACGTCCCTGGAGGCGGATCTCATTCTGCTGGTCCCCGGCGCGAGTGAGCCGGCGCAGATCGTCGAAGCACTCGATGCCGGCGAAGGCCGGTGGATGACTGCCTTGCCCATCCGCGCCGACACGTTGAGTGGCCAAGCGCGGGTCGAACGGCTGGCAGCAGTTTCGGCATCCTGGTCGGGCGCCTTTCATCTCCGCGAGGGACGAGCAGCCGAAAACGAGCGGCCAGCCCAGCCCGGTCTGCGCCGTCCTCAAATCGGCGCGCTGCACGCGGCTTTGGCCCATGCGACACGATCGAGCGATCCGGCCACCATCGTCATGCCGACGGGCACCGGCAAGACGGAAACCATGCTCGCGCTCAACGCCCACCAGCGCTTCGAGAGGCTACTGGTCGTGGTACCGACGGACGCTCTGCGAGAACAGATCGCGGGCAAGTTCGAGACCTTCGGCGTGCTGAGGCAACAGCAATGCCTGGAAGACAAGGCAGCATTTCCCGTGGTGACGCGCCTTTCGCACATTCCGACGACGGTAACCGAGGTGGATGAGATCTTCGACAGCGCCAATGTCATCGTCACCACAATGCAGATCGCCGGCCGCGCCGAAGCAGCGGTCCAGGAGCGGATGGCAGCTCGTGCCTCGGCGCTGTTTATCGACGAGGCTCATCACATCGGCGCCCCGACCTGGGCGCGCTTTCGGGGCCTCTTTGCCGATCGCGAGCCGCCGCTCCCGATCGTCCAGTTCACCGCCACACCATTCCGTGAGGACGGCCGGCGCGTCGACGGCGAGTTCATCTACACCTATCCGCTCAAGAAGGCGCAGGCCGAAGGTTATTTCAAGCCGATTCGCTTCGAAGCTGTCTTCGGGCTCGATCAGGCAGACGCCGATCTCGCGATCGCGGAGAAGCTCGGCGAAGTCCTCGGGGGTGATCTGGACGCCGGCCTCAACCATCTCGCCATGGCGCGCTGCCAGACCATCGACCGCGCCAGAGCCCTCCACCAGCTTTACAAAGAGATGTACCCGGAACTTCGTCCGGTCATCGTCCATAGCCAGCAGTCGATCCGTGAACGCCATGCAAACCTTGCCGCTCTGCGGCGCTTCGAGAGCCGGATCATCGTCTGTGTGGACATGCTCGGCGAAGGCTTCGATCTGCCGGAACTGAAGATCGCCGCCCTGCACGATCCGCACAAGAGCATCGCCGTCACCATCCAGTTTGTCGGCCGCTTCACCCGCCAGGATCCACGCCTCGGCGATGCCACCGTCATCGCCAATACCGGCATTGACGACATTGATCGTTCGCTGGCCAAGCTCTATGCGGAGGATGCCGACTGGAACGCGCTGGTCGAGGCACTCAGCACCGCGAAAATCGACCGGCAGATCCGCCGTGCCGAGATGTTCAAGGGTTTTGTCGGTGACTTGAGCGACATCCCCCTGCAGACGCTCGAACCGAAGATGAACGCCGTCGTCTATCGCACCAATTGCGATGGTTGGGAGCCTTTGCGGGCCGAGGACTTGTATAGTCCCGGCGTCTATCTCGGCATGAAGGTCAACCCACACCAGCGTGTCGCCATCTTCGTCACCCGGTCCGAAGAGCAGGCCGGCTGGACCACGGCCCAGCACGCGACCAATGTCACCTGGGACCTGCACATGATGCATTGGAATCCCGATAGTCAGCTCCTCTATATCAGCAGCTCGATCAAGGGGCCGTATGACCGATTGGCCAAGGCGGTCTGCGGTGAGGCAGCGCGCCGGGTCGAGGGCGAGGAGGTCTTCCGCAGCCTGCATGGGTTCAATCGCCTGATCCTGCGCAATCTTGGCCTGACGCACCATCAGGGACGCGGTGTCCGCTACTCCATGTATATGGGTGTCGATGTCGCCGACGGGCTCGACACGGCGAAGTCCCAGTCGCGCATCAAGAACAACGTGTTCGCAACCGGTTTCCTCGACGGCGTTCCCGCCTCTCGTGGCTGTTCGGCCAAAGGCAAGTTCTGGTCGATTTCGCGGGTTCGCGATCTGACTGACTGGGTCGAATGGTGCACGGATATCGGCAAGGCCGTCAACGATCCGGGGATCACCACCGATGGCGTCTTCAAGAGCGCGATGCGGCCTCGCCAGATCAGCGAACGCCCGCAGGTGCCTCCGGTCGCGATCCACTGGCCGGAATCGCTGCTGACGCAAATCGAGGATCGGATCGAAATCAGTTTCGGCGACGAACCCGTAGCCTTCGCCGAATGCGACATCGAGCTGCTGGATCATGAACGCACGGGTCCATTGCGCTTCGCGGTGCGCAGCGACACCCATATCGCCGAATTCGAAATCGTATTTGCCGAAGGTGGCGCCCGCTATCCGCAGCGCTCTGGTCCGAAAACAACCATCAAGGTCAGCGGCAAGGTGAAACCGCTGTCGGAATCCTTCGGCGAAGATTCCCCACAGATCGATTTTGGGGATGGCTCACTGCTGATCTACAGCCACCTCTATGCTCTGCCTGAAGGCGTCGTGGTTGAACCCTATCCCGTCGACCGGATCGAGGCCTGGGATTGGTCGAAGACCAATATCCGCGCCGAGGCGCAGGGACCTGAAAAGCGGGTCGACTCCGTGCAGCGGCGCGTCATCGAGACATTGCTCGCAGAGGGCGACACCTATGACCTCATCTTCGACGATGACGGCGCCGGTGAGATCGCGGACGTCGTCACGCTTCGAGTGACTGAAGGTCTCGTGCAGGTGACGCTTCACCATTGCAAATATTCCAGTTCCGACGCACCTGGCGCGCGCGTCAAGGATCTCTACGAAGTGTGCGGACAGGCCCAGAAATCCGCCCGCTGGCGCGATCGTCCCAATCGAATGTTCATTCATATGCTGAAGCGGGAGAAGTTGCGCCTCGAGAAGGGCCAGACTTCCCGCTTTGAACAGGGAACGGCCGCCTTCCTCAAGAAGCTGAAAGCGAGCTGGCAGGACTATCGCTACGAATTCGATGTGCGCATCGTTCAACCTGGCCTATCGCGTGCCGCGGTCACCGAAGAGGGACTGCATCTGCTGGCCAGCGTGGAGACCTATCTCCTTGAGACGCGCGCCATGCGGCTGAAGGTGATCGCAAGCAGCTGACCGTTCGAAGAAGATGGAGGGGAAAGCCTTCCCCTGCGGCCGAGCCTGTAGTCTCGTCCGACCCCTTCGAGCGGGGGATTCCCCCGCAACGCCCCCTTTTAAGAGTGAGAGTGCGGACCGGTTTGCCGTGACGGGATGAGGACCGGAGGAGAAGCCTCCGGCGCCCGTCGCGGAGACCCGCGATGTCCAGACAGAACCGCAAATCCGGTGCCCGGCGCGACCGGAGCAACCTTTATTCCGAAATCACCGACATGATCATTGCCGAGTTGGAGGCCGGTCGGGTGCCCTGGGTTCAGCCCTGGGGAACGGCGGCGGCGAAGGCGCCCCTTGGTCTGCCGAAGAACGCCTCCACCGATCGTCAGTATTCCGGGATCAACGTGCTGCTGCTCTGGGGAGCCGTGATCGAGCGCGGCTTTTCCGGCCAGAGCTGGCTGACCTTCCGCCAGGCGCTGTCGCTTGGCGGCAATGTTCGCAAGGGCGAGCGCGGCACCACCGTCGTCTACGCCGACCGCTTCGTGCCGGAGGACGAGAAGCGTCGGGCGCGCGAGAGCGGCGAGGATGCCCAGACGATCCCGTTCCTGAAGCGCTTCACCGTCTTCAACACCGATCAATGCGAGAACCTGCCCGAGGATGTCGCGACCGCCGCGCCGCCCGTGCCGGCGGGTTTGATCGAACCGCGCGTCGAGGCGCTGATCGCCGCCACCGGCATCGACTTCCGCATCGGCGGCAACCGGGCATTCTACGTGCCCGCCCATGACTATGTGCAGGTGCCGCCGCCGCAGGCCTATTTCGAACCGACCAATTGGCACCGCACCGCGCTGCACGAGATGGGCCACGCGACAGGCCATGTCTCGCGTCTGAGGCGTGATTTCTCGGGCTCGTTCGGCTCGAAGAAATACGCCTTCGAAGAGCTCATCGCCGAGATCAACTCGGCCTTCTGCTGCGCCTCGCTCGGCATCGCGCCGACCGTCCGGCACGCAGACTATATCGGCTCTTGGCTCGAGGTGCTGCGCGAGGACAATCGCGCCATCGTCCGCGCTGCCAGCCAGGCAGGCAAGGCCGCCGACTGGCTGTTGGCCTTCCTGCCCGAAGAAGACACCGTACCGCGACCCGTGGAGCTGGAGTCGGCGTCATGAACGCGCCGTCTCCCTTCTTTCCCGCGACCGACGATCCGCGCATCCGGCTGCGGATCCTCAGCCTCGGCGCCGGCGTGCAGTCTACCACGCTTGCGCTGATGGCGGCGCACGGCATCGCCGGCCCGATGCCCGATTGCGCGATCTTCGCCGACACGGGCTGGGAGCCACGGGCGGTCTACGAGCATCTCGACTGGCTCATGTCGCCCAACGTGCTGCCGTTTCCGGTCCACGTCGTCTCCGCAGGAAATATCCGCGACGATCTCGCCAGAGCCACCCAGGGCGGCAGGTGGGCGTCGATTCCGGCGTTCACCCGGGCCGAACAGCGCGGCAAGGCACAGATCGGGATGATCCGGCGGCAATGCACGAAGGAATACAAGATCGTCCCGATCCGCCGGAAGGTACGCGAACTCGCCGGCCTCACACGACGGCGCTCGCCCGATCACGCAGTGGTCGAGCAATGGATCGGCATCTCGGCCGACGAGGTGCTGCGGATGAAGCCGTCCTTCGAATGCTGGCAGGTCAACCGATGGCCGCTGGTCGAACGGCACATGAGCCGGCAGGACTGCCTGGCCTGGCTCCAGCGCCATGGCTATCCCGAACCGCCCAAGAGCAGTTGCGTCGGCTGTCCCTTCCACTCGGACGCCATTTGGCGGGCGATGCGCGACGAGGACGCTGAGGCCTGGGCCGATGCCGTGCAGGTGGATCGGATGATCCGCACCGGCCTGCGCGGTGTGCGCGGCGAGGTCTATCTCCACCGCCAGGCGGTCCCGCTCGACTGGGCGGACCTCTCCACCGCCGCCGATCACGGCCAGCTCGATCTGTGGGGCAATGAATGCGAAGGCATGTGCGGTGTGTGAACGCGGGGCTCGTCAGCAATGCCGCCGATCCGTATTCGCGTTCCTTCGCGTTGCCGCCGATCCGGCTCTCCGGCTTTCCGTTTCTACGGGATTAGGAAGAGAGAGGAAGAGGGCTGCGCCCTGTTTCCGTGACGGGTTGGAAGCCGAGAGAGAGGCTCTCGGCGCCCGTCGCGGAGTAACTTACCATGGCGACAGCAGCCAAGAAGATCACCCTCAGCGCCTCGCGCGACATCCCCTTTAACAAGCTCGTTCTCTCCCAGTCGAACGTCCGGCGGATCAAGGCCGGCGTCTCGATCGAGGACCTGGCCGAGGACATTGCCCGTCGCGGCCTCCTGCAGAATCTCAATGTCCGTCCGGTCGTGGACGACGACGGCAAGGAGACCGGCATGTTCGAGGTTCCGGCCGGCGGCCGCCGCTTCCGGGCGCTCGAACTTCTCGCCAAGAAGAAGCGATTGGCACGGACCACGCCGGTCCCCTGCAACGTGCGCGAGGCCGACAGCGACATCTCGGCCGAGGAAGATTCCCTCGCCGAAAACGTCCAGCGCGCAGCGCTGCATCCCCTCGACCAATTCCGCGCTTTCCAGATATTCCGGGACCAGGGCATGAGCGAGGAAGACATCGCCGCGCGCTTCTTCGTCTCGGTCAACACCGTCAAGCAGCGCCTCAAGCTCACTACCGTGTCGGAAAAGCTCCTCGATCTCTATGCCGAGGACGCCATGACGCTCGACCAGCTCATGGCCTTCACGGTTTCCACCGACCATGCCCGCCAGGAACAGGTCTGGGAGGCGATCGAGCATAGCTGGTCGAAGGAACCCTATCAGATCCGCCGCATGCTGACGGAGAATACCGTGCGGGCCTCGGATCGGCGCGTGCGCTTTGTCACCATCGAAGCGTACGAAGAGGCCGGCGGCACCGTCCTGCGTGATCTCTTCCAGGACGATGACGGCGGCTGGATCGAGGATGTTGCCTTGCTCGAACGGCTGGTCGGCGAGAAGCTTACTGCCGAGGCGGAGGTCATCGCCGAGGAGGGCTGGAAATGGATCTCGGTCGCAGCCGATTTCCCCTATGGCCATACCAACGGCTTGCGGGCGCTCACTGGCACGCCGGTCGATCTCACCGACGAGGAACGGGCCGCGCGCGAGGCCCTGCGCCAGGAGTTCGACCGGCTCGAAGCCGAATATGCCGAGGCCGACGAATTGCCCGACGAGGTGGATGAACGGCTTGGCGAGATCGAGGTGGCACTCGACGCCTTCGAGGATCGGCCGAAGCAATACGATCCGGCCGAGATCGGCCGCGCTGGCGCATTCGTCAGCATCCGCCACGATGGCCAGCTTTCCGTCGAGCGTGGCTATGTCCTCCCCGAGGACGAAGTGCCCGAAGGCGACGATGACGCAGGAAGCGATGGAGATGCGGCAGCCGGTTCCGGCGCCGTGCAGCGCACCGTCATTTCCGTCGGCGGCGAACCCGAGCCGCAGGACGAGGAGGACGATGCGATCAAGCCGCTGCCCGAGCGGTTGGTGATCGAACTGACGGCGCATCGCTCCCTCGCACTGCGTGATGCGCTGGCGAACAACCCCTCCGTCGCCATGACCGCGCTGATCCACAAGCTGGTGCGCGACGCCTTCCAGCACGTCTCGACACCGGGATGCCTGGAGGCGTCGGTCCGTCAGGTCTATTTCCCGGTCCAGGGCGATGACCTGAAAGACAGCGCAGCCGCCAAGACCGTCGATGACCGGCACCAGGCCTGGAAGGCCGACCTGCCTCTCGATGACGACGAGGCGCTCTGGGCCAAGATCGACGGTCTCGACGATGCGAGCCGCATGGCGCTTCTCGCTCACTGCGTCTCCTTCGGCGTCAACGCGCTCTACGAGAAGACCAATCCCTATGGCGCGGGGCCGACCGCGCGTGGCGTTCAGCAGCGCATCCACGAGGCGGACCGGCTCGCCCGTGCCGTCGCGCTCGACATGGTGGAAATCGGATGGCGGCCGACGGTCGACAACTATTTCGGCCGGGTGACCAAGCCCCGCATCCTCGAAGCGGTGCGCGAGGCCAAGGGCGAGGAAACCGCGCAACTCATCGACCACCTGAAGAAGCCGGACATGGCCAAGGAGGCCGAACGCCTTCTCGCCGACAGCGGCTGGTTGCCCGAACCGCTGCGTCTGCCCGCCATCGACGATGGCACCACCTCGGATGCCGAGGGGGACGACGCAGCAGCTCTGCCGGCCTTCCTTTCCGACGAGGACGACGGCGAGGAAGAGCCGGTCGACGAACCGCAAACCGTCGCTGCCGAATAGCCGCTCCTGCGGGGCGGCCCAGGCCGCCCCGCATCTCACACCATCATTCCCAACCCGGCCTGGTCACTGCACCGGGCCTTTTCGTTTCAGGAGCCTGTCATGGCCGACTACCTCACCCACTTCTCCTGCGTCCTCGACGTCAGAACACCCGAGAACGCGGCGCACGCGCTCGATCTCTACAACCGCCTGTCCGACAAAAACGCATCGGAAGACCCGCCGTCCGAAGGCTTCGATCTTTCGATCGTGCCCGAGCATGGCGGCACCTGCCTCTGGATACGCGACGATTGCACCGGCGATCCGGAACATGTCATCCAGTTCGTCAAGCGCTGCGCGGCCGCGTTCTCGCTGACCGGACGGTGGGGCTTCCAATACGCCAATACCTGTTCGCGGCCGCGCATCGATGCGTTCGGTGGTGGCGCTCATGTCCTCGATCTCGCCACTGGCGAGACCGTGGCCTGGACCTATACCGGCGAATGGCTCGCCGACACCCTTGCGCGAGATCGGCCATGAGCATTCCCGACCATGCCCGCGCCAATTTCCAGACGCTGTTGCGCGCCGCCGCCGACGGCAATCTCGCCCTGCTCGAATGCGCCGACGCCGAGACCGGAGCGGTGCGCTACGTCATCTGCGCAATGGGCAAGGATGGTGGCGAGTTCCTCTTCACGCCCTTCGGTCACCTTGCCGACGGCAATCCCTACGAGGCCTATCGGCCGCCCGAGCCTTGAGAGGGAGAGGGTTGCCGGGACGGGTTTGAGCCGGTGCGGTCAAAGAGAGAGCGCCGCCCGGCTTGCCCCGTTCCCGCTCTCCCGAGGTTCTCCCCATGACAGAGATTGTTCCCGCGGCGGCGCTCACCCGCGCCGCCCGTCAACTCCTTCCGCTTCTTGAACAAGGTCAGCGCATCGACGCGCCCGCGCTCCGCATCGCGATGGATACTGCCTTCGGCGGCTCCGATACCGATGGCGCCTGGGATTGGAAGACCGCCTATGACGTTTGCGAAGGCGCCGCCGTCCTGTTTCTGCGCAAATACGGAAAGGCGCTTCTCCGCAAAGCCGGCTCTCCAGCAAGCGCATTGCCGTTGCTCGCCAAGATTGCCGGCCTTCAACCCTCGCACACCCGCCGTTCCGAAGAGAGCGAGGCCTTCCAGCAATTCTCGACGCCGATCCCCCTGGGATTCGCCGCGGCGACCGCCGCCGCGATCACCGTGGACGATATCGTGCTGGAACCGTCGGCCGGCACCGGCCTGCTCGCCATTCTCGCCGAAATTGCCGGAGGCCGGCTCCATCTCAACGAGTTGGCCGAGACGCGCAGCGCGTTTCTCTCTTCCCTCTTTCCAGCCCTTTCGGTCACACGCTTCGATGCGGCCCAGATCGACGACTATCTGGACGCCAATGCTGTTCCCAGCGTCGTGCTGATGAACCCACCATTTTCGGTGATGGCCAACGTCTCCGGGCGCATGGCCGACGCCGCCTATCGTCATATCGCCTCGGCGCTGGCTCGCCTGGCGCCCGGTGGACGCCTCGTCGCCATCACCGGTGCCAGCTTCGCCCCTGACACGCCGAAATGGCGGGATTCCTTCGCACGCTTGCAAGAACATGGGCGCGTCGTCTTCACCGCCGCGATCGACGGCAAAGTCTATGCGCGCCATGGCACGACCATCGACACCCGGCTGACGGTGATCGACAAGATCGCCGCCGACGATCCCACCGCCATTCCGGCATCGCGGGGTATCGCCCCCGATGTCGCGACGCTGCTCGGCTGGATCGAGGCGGACATGCCACCCCGCGCACCGGTTTCCTTGCCGGCGATCTCCGGACAGCGGGTCACCCCGCCGCGCTCTGCCTCAGCCGCGCACCGCAACCTCGGTGGGGGCAGCGCCGCATCGTCCATTGCCGATCCGACGGGCGAAGAGCTCACCTATGAAACGGTCGACTGGACCCCGCCGCAGGGCGGGCATCTCACCGATGCGATCTATGAGGAATACGCGCTTCAGTCTATCCGTATTCCCGGCTCTCAGGCGCATCCGACCAGGCTCGTCCAGTCCGCCGCCATGGCCTCAGTCGCGCCGCCGAAACCGGATTATCGCCCGCATTTGCCAACGGCGCTCGTTGCCGATGGCACTCTCTCCGACGCCCAGCTCGAAAGCGTGATCTATGCCGGTGAAGCCCATGCCCAGCATCTCGCCGGGTCCTGGATCGTCGATGAGACCTGCGATGTAGTCACTGCCGCAGCGGAAGACGCCGACGACGCTGTCCGTTTCCGGCGTGGCTGGTTCCTCGGCGACGGCACCGGCGCGGGCAAAGGCCGCCAGGTTGCCGGCATCCTCCTCGACAACTGGCTGAAGGGTCGTCGCCGCGCCGTCTGGGTGTCCAAATCCGACAAGCTGCTCGAGGACGCGCAGCGCGACTGGTCCGCGCTCGGCCAAGAACGACTCCTCGTCACGCCGCTGTCGCGTTTTCGCCAGGGCACACCCATCCGTCTGCCGCAGGGCATCCTATTCACCACCTATGCCACGCTCCGCTCCGACGAGCGCGGATCGAAGGTTTCGCGCGTGCAGCAGATCGTCGATTGGTTGGGGGAGGATTTCGATGGAGTGATCATTTTCGACGAGAGCCACGCCATGCAGAACGCCGCCGGATCTAAGGGCGAACGCGGCGACCAGGCCGCTTCGCAGCAGGGCCGCGCGGGACTGCGCCTGCAGCACGCGCTGCCCGACGCACGCGTGGTCTATGTCTCGGCGACCGGCGCCACCACGGTGCACAACCTCGCCTATGCCCAACGGCTCGGCCTGTGGGGCGGCGAGGACTTTCCCTTCGGGACGCGGGCAGAATTCGTCGAGGCGATCGAGGACGGCGGGGTCGCCGCCATGGAGGTGCTGGCGCGTGACCTGAAGGCGCTCGGCCTCTACCAGGCCCGTTCGCTCTCCTATGAAGGGGTCGAATACGAGTTAGTCGAGCATCAGCTCACCGACGACCAGCGGCGTATCTATGACGCCTATGCGGGCGCCTTCGCGATCATTCATAACAATCTCGATGCCGCGATGCAGGCGACCAACGTCACTGGCAGCGAAGGCACTCTGAACCGGCAGGCCAAATCGGCCGCACGGTCCGCCTTCGAGAGCGCCAAGCAGCGCTTCTTCAACCACCTCATCACGGCGATGAAGACGCCGTCGCTGATCCGCGCCATCGACGCCGATCTCGAAGCCGGCCATGCCGCCGTCATCCAGATCGTCTCGACCGGGGAAGCCCTGATGGAACGTCGGCTCGCCGAAATTCCGACCGAGGATTGGAACGACGTCCAGGTCGACATCACGCCGCGCGAATATGTGCTCGACTACCTGGCTCACTCCTTCCCGGTGCAGCTCTACGAGCCCTTCACCGACTCGGAGGGCAATCTGTGCTCGCGCCCGGTAACCCGTGATGGCCAGCCCGTCGAAAGCCGCGAGGCCGTCGCCCGGCGCGACCGGCTGATCGAAAAGCTCGCCTCGCTGCCACCGGTCCCCGGCGCGCTCGACCAGATCATCCATCGCTTCGGCACCGACATGGTGGCCGAGGTCACAGGCCGCTCGCGCCGCATCGTTCGCAAGCCGGGCGCCGGTGCCACTGCGGATCGTCTCGCCGTCGAAGGCCGAGCAATCTCGGCAAACCTCGCCGAAACCCAGGCCTTCATGGATGACGTCAAGCGTATCCTCGTCTTCTCGGATGCCGGGGGCACGGGGCGTTCCTACCATGCCGACCTTGCAGCCAGGAACCAGCGCCTGCGTGTCCACTATCTGCTGGAGCCGGGCTGGAAGGCCGATGCCGCAATCCAGGGCCTCGGGCGCACCAACCGCACCAACCAGGCGCAGCCGCCGCTGTTCCGGCCGGTCGCCACCGATGTGAAGGCTGAGAAGCGCTTCCTCTCCACCATCGCCCGCCGCCTCGACACCCTCGGCGCGATCACGCGCGGCCAGCGCCAGACCGGCGGCCAGGGCCTGTTCCGCGCCGAGGACAATCTCGAAAGCGCCTATGCGCGCGACGCACTGCGCCGGCTCTACCTTATGATCGTTGGCGGCAAGGTCGAAGGCTGCCCGCTCCAGACCTTCGAGACCTCGACCGGCCTGAAGCTGATGGACGATACCGGCATCAAGGACGACCTGCCGCGGATCACCACCTTCCTCAACCGGCTTCTGGCGCTCACCATCGATCTGCAGAACATCCTGTTCGCGCATTTCGAGCAGATCCTCACCGCGCGGATCGAGGGCGCCATCGCCAGCGGCACCTATGATATCGGACTGGAAACGCTGAGGGGCGAGCAGTTCGCCGTCACCGACCGGCAGGTGATCCACACGCATCCCGCGACCGGTGCTGAAACCACGCTGCTCACCATCGCCCAGCGCGAACGCAACCATCCGGTCACACTGGACGAGGCGCTCGATCATCTTGCCGATCCGCGTGCCGCCCTGCTGGTCAACGAGCGATCCGGCCGGGCCGCGGTGCGTGTCCCGACCACCAGCGTGATCGACGACGACGGTGTCGTCGAACGCCGGGTGCGCCTGATCCGGCCGATGGAAGCCACCAAGGTGCCCGTTGCCATGATGGGCGACACGCACTGGGTCGAAACCGACCGCGATACCTTTGCGCGCATCTGGGATGCCGAAGTGGCGGCGGTGCCGGAATATACCGACAGCACCGTCCACATCGTTTCCGGCTTGCTTTTGCCGATCTGGAAGCGCCTGCCCAACGAATCGACGCGCGTCTACCGGCTTCAGACCGACGATGGCGAGCGGATCATCGGTCGCAAGGTCTCACCGGCCTGGGCCGCGAACGCGGCGTCCACAGGCACCGCCAGCCTTTCGGCGGACGACGCCTTCGCTGCGCTGACCGAAGGCCGTACGATCCTCGACCTCGCCGAGGGTCTGCAGCTCCGCCGCGCCCGCGTCATGGGCGCGAACCGCATCGAACTCACCGGCTTCACCGACATGATGCGACACCGCCTCAAGGCCTATGGTCTCTTCGGCGAGATCATCTCGTGGAAGTTCCGGCTGTTCGTCCCGACCGACGCGTCCGGCGCTGCCGTCCTCGCCAGGCTGCTGGAGCGGTTTCCGGTCGAGCACATCGCCGAGCGGGAGGCAGCATGATGACCCGCGACGCTTCAGCCCTCGCACATCGTCTCGGCAGGCAGGCCGAGGCCGTGTGCCGCGAATACCTCTCCAGCGGCCGGCGCGAGGGCCGCTACTGGATGGTGGGCGACGTGCGCAACACCAAGGGTCGGTCGATGTTCGTGCGGCTGACCGGCCCTGAATCCGGCAAGGGTGCGGCGGGCAAATGGACCGACGCCGCGACAGGTGAGCATGGCGATTTGCTCGATGTCATCCGGGAAAGCTGCGGTTTGACCGAGTTCAGGGACGTGGCCGACGAGGCGCGGCGGTTTCTCAGCCTGCCACATCCCGAACTGGAGCCGGCATCTTCACCCGCACGCAAATCGCCCGCACCAACGGGTTCACCGCTCGCAGCCAAACGACTGTTCTCGATGGCGCAGCCGATTGCGGGCACACTGGCGGAATCGTATTTCCGTAATCGCGGCATTACGGCTCTGCACGGAACCGGATCGCTGCGATTTCATCCGCGCTGCTACTACCGGCCTGACGAGCATAGCCCGACCGAGACCTGGCCCGCGCTGATCGCATCGGTCACCGATCTCGACGGTCACCAGACCGGCGCGCACAGAACCTGGCTCGATCCCGACGGGTTCAGCGAGGCGACACTCGGCAAAGCACCGATCGAGACGCCGCGACGGGCAATGGGCGACCTGCTTGGCCATGCGGTGCGCTTTGGCATGGAGGGCGAGGTCATGGCGGCCAGCGAAGGCATCGAAACCATGCTGTCGCTGCGATGTGTCTTGCCCGAGATGCCCATGGCAGCCGCGCTCTCCGCGGCTCATCTTGCCGCCATCCTGTTCCCCGACTCGTTGCGCCGGCTCTACATCGTGCACGACGACGATCCGGCGGGCGACGGCGCGCGGGACACGCTCATCGAACGGGCAGACGCACTCGGCATAGAGGCGTTGCCGATTTCGCCGATGCTGGGCGATCTCAACGAGGATCTGCGCTTGCGTGGCATCGATGCATTCCGGGCCTCGATCCGGGTCCAGCTCGCCCCGCAGGATGTCGCCAGGTTCATGGAATCCGTTCTGTCCGCCTGAACGGGGCAGCGGTGCGGGCTATGGCAGTGACGTCGCAGCCTTCGTCAACGCCTCCCCGTGAATGCCGGAGAGGGCCTCGCCCCGGCCTTCCTGAGAGGGCGACCGGACGGCAAACGGCCCGGTCCGGCAATGGCTGCGGTCAACGATTTTCCGGCGGCCCTTCGGGCCTTTCCATCGCGACACAAAATCGCCGGCCTCCGCCATCCTCCGCTCTCGCTCCGGTCCTTCCGCTGCCGCTCCAGGATGCAGGCCCGGTCCGCCCGCCGTCTTGTCTGCCCGTGAAGGCCGCGGCGGGCGCGGCCAACCGACAAAGGGAGCCACCCGATGACACTCGACGACGACACCTTCGAACCCCACCACGAATCCTCGCCGACCGAGCACGCGCTGAACGAACTGGAACTCCATGGCTACCGCCACGACGGACACGGCCCGGATCCACGCCTCGTCCCGGAGGACAACGTCATCGCCGGCGCCGTCTCCGACATCTTCGACGCCCTGATCGCCACCATGGCGGATACTGCCCTCGATAGCGAACTCGACGATCTACTCTGGTCGACGGTCAACATGTTCCACCGCGCCGCCGACCGGCTCGAACGCAAGCTAGACGACAACGAGCAGGCCCAGAAGCGCGGGCAGCGTGAACAGGACGGTTCCGAAATCAAGGCGGTCGAGCTCGAACGCCTCATCGAGACCGGACAAGGCCTCATCGAGCGGCGCGACAGCCTGGAAGTCTTCCGCGACAGCGCCGCCGAGCATTATCTGCGCACCACCGGATCGCCCTGGTCACCGCGCACCGGGTCACAGGTGAACCACCGCGCACTAACATCCGCGATGATCGACAGCCGGGATTTCATCGCCGAGCGCAAGCGTGCCAACCGCGAAGTGCTCCTGCCAGCAGGTCCGAAGGTCGCCGTTTCCGGAGGCGCCGACTTCAACGATCACAAGCTGATCTGGGACAAGCTCGACCAGGTGCATGCCAAGCATCCGGACATGGTGCTGATGCATGGCAAATCGCCGAAGGGCGCTGAGAAGATTGCCGCCCGCTGGGCCGATCATCGCAGCGTCACCCAGATCGGCTTTGCGCCGGACTGGACCAAGCACGGCCGCGCCGCGCCCTTCAAGCGCAACGACCAGATGCTCGATGTCCTGCCGATCGGGGTCATGGTCTTCCCCGGCACCGGCATTCAGGAGAACCTCGCCGACAAGGCGAGGAAGCTCGGCATCCCGGTCTGGCGGTTCGAATGAATCGACATGGACAGAGGGAACGTTGACGTCGTCCCGTCGTGTCGTTAGAAAAAATGTTGTCTGAAACAGGTTAGGTTCGGGAAGGTTGGCCCGGCCCCCGCTTCGCGGGTCCTTCCGTCGCTCTGGTGACGGCCCAAGACTATCACAGCGTCTGCGTGGTGCGGACGCCGATAGAAAGGGTATGGACATGAAACCGCGGATTTCCGTTCTGACACTTGGCGTTTCCGATCTTGAAAAATCATTGTCGTTCTATCGCGACGGCCTCGGTTTGCCGACCGAAGGCGTTGTCGGTCGCGAATTTGAACATGGCGCTGTGGCGTTCTTCGATCTCTCCGGCGGCCTGAAACTGGCCTTATGGGCGCAGGATGACATTTGCCATGATACTGGGTTGCCTAAGCATCCCATCAGTTCGACAGCCGTTACCGTCGGGCACAATGTCATACGCCGCGAAGAGGTCGATGAGATCATGCACAAGGCGCAGGCGGCGGGCGCAGAGATCGTCAAGAGTGCCGAGGACACCTTCTATGGCGGCTACGCAGCTTATTTCATGGACCCCGACGGCCATCTATGGGAGATCGTCTGGAATCCGCAGATGCTACCTGCCGACTAACCTCCAGTGAAACGTGGATACGGGCTTGCGAAGGGCAAGCTAGTGAGAGTTGCGATCGCAATAGTCCTTCCACCTCGCAGCTCAACCCTGAGTATGCTACACTGACTTGCGCCATGGTGGTGGTGGAGGCGCGACCGTTCGAACCACATCTTACGGAGACGCCACCATGATTGTTGCTATTCTCGGATCCATTACTGCAATTGCGGTCCTCTGCTGGCTGCTGTTCACGCTCGCCATCTACGCATTGCCTGCGCTCGGCGGCGTGGCGGCGGGGATGTGGGCCTATGAGACCGGCGTCGGCCTGCCGGGCAGCGTCCTTGTCGGTCTTGTCGGCGCGGGCCTTGTGTTCGGCTTTGCGCAGTTCCTCATCCTGTTCGCCCGGCCCATGTGGGTGAAACTCGCCGTCGCACTCGCCTTCGTGGCGCCGGCGGCCATTGCCGGCTTTCACGCCACCCACGGCATCGTCAAACATCTCATGCCGTCGGAGACCTGGCAGACCGTCTTCTCCGTGATCGGCGCGGTGGCGGTCGGGATCACGGCCTTCGTGCGCGTGACCTCCATGGCCCCGCCCGGACCTGCCGGGCAGACCCCCGCCAGCATCTGAACGCCCTTGCAGGGGAAGCGGCAACAGAGGAAGAGATCTCGTGCCGTGCCCGTATCGAAGGCTGAGGAATGTGCATGCGGGTACGGGACGGATCGACGATTTCGGTCGATAGCCGGCGCGCCCGGACGGCATGGCGTAATCTGCCCCGAAATGCACGACCGGTGCCGGACGCAGAGCGGCTTGCTTGCACATCAGGTGGCATCGCTGGGTATGAAGCGGACTGGCCTGCAGGGCCAAAGACGATTTCCGTTGCTTCGCCGGACAAGAACCAAGGTGTTCGGCGTTGCCATTCTCTCCTTGAACGATCCCTGTGAGCCGACCGCTCCAAACGGCCTCTTCAATGGGCTGATCTGGCCGAAGGCCGGCTGCGCCTCGATCGCCTTTGCCGCAATGACGCCCGTCAAGTTTCTTCCCCTGCCGGCTGCGCCGTCATTCCTCGCGAGGCAAGAAACCCGCCGGATCGCCATCCTCCGCTAACGCTGCGGTCGCAAACGATGCGCCGGCAATCGCCTCCGGCCCCTTCGATCGCCATCGAGGCCGCATGGTGCGGGCTCGAAACCAGTGATCAAGGAGAACTACCATGGCAACCATCGGCACCTTCAAGAAGTCCGGCAACGAATTCACCGGCGAAATCGTCACCCTCAACGTGCAGGCCAAGAACGTCCGCATCGTCCCCGAAACCAACCAGGCCAGCGAGAACGCTCCCAGCCACCGCGTCCTGGTCGGCCGTGCCGAGATCGGGGCCGCCTGGTCCAAGCAGTCGAACGAGGGCCGCGACTATCTCGGCCTCAAACTCGACGATCCGAGCTTCACCGCTCCGATCTACGCCAACCTCTTCGACGACGAGGACGGCGGTTTCAGCCTCATCTGGTCCCGTCCCACCCGCCGTAATGGCGAGTGAAGCCGGACAGGTTCCCGCCCGGCAGGTCCGGGCGGGACCTTCTCCTGTGCCGACCGAATCAGATGCGCCGTCAACCGCCGACTGCCCGATTCAAAACGGTTTTTCCGCTTCCAAATCCATCAAAGGCGACTATTATAGTCGTTTTAGTGGCGTGAATGCCGGGGTCTGTAGGAGGTGATCATGCATGATCACCGCCCGACAGGCACGGGCCGCGCGCGCATTGCTCGGTTGGACACAAGAGATGCTCGCTGAAAAGGCCCTGGTTTCGCTGACCGCGCTCAAGCGCCTCGAGTCCGTCAACGGACTCAAGGTGCATGAGAGCACGTGCGACCAGATTCGCCGGGCGCTGGAAGCAGCAGGCATCGTCTTCCTGTCCTCTGACCGAGGCGAAGGAGTGATGATTGTCGATGCCGCGAGACCTAACAAGCCAGAAGCGCTGGCCTGAAAACGGAGGTGTCAGGCGCAATGCGCCACACCTTTCGCAGCTATTTTTCGGCGCGCCTCTACAAATTTCGGCAAATTGCGTTAACCATACGCAACGAGGCCTCGCGCCAAGAGACTGGGGAACAAATGGGGCAAGCTGACTTTCTGGACGAGCCGCCGCACAGCGAACACCTGACCGAATACGATCGTGCGCATTTTGCGACCTATCTTCGCTTGCTCGATGCGGAGGCCGACGCCGCGCATTGGGCTGAAGCAGTCCGCATCATCTTTGGGCTCGATCCCGAAGAACAGCCCGATCGCGCTCAGCACGTTCATCAGACACACCTCGCCCGCGCGCGCTGGATGACTGAGAACGGCTACCGCGATCTCCTTCGATCCGCCTATCACTGACAGGTGATGCGCAAAACGCATCTCTATATACCGGTTGCCCGGCTATCCAAGTTTCAATTTTAACGCGATCTTCCAACGACCTGCGAACCACCGCGTAGAGTCGGGGAGGAAATCGGCATGGTGGCGGAAACGAATTGGCGCGACCCGACGGACTATCGATATCTGAACGGACTGAATCCTTCCGAACTCGCCTGGGAGTTCCTCAGGCGCAACCCCGAATACGAAAAGGAAGTCTCGGCTTCCGATCCGGCGGACGATCGCGCCGCGACAGCGCTGGCGGCGCACTGGGGGTTGCGCTTTCCCGATAGCGCCAAACTTGTCCGCGCCCAATGCCGACATCTTCTGGAGCCCTGCTGTCGACCCGAGCGTCCTGATCTTCGCCCCTCAGCAGGGGCCGAACATGACCACCGTGAATTTCAAGGTCGTTCCAGCCGATGCCCGAACATCGGATGAAGGTCTCTATATTCACTTCGTGATCGACACCGAGCACTTCGTGGCAATCTGCCTCGACGGCAGAGCGCCCGACGGACCGGTCGCGGCAGTTACACTCATCGACCAGTTCATGCAGGATCGAGTCGATGCAATTGTTCGGTTCCGCGATGCTGTCCTCCATCACCGGACATCGCCTGACACGCGATTGACGCCGCAACGCAGGCAACGACTCATCGAGAGCCTCCGCGCAATCGACGCACGCCAAGCAGGCGCTACCTATCAGGAGATCGCCGAGGCCGTCTTCGGCGCCGCTCCAGTCAACGCCATCACCTGGAAGTCCACTCCTTTGCGCGACACCGTGATGCGTCGCACCGCCTCTGGTCTCGATCTCGTGGCGGGCGGTTATCGCAGGCTTCTTCTCGGACATCGCCCAGCCTGAGACCAGCAGCCATCGGGGTGCGAATTTTCTTTCGAATCTTCGCGCTCCCCCACGCCCTTTCTTCTCCGCCACCGTGACCCTGACGCTCCGCCGATATCCGGCGGCACCAACAAGGATCACGGAGGCACGATCATGTCCGCAGCCACCGCCGGTATACCGCCGCGCTATCTGAGAACGCCCGAGGCGGCTCGCTTTCTCAGCCTTTCCGCCCGAACCCTCGAGAAACACCGCACCTACGGAACCGGTCCCGCCTACCGCAAACTCGGTGGCCGTGTCGTCTATGCCGTCGATGACCTGCAGGCCTGGGCGGAACGTGGCGCCAAGCGATCCACCTCCGACTCCGGCGTCGGCACGGTCCTTCCGGCCAAACGTCATGACGATCCGTCGTCAGCCGAGAACCGCTGATTACTCCCATGACGGCGCGGCCCCGCAGATCGGAACGGGAGCAGCTTGAGCTGTTCCGCGCTCTACCGAGCGACCTGGCACCGCGCGATGCGCAGGATCTCATGGCCTATCCGTTTTTCTCTCTATCCAAATCCCACCGCGTCGAGCCGATCGAATACCGTTCCGGCGAGATCGCCATCCGCGTGGAAGCCCTGCCAGAGCATGGCATGGCCACGATCTGGGATGCGGACATCCTGATCTGGGCGGCCAGCCAGATTGTCGAGGCGCGCGACAACGGCTTTCGCACGTCGCGCCTGATCGCAACCACCCCATACGAAATCCTGACCTTCGTCGGACGTGGCACCGGCGCGCGAGACTATCGCCGGCTGAGGGCCGCGCTCGACAGGCTGCAATCGACCACCGTCGCGACCACCTTGCGGCAGCCACCGTCCAATCCACGAAATCGCAATGAACCTGGCTCCGATACACGCACCACCGGTCGACGCATCCATCGCTTCTCCTGGATCAACGAATGGACCGAGCGCGCCGATGCGTTCGGCAATCCCGATGGCATCGAGCTCATCGTGCCCGACTGGTTCTACAAGGCGGTGCTGGACGAGGCACTCGTCCTCACCATCGACCGCGCCTATTTCGGTCTGACCGGCGGGATCGAACGCTGGCTCTACCGCATCGTGCGCAAGCATGGCGGCAGGCAGAAGCGCGGCTGGCGATTCGACTTCCGGCACCTTTACGTCAAATCCGGGAGTCTCTCGCCGTTCAAACGGTTCGCTTTCGAACTGCGCGCCATCGTCAAAAGGCAGGCGCTACCGGGATATCGCCTGTTCCTCGAGTTCAAGCCCCGCCGCACACTGCTCGCCTTCGAGCCGGCGCCCTGTGGACAAGCTGTGGACGCCGTCGTGCTATCGGGAACCCGGACTATCGTGCCATCGGGAACCGCACCCTCGTGCTATCGGGAACCCGAACCGGGGTTAAGTTCCGATGATCAAACGGATAATCGCGCCCTTAACTTAGAGTCTAACAAAGAATCTAACTTCTTAAGAGACCGGCATTCCGGGGAAAACCCCGATAAGGACGCCTGCCCGGACCCCATCACCGATGCACCAAATCCGCGAAACGCCGGAGGTGCATCATGATCGTCGCACTGCTGAATCAGAAGGGCGGCGTCGGCAAGACGACCCTGGCCCTGCACGTCGCGGGCGAATGGGCGCGACGCGGAGATCGCGTCACACTCGTCGATGCCGACCCACAAGGTTCAGCACTCGACTGGTCGGAACAACGCGCCAGAGAAGGTCTGCCACGGCTCTTCGGCATCATCGGCCTTGCGCGCGACACGCTGCATCGTGAAGCACCAGAACTTGCCCGCAATGTGGATCATATCGTCATTGACGGCCCGCCCCGTGTCGCTGGGCTGATGCGCTCGGCCCTGCTCGCCGCCGACATCGTTCTCATCCCCGTACAACCCTCGCCCTTCGATGGCTGGGCCTCCGCCGAGATCCTGCGCCTGATCGAGGAGGCCCGGATATTCCGTCCTCAACTCGTCGTGCGCTTCGTCCTCAACCGCTGTCCGGCACGAACCATCATCGCGCGCGAGACCGGCGAAGCGCTTGCCGACCAGGACCCGCCGGCGCTGCGCGCGACGATCGGCCAGCGCGTCATCTTCGCCTCGGCTGCTCAATCCGGCCGCCTCGCTTGCGAGTGCGACGCGAACAGCATCGCCGCGCAGGAGATGGCGGCGCTGGCGGCCGAGATCGGAAGGCTCGCACCATGAGCGACCGTCCAAACCGCCGCACCTTCGCCGCGAGACCGGGCGATCCCGAGCAGTGGATCAGGTCGGCCGATGCGGCTCCCAGTGATGGCAAGCCTTCCGGATTCACCGCGCGCCTGACCATCGACATCACGCCCGATCTGCGCGGGCGCATCAAGATCGCCGCGTTCCAGCGCGGCGTCACCGTCGCCGACATGCTGCGTGACCTGCTCGCCCACGAATTCCCGAATGACGAAGGAGACCCCTCATGACCGGCGCCACGGCCCCCGGTGTCGGCGCCAGCCCGATGCTGTCCACCAACTCGCCCGACCCACTCACCAATGTCGAACTGACCTGGATCGAAGGCAGGATCGAATACTGGATTCGCTTCGGCCGTGCGGCCGGCGAGCGGATCATCGACCGCCGACGGCGCGTCGTATCTTTCCGTCCCGGTGCCGTCTTCGCCTTCGTGCGCTGGGCGGCAAACGACTACGGCACGGTCATCTCCCGCATCGACATCGTGCGTGCCGTCGTACCGGGCGCTGCCTATCAGACGCTGCCCTTCGTGCGACCCGGCGGGGAAATCCTGCTCAAGTTCGAAGGCTGGCCGAAGGTCGAGAAGGTGCTCCAGCACATCGACGCGGTGGAAGCCGCCGACGTCGATCCCTGCGACGCCGCCCCCGATCACTGGCGCCATATGGCGCACCGGATGAGCGCGGGCCAGGAACCGCGCGCCTATACGCAGGAGCGCCACCAGGCGTGGCTCAAGCGGCGGGAGATCGAGCAATGACCCGCTTCGGCTACGTCATGTTGACCTACTTCACGGCCATGGGCGTCGCCGCGGCCGCCATCGTTCCGACATCGCTGAAGCTCGTCTGGAACGTGTCAGCCAGCGCACCGATCGGCCTTTATCGGATCGAGCCCGCCGCGCATCTCGGCGTTCCCGATCTCGTCGCCGTCATGCCACCTGAGCCGCTTGACGATTTCATGGTCGAGCGCGGATACATCGGCCACGACGTCCCGATCCTGAAGCGCGTCCTCGGCCTGCCGGGACAGCGCATATGCCGGATCGGCCGCACCATCACGATCGACGGAATCGTGATGGGCGAAGCGCGCGACCGCGATCGCCTGGACCGCCCGCTGCCGGTCTGGAGCGGCTGCCGCACCGTCGCCGAAGACGAGCTCTTCCTCATGAACTGGCAAGTCCCCGACAGCCTCGACGGGCGGTATTTCGGTCCGCTTCCGGCGACGACCGTCATCGGCCGGGCTGTCCCTCTCTACACCGACGAAGACGGCGATGGCCGCTTCGTCTGGCGCGCGCCGACGCGGTGACGACGCACGCTTTCTCGCAATCCCACCGCATCCAAACAGGAGTTCACCATGCCCCAGATCGGACAATTCACGCGCACACCAGACGGCTACAGCGGTCGCATGCGCTCGCTGTCCTTCGACTGCGCGCTCACCTTCGTCACGGCCGAAAACGCCGACAGCGAGAACGCGCCGGCCTACCGCGTTCATCTCGGCGACGAGACCGGCCCCGAAGTCGGCGCCGGCTGGAAACATACCGGCGACCGCGCGGGCACGTTCATTTCCGTCGTCCTCGACGATCCCGCCTTTCCCATTCCGGTGCGCGCCCGGCTGTTCCAGTCTGATGAGGACGGACGCGACTGGGGCCTGCACTGGACGCGCCCGAAGAAGCGCGACGAACAGGACTGATCGATGCCGCTCATCGGTCCGTCAGCACCATTGCGGCGGTGCGGCACCTGCGGCCGCATCGTCCTCCTTCTCCTTTCCGGCCTGGTCATCACCACCCTCGACATCGGCAGCGCATCCGCACAGCCAGCGCCGGCCGGGCGACACGAAGTCCGCGATCCCATTGCCGCCTATGTCGCCGAGGCGGCGCAGCGGTTCGGCATTCCAGAGCACTGGATCGTCGCCGTCATGCGTGCCGAAAGTGCAGGCAACACACGCGCGGTTTCCGATGCCGGCGCGCGGGGGTTGATGCAGGTCATGCCGGCGACCTGGGACGATCTACGGGTTCGACATCGGCTCGGCTCCGATCCCTTCGATCCGCGCGACAACATCCTGGCGGGCGCGGCCTATCTGCGCGAGATGTACGACCGTTACGGCACGATCCCGGCGATGCTGGCGGCCTATAATGCGGGTCCGGATCGCTATGACGAGCACCTCGCGACGGGGCGTCCGCTGCCCGCCGAAACACGCGCCTATGTCGATCTGCTTGCACCGGCGCTCAGCGCAACGGTGCCATCGCCCGGCGCTCCGGCTGCGCCGTCACCGCCACCCGACTGGCGCGAGGCGCCGCTGTTCGTCCCGCGCTCGGTTGACCGCCGGACGGTCGCGCACCGCGCCATAGTCAAGCAGACGGATGGCGCCTCTGCTTCCTTGCCGGTGCAATCGGACATCGACGATCATTCTCACCCGAAGACCATCTTCATTGCGCAGGATGACACGGGGAGTGACCCATGACGCATCTAATCTCTTATCGCATGATCTCGGGCTCTGGCGTGTCATGGAGTACGCGAGGGGTAGCGGCAGGAATCACAACCGACCGATGGCAGGATAAAAGGGCGCACATTGCGCGCCGGTCGGTCGGTTGTTTTTGTGGAGTTTTCTGGCCCCTTCGACACATTGTCCGCCTTCGCCGCAATGTGCGCCGAGTGCTCAACATCCCAGATTCGCGGGGTTTTTTGCACGTTGCGGAGCAGTGCCATGGCCGATGACCGTGAGTTCCGCGTCCGTCCTGGCCACATCCGCTCGACCCGCGCCCAGGCGGCGCGTCCCTTCATCGCACAGGCGCTGGCGGCCGCGAAGAAGGCGGGCGGCGTCGTGTCGCGATCCGGACGCATCACATCCGGCAACCGCTCGCGCTTCGGTCACGGCCAGCGAGCCAGTATCCAGGCCAATCGTCTCATTACCGCGCGCTCGCGCGGCGCGGTCATCAAGGCGCGCGTGGTTCGCCATTCCGGCCGGACGGCGCCGCTGGGCACCCATCTCGACTATCTGCGCCGCGACGGCGTCACCCGGGACGGGGAGAAGGCGCGTCTGTTCGGGCCGGGAGAGGAAGAAGCGGACGGCCGGGCCTTCGCCGAGCGCTGCGACGACGACAGGCATCATTTCCGCTTCATCGTCTCGCCCGACGACGCGCTGGAGATGTCGGACCTGCGATCCTTCACCAGCGATCTCGTCGAACAGATGGAAAAGGATCTTGGCACCGAGCTCGACTGGGTGGCCGTTGATCACTGGAACACCGAACATCCCCATGTCCATCTGATCGTGCGCGGCGTGCGCGACGGTGGCGAAGACCTCGTGATTTCGCGAGATTATATCAAGGAAGGCATGCGCGACCGTGCGCGCGATCTCATCACCCGAGAGCTTGGCCCGCGCACCGACCTCGATATCCGACGGACCCTCGAAAGCCAGATCGACACCGAGCGCTGGACCCAGCTCGACCGTCAGCTTTTGCGCGACGGCCGGCGCACCGGAGTCATCGACCTCGCCCCGCAGCCGGGCGAACAGCCCGATGAATTCCATGCGCTGAAGGTCGGGCGCCTGCGCAAGTTGGAGACGCTGGGCCTGGCCGAACAGGTCGGCCCCGGTCAATGGATGATCGGCGATAAGGCCGAGGCAACCATGCGCGAACTCGGGGAGCGCGGCGACATCATCAAGCGTATGCACCGTGCTCTGACCGAGCGCGGTATCGAGCGCGGATCGGCGGATTACGTGCTGGCGGCCGAGAGCCTCGATGCGCCGATCGTCGGCCGCCTAGTTGAGCGTGGGCTCGATGATGAGCTCAAGGGCACGGCCTACGCCGTGGTCGATGGCGTTGATGGACGGAGTCACCACATCAAGCTCGCCGATCTCAACGCCGCCGGCGACAGCGCGCCGGGCTCGATCGTCGAGCTGCGCGCCTATGACGATTCCCGCGGCCAGCGCCGCGTCGCACTCGCGGTGCGCTCCGATCTCGACATCGAACGACAGGTCATCGCGTCCGGCGCGACCTGGCTCGACCGACAGAACATCGCACGCGAGCCGGCCGCGCTTTCCGAAGGCGGCTTCGGCGCTGAGGTGCGGGACGCGCTGGACAAGCGGGCTGACCACCTGATCGGCGAAGGCTTCGCCGAGCGCCAAGGAAGGCGGATCGTCTTCAGCAGCAATCTCATTGACACGCTACGCCGGCGCGAAGTGGAAGCACTCGGCGAGAAGCTCGCGGGCCAGACCGGAAAGCCCTTCCAGCGCACCGGCAGCGGCGAGCATGTGGCCGGCGCCTATCGCCAGCGTTTGACGCTCGCCTCCGGCCGCTTTGCGATGATCGACGATGGGCTCGGCTTCCAACTCGTGCCCTGGACACCGTCAATGGAGAAACATCTGGGTCGTCACATTTCTGGCGTCGCGCGTGGTGACGGCGGCGTCGACTGGAGTTTCGGGCGCAAACGAGGATTGGGAAGGTGACTACGAGGTTAGTTCGACCCGATGCGCCGTTGTTTATCCACGAGCCGCCATTCTTGCGATCTGAAACGGAACCGGCTTGTCGGTTCCGTTCGCGCGCCCCAGCCTGCCCCTATTTGCACGGATCTTGAGCTATGTCGGGTACGAAAATTCTCTGGGGGCAAATCCTCATCGTTTTCACAATAGTCCTCAGCACCACCTGGGCGGCTACGGAATGGACCGCGTGGCGTCTCGGCTTTCAGCCCCAACTCGGCGCGCCATGGTTCGAGATCTGGGACTGGCCCATCTACTATCCGCCGGCATTCTTTTGGTGGTGGTATTTCTATGACGCCTATGCGCCCCCGATCTTCGTCGAGGGTGCTGTTATCGCGGCATCCGGAGGCTTCATCGCCATCGCGGTGGCAATCCTCATGTCTATTTGGCGCGCGCGCGAGGCGCAGAATGTCGACACCTATGGGTCGGCGCGTTGGGCGAAACACGATGAGGTGAACGCCGCAGGTCTGCTTGGACCCGACGGTGTCGTCCTCGGCAAACTCAAGAACGACTATCTTCGCCATGACGGGCCAGAACATGTCCTTTGTTTCGCGCCGACCCGCTCGGGCAAGGGCGTCGGTCTGGTCATTCCGTCGCTGCTGACCTGGCCGGGCTCGGCGATCGTCCACGACATAAAGGGGGAGAACTGGCAGCTCACGGCAGGCTTCCGCGCCCGGCATGGCCTTGTCTTGCTGTTCGATCCGACCAACCCGAATTCCTCAGCCTACAATCCGCTCCTTGAGGTTCGCCGCGGCGAGTGGGAGGTGCGCGACGTCCAGAACATCGCCGACATCCTCGTGGATCCCGAAGGCTCGCTCGAAAAACGCAATCACTGGGAGAAGACCAGCCACGCGCTCTTGGTCGGTGCCATCCTCCATGTCCTCTATGCTGAGGAAGACAAGACGCTCGCCGGCGTCGCCGCTTTCCTGTCCGATCCCAAGCGCCCGATCGAATCCACACTCGCCGCCATGATGAAGACGGCTCACTTGGGTGAGGTCGGCCCGCATCCCGTGATCGCCAGCGCTGCCCGCGAACTGCTCAACAAGTCGGACAACGAGCGCTCCGGCGTTCTCTCCACCGCAATGTCGTTCCTCGGACTATATCGCGATCCCGTCGTCGCCAAGGTGACGCGCCGCTGCGACTGGCGCATTACCGATATGGTCGGCGGCCAACGCCCGGCGACGCTCTATCTCGTCGTGCCGCCGTCCGACATCAATCGGACCAAGCCGCTGATCCGCCTCATCCTCAATCAGATCGGCCGGCGGTTGACGGAAGACCTGCAATCCAGGACCGCACGGCACAAGTTGCTGTTGATGCTGGACGAGTTTCCAGCACTCGGCCGGCTCGACTTCTTCGAAAGCGCGCTCGCCTTCATGGCAGGCTATGGGCTCAAGAGCTTTCTGATAGCCCAGTCGCTGAACCAGATTGAGAAGGCCTACGGGCCGAACAATTCGATCCTCGACAATTGCCATGTCCGTGTGAGTTTCGCGACCAACGACGAACGCACCGCCAAACGCGTGTCCGACGCCCTCGGCACGGCGACCGAAATGCGCGCGATGAAGAACTATGCCGGCCACAGGCTTTCGCCCTGGCTCGGCCATCTGATGGTGTCGCGGCAGGAAACGGCTCGGCCGCTTCTGACGCCTGGTGAGGTCATGCAGCTCCCGCCGGCGGACGAAATCATCATGGTCGCTGGCACCTCGCCCATCCGTGCGAAGAAAGTTCGCTACTACGAGGACCGCCGTTTCCAGGTTCGCATTCTGCCGCCACCGTCCAAAGCGGAACCCGCCGAGACCGAAAAGGACGAATGGAGCACGCTGCCGTTGCCGCCGAAACCGGCGCTTCACACCAACACCTCTCGCATCGCTAGCGATGAAGAGGATACCACCGAATCCGAACGACGGCGCCAACCGGAGCTCAGCCGCACCCAACCCGTAGAGAAGAAGGCACCGATCGAGAACGAGTTCGAGATCGACCCCCTCGATGACGATCAGGAAGAAGCCGCGCGCAACAGTCGGATGAAACGCACAATGCAACGGGTGGCACGGCAGGTTTCGCTCGACCCCAAGGATGGGATGGAGCTCTAGCCAATGCCTGGCCGCAGGAAAAAGACACAGATCTCCGTCTATCTCGACCCGGACATCATGGCGATGCTGGCCGACTATGCGGCGCGCCGCGAGCAATCGCAGTCGATGATCGCAGAAGCGGCGATCGCCTCCTTCCTGTCACCCGACGAAGCCGAAAGGCGCGAGGCCGTCGTTGCGAAGCGGCTGGATCAAATCGATCGCCGTTTGGCCCGTTTGGAACGGGACCTCGGGATTTCCGTCGAAACGCTAGCCGTATTCGTTCGGTTTTGGCTGACCACGACGCCGGCCTTGCCCGAACCCGCTGCGCAAGCTGCGCGTGCCAAAGCCGGAGAGCGCTACGAAGCGTTCATCACCGCTTTGGGACGCCGTCTCGCAAAAGGGCCAAAGCTCCGGCAGGAGATCCCCGAAGATGTCAGCGCCTCAGACGATCTACAGCACTGACGACAAGCGAGCGAGGGCGAAGCGACTCACGTGACTGGCGATCCGTCTGCGACGTGGGTTTGATACTACGGCAGGTCATCGGCAATGATGAAGAAAAGCGCCTTGGAGTTATCGAGCACATGTGCGCTCGGCCGGTTTGACAGGTCGTTCCTCAGAGCGCTGAAGGCGACGCGGTCCCGAGTCGCGATCATGGAATACATGTCCTCGGCGTCCGTTGGTAGAATTGCAAACGCATCCTGAAAAGCTGCAGCCTCAATCGGGCGTGAAGGGAATTCATGCAGGAACGTAGGTCAACCGGAGCACATCCTCGCCAATCCGTTCATGCGATATCAGGCGGAGGGGTGGTCGGGGGCCGGCGAAGTAGGGTGCGCCGTGGCCGAGTACAACCGGGTGAAGGTAAATCCGGTATTCGTCGATCAGACCGAGTTCAGTGAGGCTTCGCGCCAGGTTTGGACCGGCAACCTCGATCTCCCCGTCGTGCTCGGCCTTCAGTCCGCGGATCGCGCCTTCCAGATCGTCCCCGACGAGCGTTGCGTTGGGCCCGACCGATGTTAGGGTGCGCGAGACGACCCATTTCGTCTGCTTCCGCCAGGCCGCCGCGAAGGCCTCTCCCTCCGGCTCCCAGTCGGCATGGTCCTCGTCCCAGTACCGCATGATCTCGTACATGTTGCGGCCGTAGATGCTGCCCGCCTGTCCCTCGGCCTCGCCGATAAAATGACGGAAGAGCGTGGGGTCCGGCTGAAACCTCATATGGTCCACATAGCCGTCCAGCGATACGTTCATACCGAATACGAGCTTTGCCATTTCCATTCTCCCTCGCGTTGATGAACGGTTACTTCAGCGGCCAGACTTCGACGACGCCGTGGGCAACGGCACAGGGAACTTGCGAGACCTTGTCGATGGCCTCTTCCAGGTTGGCGGCCTCGATCACCGCGAAACCGGCGATCGGCATGTCGGAGGCCATGAACGGGCCTTCGCGCGTTTCCATGCCGGCAGCGTTCGGATTGCGCACCTGCACCGGTGTGCCGGCGATCCCCATCACGGCGCCTTCCGAAACCAGCTTAGCATCCTGCTCATGGGCGGCGTCCCTGACGTCTTGCGGCGTGCGGTCGTAGCCGGCCTGATCGCCGTAACCAATGGTGATGAATTTCGGCATGATGCCGCCTCCATTTTCCTATTTCGAAAGCACGATGTGGGTCGCGGCTTCTGTCGCGACATGCTCGGTGACGGAAAAGCCAAGGGCGGGCAGATCGATCCCGGCGAATAAGGCTTCGCCTCGGCCGAGCACCACTGGCGAAAGGGCAAGATGCATTTCGTCGACCAACCCTGCCTGAAGATATTGCCGCACCGTCGAAACTCCGCCGCCGATCTTGACGTTCTTGTCGCCCGCCGCGGCCCTTGCCCGCTCGAGTGCGGCTTCGATCCCATCCGTCACGAAATGAAAAACAGTCCCGCCCTCCATCTCTATCGAAAGCCGTGGGTAGTGGGTGAGAATGAAAGTCGGTGCATGATAAGGCGGGTTGTCTCCCCACCAGCCCTTCCACTCGTCGTCGGGCCACTCTCCGCGAACCGGGCCGAACATGTTGCGGCCGAGAATGAAGGCGCCGAACCCAAACATGGACCGGGTGGAGAAATCGTTGTCGATACCTTCAGACCCGCCTTCCTTTCCGAACATCCGGTGGAAGTGCCGGCTACCGACATGCCACTCGAACATCTCGGCCCCACGCTTGCCGAGCGGATTTTCGAGACTTTGCTTCGGTCCTGCGCCGAAGCCGTCTATCGACAACGAGAACCCGGAAACGATCACCCTGCTCATGGTCGCTCCTTTCTGTATGCAATTTGCAAGCAGTTGTGTTCTAACAAAACCGTATCTATTTTACAAGCAGTTTACGGAGACGCACATGGACAAGCCCTTCCGCTCCGGCTGCCCGATCAATCTAACCCTTGAGACGCTCGGCGACCGCTGGAGCCTGATCGTCATTCGCGACATCATGTTCGGCAACCGCCGACACTATCGCGACCTGCTCAACCACTCCGAGGAAGGCATTGCCTCCAACATTCTTGCCGACCGGCTGAAGAAGTTGGTGGACGCGGGTTTGCTGGCGACAAGCCCGGACCCTAAGCACAAGCAGAAAACGATCTACAGCCTGACCGAACCGGCGATCCGATTGGTGCCGCTTCTGGCCGAGATGGGCGCCTGGGGGCGACGCTTCACGCCGGCGACGCGGGAGCTCTCCATCCGCGCCCAGTTGCTTGAGGAAGGCGGGCGGGACATGTGGGAAGCCTTCATGGCGGAATTGCGCAGCCTGCATCTCGGCACCGAACCGCCGGAGCGCTCGGTCATCAACGAACTGACCGAGGCCTATCTGGCTGCAGTCGGCTGAGCACAAAGGCCTTCGTCTGAGCGACCGTCGACCAGAACAGGCGGCATTGCCTCGCAGACATAGTCTGCTTGGTACGGCACGCTAGGATGTCAATAACGACAGGTCTTTCGGCAGCATCCGCTTGAACAGGTTGAGGACCCGCCGGCCGTCTTCCGGCGGCAGGGTAATAGCGTGACGGACGGCGCCTGCGATGAGCACCATCAGGACTTGAGAGAAGTCGGACAGCGAGACCGTGGCGGTATTGGGGGCGATCCTACCCAAGGCACTGCCGAGCATATCCGATAGAAAGGCTCCGTCCTCCTCGTCGAGTTGCTGCAACACGCGATCGGCCTGGGTCGCCTGCCAGATGTCGCGAACGGCCGGTTCATCGATGAAGAACTGGTAGTAGCTGTCAGTTATCCCGCACAGCACGCTGTGGAGGTCAGATGGCGTCATCAACGCCGAGAGCTCTTTTTGCACGCACTCATGCCCGATCGCGTTGTAGCGCTCGGCCAGCGTTCCGATGATCGCAGTCTTGTCGGGGAAATATTGATAGAGCGAGCCGAACGCGATCCCTGTGCGTTCCACGATATCGCTCATCTTGAAGGCGTCACTACCCTTTTCCGCCATAACCTCAAGTGCACACGCCAAGATGCGCTCGAAGCGCTCGCGGCTGCGCTTCTGCGTCGGGACGAGCCTGACGATCCGCCGGGCCTCCGTCATCGACTGTGCCTGATCCTGTTTCGGACTCCGTCCCGACATCATGTTCTCCAACATAGCTTGACATCATGAATACGAGAGTTTATCGCTTTTTGCAAATACGAGATTTACTCGTATTTTCGAGCGAAAGGAAATCCCCATGTCCAAGCTTCCCGTTCTCATCATCGGCGGAACCGGAAAGACCGGTGGCCGTGTCGATGCGCGCCTTCGATCACGAGGGATCGAAACCCGCCCGGCCTCACGCTCCACGCAGATCCCGTTCGATTGGACGCGACCGGAGACGTGGAGTGCCGCGTTGGATGGAGTGTCGCGAGCCTATGTAACCTTTCAACCTGATCTGGCGGTCGAAGGATCGGCCGAGGCAATCGGTCATTTGAGCGATCTCGCGAGAACGAAGGGCATTGAACAGATCGTGCTGCTATCCGGCCGCGGCGAGCCGGGAGCGCAGGCAGCGGAAGAGGCATTGTGCAAATCCGGCCTTGCCTGGACCGTTGTTCGCGCGAGTTGGTTTAACCAGAACTTCTCCGAGGGCTATCTGATCGATGGAGTGTTGGCCGGCGAAATCGCGCTACCGGTCGGAGAGGTTCCGGAGCCGTTCGTCGACGCAGACGATATCGCCGATGTGGTGGTCGAAGCGCTGACGAACGAGCGCCATGTGAACACACTCTACGAGTTGACGGGACCACGTGCGTTGACCTTCGCTGAAGCCGTAGCAGAGATCGAGCGCGCCGTCGGTCGACCAATTCGCTATACAGAGATCTCTCTGCGGGCGTTTGCCGACGGTATGCGCGCGGCCGAGATCCCCGAGGATTATGTCGCGCTGTTGGAAGACCTCTTCACGGTCGTGCTCGACGGCCGCAATAGCCCGGTCATGAATGGCGTTGAGCGGGCGCTAGGTCGTCCGGCGCGCGATTTTTCAGACTTCGCCCGTGTTGCGGCCGCAACAGGCATCTGGGGGAGTTGAACCATGCGCCAGTTCCTCATGCCCGCTTTGCTGTGGTTTTCCATTCTCGGTAGCGGATTGCTTGCCGGCGTCTACTTCGCGTTCTCCGCCTTCGTCATGACAGCCCTCGGCCGACTCGACCAGGCAACGGGGATCGCGGCGATGAACGCGGTCGATGCAGCAATCGTGCGGTCCCTGTTCATGCCCGTGTTCCTAGGGACGACACTGGCGGCTGCTTCGCTTGCCGTTCTCGGCTTCCTTCGGTGGGGAGAACCGGGAGCAACCGCGTTGCTCGCGGGCGGTGTCATCTACGTCCTCGGCATGTTCGTGGTAACGGTCGCCTTCAACGTGCCGTTGAACGATGCGCTGGCGGCTGTAGAGCCATCCAGCGTCGAGGCCGAGGAACTCTGGACGCGCTACCTGCGCGACTGGACCATCTGGAACCATGTACGAACGTTGGCGTCGATGATAGCGCTCGCCGCCTTCGTATTTGCCCTTTGCGCAGAATGAGCATTTCGGTTGGTTTCTGCCTCACGGCTCCCCTGAGGCGGGACCTGCTGATGCGTCACCAAGATCGGGCTCAAGCTATTTGGATGCCGCCGACTCCCTGTCTTTGCACGCTAGGCTGCGACGCCGCTAATTCCTTGTTGTATCGGCCCTAGATCAGGCTCTTTTAATCACCCCCGCATGGGGATCGCCTGTTTGTCCCTGTTGAATTCGGGGATCGGATGGCAGCCTCACATCACAATTCGGAAGGGATCGCACGCAGCGCGCGAATGCTGCGCACCGCGCTCGGTCCGGCCATCGCGGCCTTTCTGGAGGACCCCGGCGTCGTCGAGGTAATGCTGAACCCCGATGGGCGGCTCTGGATCGACCGTCTCTCCGAGGGTCTCTCCGATACGGGCGAGCAACTGTCGTCGGAAGACGGCGAGCGCATCATCCGTCTGGTCGCCCACCATGTCGGTGCGGAGGTTCATACAGGAAGCCCTCGCGTCTCGGCGGAACTGCCCGGAACAGGGGAGAGGTTCGAGGGGCTTCTGCCGCCGGTCGTGGCGGCCCCCGCCTTCGCGATCCGCAAGCCGGCCGTCGCGGTGTTCTTCCTCGACGACTATGTCGCCGCCGGCATCATGACGGCCGAGCAGGCTTGTGCCCTACGGGCCGGGGTCGCGGCGCGCGCAAACATCCTCGTCGCTGGCGGCACTTCGACCGGCAAGACCACGCTTACCAATGCGCTCCTGGCCGAAGTGGCGAAGACCGCCGACCGCGTCGTCATCATCGAGGATATGCGCGAGTTGCAATGCGCCGCGCCGAACCTCGTCGCCATGCGGACCAAAGACGGCGTCGCTTCGCTTTCCGATCTCGTCCGTTCGTCGCTCCGTTTGCGGCCCGACCGCATCCCCATCGGCGAGGTTCGTGGCAGTGAGGCGCTCGATCTGCTCAAAGCCTGGGGCACCGGCCATCCCGGTGGCGTCGGCACCATCCACGCTGGGTCGGCGCTCGGCGCGCTGCGCCGTCTCGAGCAGCTCATCCAGGAAGCCGTCGTCACCGTGCCACGCGCTTTGATCGCAGAGACGATCGATCTCGTGGCCGTGCTGTCGGGACGCGGCTCCGCGCGCCGGCTCGCAGAACTCGCCCGCGTCGAGGGCCTCACTCCCGATGGCGACTATCGCGTCGTCGGAGCGATCAAGGCTTCGGACACACCACTTCCCACAGCAACCACGAAGGAAAGCTCCCATGAACCAGATCCTACATAAATCCCGTCAGAGAGTTGCCACTGCGGTGTCGACCGTGGTCATCGCCGCGCTGACGGCGCCCGCCGCGCATGCCTCCGGCTCCTCCATGCCCTGGGAGGCGCCACTCCAGTCAATCCTCGAATCCATCGAGGGGCCGGTCGCCAAGATCATCGCCGTCATCATCATTATCATTACCGGCCTGACGCTCGCGTTTGGCGACACCTCCGGCGGGTTCCGTCGCCTGATCCAGATCGTCTTCGGCCTGTCGATCGCCTTCGCGGCGAGTTCCTTCTTCCTGTCGTTCTTCTCCTTCGGCGGCGGGGCGTTGATCTGATGGCGGGCGCTTCCGATCAAGGCGGCGAACTGCTCGGCTTCTCGGTTCCCGTTCACCGGGCACTGACCGAACCGATCCTGCTGGGCGGAGCACCCCGCGCGATCGCCATCATGAACGGCACGCTTGCCGGCGCGGTCGGTCTCGGATTGCGTCTTTGGCTGGTCGGCATCGCGATCTGGGCGATCGGACACATCGCGGCGGTCTGGGCCGCCAAGCGCGATCCGCTCTTCGTCGAGGTCGGACGCCGCCATCTGCGCATTCCCGCGCATCTGGCCGTCTGAAGGGGAGCGCGCGCCAATGATGAACCTCGCCGAATACCGCAATCGCAACACCCGGCTCGCCGACTATCTGCCCTGGGTGGCGTTGGTCGGCCAGGGCGTCGTCCTCAACAAGGATGGCAGTTTCCAGCGCACAGCGCGCTTCAGGGGGCCGGATCTCGATTCCGCGGTCCCGGCGGAACTGATCGCCGTTGCGGGACGGCTGAACAACGCCTTCCGCCGTCTCGGTTCGGGCTGGGCGATCTTCGTCGAAGCGCAGCGCCATCCCTCGAACCTTTATCCCGACAGCCGCTTTCCCGATGCCGCATCCGCACTGGTCGACGCCGAGCGCAAGGCAAGCTTCGAGGAAGCGGGGACGCATTTCGAGTCGAGCTATTTCCTCACCTTCACCTATCTGCCACCGGCCGAGGATGCCGCGCGCGCCGAGAGCTGGCTCTATGAAGGTCGTGAGACCAAAGGCATCGATCCGCACGAATTCCTGACCGGCTTCGCCGACCGCACCGACCGCGTGCTCCGCCTGGTCGACGCCTTCATGCCCGAATGCCGCTGGCTCGATGACACCGAGACGCTGACCTACCTTCATGGCTGCGTTTCCACCAAGCGCCATCGTGTTCGTGTCCCCGAGACGCCCATGTACCTGGATGCGCTGCTCGCGGACCAGCCACTCGCCGGCGGGCTGGAGCCGCGGCTCGGCGACGAGCATCTGCGCGTGCTGACGATCACCGGATTTCCGACGGCGACCACGCCCGGTCTGCTCGACGAGCTCAACCGCCTCGCCTTTCCCTATCGCTGGTCGACCCGCGCGATCCTGATGGACAAGACCGATGCGACCAAGCTGCTGACCCGCATCCGGCGCCAGTGGTTCGCCAAGCGCAAGTCGATCGCCGCGATCCTCAAGGAGGTGATGACCAACGAGGCTTCGGTGCTGGTTGACACCGACGCGTCGAACAAGGCGGCCGATGCCGATCTCGCCCTGCAGGAACTCGGCGCCGACTATGCCGGCGTCGCCTATGTCACCGCGACGGTGACAGTGTGGGACGCCGACCCGCGCGTCGCCGACGAGAAGCTGCGTCTGGTCGAGAAGGTCATCCAGGGCCGCGACTTCACCGCGATGCCCGAGACGATCAACGCCGTCGATGCGTGGCTTGGATCGCTGCCTGGGCAGGTCTACGCCAATGTCCGGCAGCCGCCGATCTCCACGCTCAATCTCGCCCACATGATCCCCCTGAGTGCCGTGTGGGCGGGGCCGGAACGGGACGAGCATCTTGCAGCGCCCCCATTGCTGTTCGGCAAGACCGAAGGCTCCACCCCGTTCCGGTTTTCCCTTCATGTCGGCGATGTCGGACACACGCTGATCGTCGGCCCGACCGGCGCGGGCAAATCCGTGCTGCTGGCGCTGATGGCGCTGCAGTTCCGCCGCTATGCCAGTTCGCAGGTCTTCGCCTTCGACTTCGGAGGCTCGATCCGCGCCGCCGCGCTGGCCATGGGCGGCGACTGGCACGATCTCGGCGGCGGCCTGACTGAAGGCGATGATCAGAGCGTCTCGCTGCAGCCGCTCTCGCGTCTCGAAGAGACGGCTGAACGGGCCTGGGCCGCAGACTGGGTCGTGGCGATCCTGATGCGCGAAGGCGTCGAGATCACACCAGAGGTCAAGGAACATCTCTGGACAGCGCTTACCTCGCTCGCCTCGGCCCCAGCCGGCGAACGCACGATCACAGGCTTGGCCGTGCTGCTCCAGTCCAATGACCTGAAGCAGGCGCTCAGGCCCTATTGCGTCGGCGGCGCCTATGGACGGCTGCTCGATGCCGAGTCCGAGCATCTCGGTGAAGCGACCGTGCAGGCCTTCGAGACCGAGGGTCTGATCGGAACCGGCGCGGCGCCCGCCGTCCTGGCCTATCTCTTCCATCGCATCGAGGACCGGCTCGACGGCTCGCCGACCCTCATCATCATCGACGAGGGCTGGCTGGCGCTCGATGACGAGGGATTTGCCGGCCAGCTCCGCGAGTGGCTGAAGACGCTGAGGAAGAAAAATGCCTCGGTCGTGTTCGCGACACAAAGCCTGAGCGACATCGACGGATCAGTAATTGCGCCGGCCATCATAGAGAGCTGCCAGACACGGTTGCTGCTCCCGAACGAGCGCGCAATCGAACCGCAGATCACCGCGATCTACCGTCGCTTCGGCCTCAATGACCGGCAGATCGAGATCCTCGCGCGGGCCACGCCCAAGCGCGACTATTACTGCCAGTCGCGGCGCGGCAACCGTCTCTTCGAACTGGGCCTCAGCGAGGTCGCACTCGCTCTCTGCGCCACTTCCGCCAAGACCGACCAGACCGCCATCGCGCGCATCCTTGCCGAACATGGCCGCACGGATTTCCTCGCCGCCTGGCTACGCGAGCGCAGCGTGGATTGGGCGGCCGATCTCATTCCTGATCTCAGCAATCTCATCCCCCAGCCCAAGAAGGAGACTGATCATGAAGACACGTAAATCCCGTTCGCGCGCGGTGCGCTTTGCCGCAGCGCTTATCGCCGCGCCGGTCGCGGTGCTGCCGATGGTGCTGGCGCCGCCGGCCTCGGCGGCTTGGATCGTCTACGATCCCACCAACTATGCGCAGAACGTGCTGCAGGCGGCACGCGCGCTCGAGCAGATCAACAATCAGATCACACAGCTTCAGAACGAAGCGCAGATGCTCATCAACCAGGCGCGCAACCTGACGAGCCTGCCTTACTCGTCGCTCCAGCAGCTTCAACAGGCCGTCGGCCGCACGCAATCCCTTCTACAGCAGGCGCAGAACATCGCCTTCGACGTCCAGCAGATCGACCAGGCTTTCCAGCAGAAATACGCCAACATCGACATGAGCGCGTCGGAACAGCAGCTAGTCGCCGATGCGCGCTCTCGCTGGGAGAACACCGTCGGCGGTTTGCAGGACGCAATGCGCGTTCAGGCCGGCGTGGTGGGCAATATCGAAACGAACCGCGCCCAGATGGAAGCCCTGGTCGATCGGAGCCAGGGCGCGACCGGCGCGCTGCAGGCGACGCAGGCCGGCAATCAGCTCCTCGCACTCCAGGCCCAGCAACTATCCGACCTCACGGCCGTCATTGCCGCCAATGGCCGCGCCCAGGCGCTAACCGATGCCGAACGCACCGCCGCTGCCGAACAGGGACGTGTGCAGCGCGAGCGCTTCCTGACGCCCGGCAGCGGCTACCAACCCGGCAACGCGCAGATGTTCAACACAGGCGGTAACTGACGCGGCCGATGGCCGGAAAGGAGGGAGCGATGGAGGGCAAGATGCTGGCGCGGATAGGAGCGATCGTATTCGTCGCCTTCGCCATCACGGCGACGGTGATCGAGTTGACGCGCGATGAGGACCCTGCACGACCGGCTCCCGTGCCAGTGTTTGCGCCCTCCGTCGATCCGCTGCGCGCTGAACAGCGCCGCTGCCAGCAACTCGGTGAGGCCGCCGTTCGCGACGCCGAGTGCCTCGCGATCTGGGCTGAGACCCGCGACCGTTTCCTCGGCCGCGTACCGTCCGGCGCCGCATCCAGAGACGAGGAATAACGATCAATGGGCGGCACCGGCGTCATCGACAATTTCCTGGGGGTCTTCACCAGCTACATCGACAGCGGTTTCGGCCTGCTCGGTGGCGAGGTGGCCTTCATCGCGACAACGCTGATCGTCATCGACGTGACGCTCGCCGCCCTCTTCTGGTCCTGGGGTGCCGACGACGACATCATCGCAAGACTCGTCAAGAAGACCCTGTTCGTCGGCGTCTTCGCCTACATCATTGGCAACTGGAACAATCTCGCCCGCATCGTCTTCGAGAGCTTCGCCGGCCTCGGTCTGATGGCGTCGGGCACCAGTTTCTCCGCGGCCGATCTGATGCGGCCGGGCCGTGTCGCCCAGACCGGGCTCGATGCGGCGCGGCCACTGCTCGAATCCATTTCCGACCTGATGGGCTGGGTCGCCTTCTTCGAGAACTTCATCCAGATCGCCTGTTTGCTCTTCGCCTGGGCGCTCGTCCTGCTCGCGTTTTTCATTCTGTCCATTCAGCTCTTCATCACCCTGATCGAATTCAAGCTGACGACACTCGCCGGGTTCGTCCTCATTCCCTTCGGCCTCTTCGGAAAGACCGCCTTCATGGCCGAACGGGTGCTCGGCAACGTCATTTCGTCCGGCATCAAGGTGCTGGTCTTGGCCGTCATCATCGGCATCGGCTCGACGCTGTTCTCGCAGTTCACCGCCGGCTTCGGCGGCGTTACCCCCACAATCGACGAGGCCATGGCCGTGGTGCTCGCGGCACTGTCACTGCTTGGCCTCGGAATTTTCGGGCCGGGCATCGCCAACGGCATCGTTTCCGGAGGGCCGCAACTCGGCGCGGGTGCTGCGGTCGGAACCGGGCTTGCCGTGGGCGGCGCTGCCCTGGCGGGTGCCGGTGCCGCGGGTCTCGCAGCGAGAGGCGGCGGCATGGCGCTCTCCGGTACGGCCGCCGCCGCGCGCGGCGGCGCATCGGCCGCAGGTGGAGCCGCAACTGCCTATAGCCTCGGATCGGCCGGTCAATCCGGCGCGGCAGGCGTTGCTTCCGGTCTCGGCGCGGTGACGAGCACAGGCGCGAAGGCCGCGACGTCCCCGTTGCGGAGCGCCGCGGCCAGAGCGTCCGGCAGCATGAAACAGAGTTTCCAGTCGGGTGCTCGATCGGCCTTCGAAACCACCGGCGGGACACTGGGCGATACCGCCAGCACTGCAGGCGCCGCCGCCGCTCCATCCACACCAACCGATGGTGCGCCTGACTGGGCGAAGCGCATGAAGCGCTCGCAGCGTCTCTCCCACGGCGTCCAGGCCGCCGCGCATGCCGTGCGCTCCGGCGACAGCCACGGCGGCGCCAGTTCTGTCAATCTTTCCGAGGGGAACCGCTCATGAGCTTCTTCAAACGATCCACCACCCACTACGGCAACACCCCTGAGCCAGAGACGCCGTACCAGCGTGCGGCCCAGGTCTGGGACGAGCGTATCGGCTCCGCCCGCGTCCAGGCACGAAACTGGCGTCTGATGGCCTTCGGCTGCCTGATCCTGTCCGGCGGCTTCGCAAGCGCCCTGGTCTGGCAGTCCACCACCGGCAACGTCGTGCCCTGGGTCGTCGAGGTCGACAATCTCGGCGAGGCGCATGCCGTCGGACCGGCGGAGGCCAGCTTCGAACCGAGCGATCCGCAGATTGCCTTCCATCTCGCGCGCTTCATCGAGCAGGTGCGCGCGATCCCGGCCGACGCGATCATCGTGCGCCAGAACTGGCTGCGCGCCTACGAGTTCACCACAGATCGCGGCGCGCTGGCGCTCAATGACTATGCCCGCGCCAACGACCCGTTCACTCGGGTCGGACGTCAGCAGGTAGCCGTGGAGGTCTCCAGCGTCATTCGTGCCTCGCCGAATTCCTTCCGCGTGGCATGGACCGAGCGGCATTACGAGAACGGCCAGCTTTCCGCGACGGAGAGATGGACCGCAATCCTGACCATCGTCATCCAGCCGCCGCGCGACGCCGAGAGGCTACGCGCCAACCCGCTCGGGATCTACGTCAACGCCATCAATTGGTCGCGGGAGATGGGCCAATGAGCATGCACTCCCGCAAACCCGCGCTCCCGGTTTTCCGTAAAGCCACATTGCCGCTTGTGCTGATTTCCGCATCGACGCTCGCCGGATGCGCCACCTATCGCCCGCCGGAGATCAGTTACGACGACAGCGTGCCGCCGCTGCCGAGTGTCGAGCAACCGGTGACCGACGAACGACCGCGGCCGCTACACATGCCACCGGCGTGGACGGTCGCGCGAGGTGGACAGGCATCTTCCACACCGACGGGACAGGTCGAGAATGCCAATGTGGCCGCCCGGGTCGAGCCTCGCCGGGAAGGCTACTACAATGCGATCCAGATCTACCCCTGGAGCGAGGGGGCGCTGTATCAAGTCTATGCCGCACCGGGCCAGATCACCAACATCGCGCTCGAACCGGGCGAAGCGCTGACCGGCGCCGGTCCCATCGCAGCCGGTGACACCGCCCGCTGGATCATCGGTGACACGGAGAGCGGTTCGGGAATGTCGCGCCGCGTCCATATCCTCGTCAAGCCGACGCGGCCCGACATCGTCACCAATCTCGTCATCACCACAGACCGGCGCACCTACATGATCGAGCTGCGATCGCGCGACGATCCTTACATGCCCGCCGTCGCCTGGGCCTATCCGCAGCCTCCGGCCCCGCAACGCGCAACGCCTACATCACCGAGGATCCCAATCGCGTCGGCCCGCCACTACCGGTACGGACTACAGGGCGACAGCCCGCCCTGGCGTCCGGTCTCGGTCTTCGACGATGGGAGACGGGTCTACATCGTCTTCCCCGCCGGGATCGTGCAGGGTGAGATGCCGCCGCTCTTCGTCCTCGGCTCGGATGGCGAGCCCGAAATCGTCAACAGCCGCATCTACCGAAACATCCTGATCGTCGACCGCATCTTCGCAGCGGCCGAACTGCGCCTCGGCAGCGGCGACCGCCAGCTGACGGTCAGGATCGTGCGTACCGACGGGAGGCCCGCATCATGAGCGACATCGACAACACAAGGGAGGACGATGTGCCGCTCGACACACCTTCCACGGACACGGCTGAACCGATGCGCCTCCGCGGAACCCCGGCCCGTGTTACGCGGCTCTCGCGACGGGTCCTCGCCAGCCTCGGTCTGGTCGGAGCACTCGGTGTGGGTGGCACCCTGATCTACGCGCTTCAGACACCGGATAACGGAACTGGCGGAGACGAGCTCTATTCGACCGAGAACCGTAACACCGCCGATGGCTTGAATGACTTGCCCAGCGACTACACCGGTCCGGTGCTCGGTCCGCCCCTTCCGGGCGACCTCGGCCGTCCGATCCTCGACGCCCAGGAGCGCGGACAGCCCGTGCCGCCGCCCGCCATCAACGCGCCGGCCGTCGATCCGGAGGAACAACGACGGCTTACCGAAGAGGAAGCGGCGCGAACAAGCCGGGTGTTCTTCCAGACCGCACCAGGCGCTGCGCGGGAAACATCGGCACCAAACATCGCTGCGCTCAATCTCGGCAACCAGCCGGGCGCCGCACAGAACAACGATCTCGCCTTCCTCAACGCTCCCGTGGATCGTCGCACCGTGGCGCTCGATCGCGTCGTGCCGCCGGCATCGCCCTTCGTGTTGCAAGCCGGGTCCGTCATTCCGGCGGCACTCATCACCGGCATCCGCTCGGATCTTCCCGGTCAGATCACGGCGCAGGTCACCCAGCACATATATGACAGCCCGACCGGCAGCATGGTGCTGATCCCGCAGGGCACGCGCATCATCGGCGAATACAGTAGTGACGTAGGTTTCGGCGATCGGCGCGTGCTGCTCGTCTGGAATCGGCTGATTTTCCCAAACGGCCGCTCGATTGTTCTCGAACGCCAGCCCGGCGCCGATCCACAAGGCTATGCCGGGATCGAGGACGGAGTCGACTATCACTGGTGGGATCTGGCCAAGGCCGCTGGGCTGTCGACACTACTCTCGGTCGGGGCCGAACTCACCATGGATGACGATGAGCGATTGATCCAGGCGATCCGCAACGGTGCGCAGGACACGATCAACGATGCCGGCCAGCAGATCGTCCAGCGCCAGTTGCAAGTCGCACCGACGTTGACGATCCGACCGGGATTCCCGGTGCGCGTCATCGTCACGCGAGATCTCGTCCTCGAGCCCTATGGAAACTGAGCCATGACCGCCAAATTGAAGCTCTCGTCCGTTCCCGACGACAAGCCCGTCAAACTGACTGTAGAGCTTCCCCCGGACGTTCACCGCGATCTGCTCGACTATGCCGCCGTGATGGCGCGTGAGACCAGTCAAGCCGCGCCCGAACCGGCAAAACTGATAGCACCGATGCTGCAACGGTTCATGGCGACGGATCGTGTCTTTACGAAGGCCCGGAAGATGCTGCATCAGCCTTCGCAACCCCGCGCGCCAGGCTCAGAAACCGCCTGAGCGCCGGGTTGTCGTTTTCAGGACGCCAAGTCAACGAAAAGGGAATTGTCTCAGCTTTGCCGTCTTCTTCAAGCGGGATGAACGCGACGTTTGGGTAGCGAATACCCCGCCAATGCTCGCACATAAGCGTGACTCCTAGCCCCAAGCCAACGAGATTCATGATCCCTTCTCGGTCGACCCTGTGTTCTTGAACACATGCCTGACGGCCCAGGTCGCTGACCCTGCGGATAATGTAGTCATGAATTTCCGGTCCAGGTTCGACAGCGCCCACGACAAAGGGCATGGACTGCACATCACGCCATCGGACAGAACATTTCTCAGCTAATGGGTGGTCTTCTGCAACTGCGATGTAGAGCTGCTCGTTAGTCAGAAGAATCATATCGCCATACTCCGTGGGCGGCGCTCCTGCTGACATAACGACATCAACGATCCTATGGCTCATGAGTGTCATCAGTTCGCCGCGGTCAGCTTCGGTAAAGGTCAGCTCCACGCCGGAATGTTCCGCTAGAAATTCGATCACGACTTCACGAAGTGCCCCGCGCGACAAAGATGCGATTAGACCCAAATGCAATTTTCCATCGATCGCTGTGCCAGCCGACCTCGCGGCTCTCACCACGTTCAAGAACTCACTCCCAAGTCGGCGGGAATGAGTCGCAAAATGCCATCCAGCCGCTGTCAAACGAGCGCCTGCCTGGCTTCTTTCGAACATCGAAACGCCGAGCACATCTTCTATTTTCTGGATCCTGCGCGTAACGGCTGACTGACTGATACCGATAAGCTGACCGGCCCCGCGAAAACTTCCGGATTCGGCAACCGCGAGTATCATCTCGATATCGTATATTTCGAGATGTTTGCATTGACGCAGTGCGCCTAGACGCAGCCTTTCGATTTTGTTTGGAACCATCATTCGAAATCCACAAGCCGATCTGCCGGTGCCTCAAGATGTGACGCCGCGTTCTCGGGTATTGAACGCGCGTTGATCCTCAAAAGCGCGCTTGAAGGCCGGCCGCGCTTCGCCTCTAGCCACATAGGCGGCAAGGTTTGGGTATTCGTCCAGCAAACCTGCTGGCTTCAACCTTTGCAGCGCATGCACCATCATCAGGTCGCCTGCGCTGAACGCACCCTCCAGCCAGTCGGCATCGCCAAAACGATCGGCAAGCCCGTCAACGCCACCATCGCTCCAGCGTGCGTACCAGTCGTAATAGGTGCTGCAGGGGATGCCGAGCATCCTCAAGGTCTGCCGGGTCGGCAGATGTGACGCCTCGACCGTGCGGATGATCTCCAGCTTCTCGGACGCGGGATACCTCATTCGTCGTCGCCCCCATCCCCGATCATGCTTTTTTTGAGCAGCCGGTTCTCGAGCGTCAGCTCGGCCACGACCTCTTTCAAGGCCGCCGACTCCGATCTCAGTTCCTTAACCTCAGGCGCGGTCGCCTGCCTGGCCGTATCCCCCGACAGCCGGGCTTTCCCCGCTTCCAGGAATTCCTTCGACCAGGAATAGTACAGGCTCTCGGCGATCCCCTCGCGGCGGCACAGGGCAGAAATGCTCTCCTCGCCGCGCAAGCCGGCCAGGACGATCCTGATCTTCTCCTCGGCCGAGTAATGCTTGCGGGTCTTCCGCTTGATGCCCCTGACCAGCTTGTCAGCGGCGTCCTTCGATGTTCCGGATGTCTTGTTCATCTTCGCTCCATAATGGCTTCGATGAACCAGAAATCCTCCGTTGCTCAAACCACTAAATCTGTCCGGTAGGCGCTGACGTCAGACAGGTTATGGTGAGACCTGTTCTTCAATTCCGAGACATCCGTGCATCGTTCAACCCGGCCATTTCAATCCAGCCCTCTCGCGCACTGCGATAGACGGGTGCCCAACCCGTCACCTGTTTCAGTAGACGGTTCGAAGCACGAATCGAGCGGGTCAGCGACGTCGTCTTGTCTCCCAGTAGCAGTGCCAGGCTTCCCGGCGCCCGTACATAGGCCTTCCTTTCAGTGGCTACCGCCAGTGCATCGGCGTAGGCTTTCTTGGTGAGCGGCTCGTCGTCGCTGGCATTATAGGTGCCAGAAGGTGCGGTAAGGGCGGCAGTCACGGCGCGACCGCCATCTTCCACATGCGTCGAAGACAGATACGTCGAGCTTCGGCCAAGCTGGATGCATACGCCCCATTTACGCGCCAAGTCCAGGAATTCCTCGCTATGGGTGGCACCCGGTCCATAGAACCAGCCAAACCGGAGCACCACACCCCTGCCACCGGACGCAGCGAATCGGCGCGCGCTGGCTTCGGCAGCGTGATTGCCGCGCGCCATCGGAAAATTATCCGTGGGCGCTGTTTCATCCAGCCAAGTGTCGCCGCCATCGGAATAGAGCATGACAACCGATTCTTGAATGAAACGATCCGCGCCGGCCGCCAGGGCAGCATCGGCCAATGTAGAGGATCCTTCGATGCGGATCCGGTCATTCATATCCCAGGCTCTGGACTTCATGAAGTTGGAATTCGGCGGGATGGCCGTGGCAAGGTTCACGACGGCCTCATGTCCCCTGATGACCTCCTCCAGCCCAACCCGATCGAACAGCGATACCTGCACGGGACGGGCACCGAGAGCGGCGACCCACCCCGCCTTCTCTACCGACCGGGCGAGCACGCTCACCTCGTGCCCTGCCAAAAGAAGGGCGCTTAGCGCGTGGCGCCCGATCGCGCCTGTTCCGCCGGTCAGGAAAACTCTCATGGCATAATATAACTCTCAGGAGCCCTGCAATGAAGTCGTCGTCAATTCTTACAGATTGGCGACGAGGGTCGCCGCCACTATGATCGCCGCAAATACCATCCAGCCGAAATGCCGCCCGCCACTAACCAGGAAATTTCCGGCAACACCATAAAGTATGGGCGAACAGGCTAGCGGAATGGCCCAGCGCAGGTCCTCATGCGGCACCAGCCAGGGCGAGATCGCCACAAAGGCGCCGATCATCGCCCATGTCACCGTGCTGTATTGCCAGATCATGCCGACAAAGCCCTTCGCCCATTTGTGCGTATACGTGGCCGGACCAATCAGTTTGGACTGACCGAGGTAACCGTGAATGAGCGCTGCGATCATGCATGCAAGTCCGATTGGCACCAGAAGGTACTGCATTAACTTTCTCCATACATTAGTGTATAGAGTTGCATTTTGCGGCGAACAAGTCAAGACAGTTATGTATGGAAAAGACCGAATCACTTACCGCTGACAGCTGGCTGAATGCAGGACTGGTCGCGCTGGCCGAAGGTGGCCCCTCCATGCTCAAGGCAGACGTGCTCGCCCGCCGGCTCGGCGTATCGCGCGGCAGCTTCTACTGGCACTTCCGCGATGTAGCAGATTTCCAAGACGCCCTGCTTCGGCGCTGGGCAGAACTAGCCGTCGAAACACCAATTGCGATGGCGCGAGCGGAAACACTTGGACGACCCGCAGAAGCTCTTGCAAACCTAATTGAACAGGCGATGAGCTCCCCGATCCGCCTCGAGGCAGCTGTATCGGCCTGGGCCGTTCAGTCGGCGCCCGTTCAGCGGGCCGTTCGCAAGATCAACCGGCGCCGTATCGAGCTTTTGACTGATCTGCTGAAAGCCATCGGTTTCCAAGAAAGTGTTGCAAAGGCTCGCGCGCGTCTGCTGTGCGCGGCGTACCTCGGCCGAACCCATCTTGAAGCAGAAGATTTCGGATCAGAAGAGCGCGAAGAGCTAATCGATGCGTTCTCACGGCAACTACCGATCACCAGAAAGAACATCGCGGCAATCCATCCAAAGACCAGCGACAGATAGGCCCGCATTCCAATATCCAGTGATGATCGATGTGATCAAACCGATCGCGCCGACTGCAGAATTCGCCGATGGATATTCCGCAGAGGCCATCCCCAACTAATGAACACCGCCACTATACGAGTTGGCCGCATCGCGTGACAGGTCAACTCA
>Ga0116151_10000081_pt1 | contig 75585 bp, 58 predicted proteins | sample AD_UKC117_MetaG_FD_89893 | JGI IMG/M metagenome (GOLD analysis project Ga0116151, IMG submission 89893) | Active sludge microbial communities of municipal wastewater-treating anaerobic digesters from Hong Kong - AD_UKC117_MetaG | ecosystem: Engineered > Bioreactor > Anaerobic > Digestate...
GACAGGAGAAATTGACTATAACTATCAGTTGGGAATGTTGGTGATCCCGCAATTCAGGATCAACTTTTAAAAATCCATTATTTAAATTGCAATGTTCCTGTTAACTCAGATACTGCATAAAATGAAAGGCCGGGAAGAACTCCCGGCCTTTTCAGAACTACAATAACGCTTATAAAGGTGAGTCAAGGTATCTTTTCCACGATTGGATTTTTTGGATTTGTTTCCTTTCCTATTTATTGTTTAATTAATTTTTTAGTCACTGAATTTCCCACAGCATCTTTCATGATAACCAGGTAAACAGCTGTTTGCAGATCATTCAGATCAATGTGGTTAATGGCTCCGTTAGCTTCTAAATGTTTTACAACCTGGCCGCTTAAATTTGTAATATCTATGGTTTGAATGTCATCAGTTCCGTTTACATATATTGCTGAAGTTGCAGGATTAGGATAGATTTCAGTGGTTTGCATCCAGCTATTTTCATTCACTTTTGTCATGAACATCTCCTGATGGTAATAATAGGCTCCCATATCGGCCGCAGTTCCATCAGGATCCACATTAAGATTGTAATCACCAGCATCAATACAAGGGGAAGTAAACTCATTTTCAACGGGGAAGTTAGCCCATGTGAGGTGATAATCATTATTATCGCTCTGAGCAAACAGCGGATCCTGATCAATGTTGCCTTCGCCTTCAAAACCACCTTCTACATCCGAAAAAGTTACCTCAGGAGCTATCAGCGCAACGCTTACAGATTCCGGTGAATTGTTCCAGATGATGGATGAATTAATGGTGTTGTTTCCTGATGTGTAAAGCTCGTAATAAAGTCCTCCGGCAGCAGTTGCCTGGTTGTCAGCAATAGTTGATTTGGTTAAATTGATAAAACTGCTTTGGTTGTAAACCCCACCACCAGTTGATTGGGCATAATTGTGTGAAATGGTTGTAAAGTCCATTTGCAAAATACAGTTGTTTTCAATAAAAATACCTGCACCGTTTTGTGCGTGGTTAAAAGAAACTGTTGAATTATTTACAGTTACATATCCTGAATTTCCATAAAAGCCGGCACCATTTAAAGCCTGATTGTGTGAAATTTCAACATCAGAAACATTGAGCAATCCTTCTTCGCTAATGGCTATTCCACCGCCATTTTCAACTGAAGTGTTATGATGAATGATACCTGAATTCAATTCAAAGATCTCGGTCATTGAATGTCCAAGGATAGAAACTCCGGTTCCACCGTTATTGCTGATTTCAAAATTATTGATGGATGGAGCTGAAAAGTTCGACTTAACTCCGCCCTGACCATTAAATTCCACATTAATATCTGTAGCAAAAATATCAGAGAAATCGGTTAGTAGCAAGCCGTATTCTTTGTTGTTGGCTAGTTTGCTGTTCTTAAGTTCAAAATTGCGATAATGCACACAGGTGATCCCTGAACCGGCACTGTATTCAATATTGCAATACTCAAACCTTGAATTTTCATTTGTAATGGCAGTGTAACCAATTAACCCGATGCCTAACCAGCCATTATAATTTCCGGAGCTAAATCCAGTTGTATCGGCTGCTCTGAAATATATACTATCTGTTGGTGTACCAATGGCTTCCAACCTACCATAAACTTCAATTACAAACGGACCTGTAAATAAAACCTCAACACCGGCTTCGATTTCAAGTCGTTCAGCTGGAGCTACAATCAGGTCACCTTCTATAATGTATGGACTTCCTTCATTGGTCCAGCTTCCGGTAGCGTCGCCGGCTGTAATATATGTTTGTGCCTGGGTGGTTATTGTTGCAAGAAGTAGCAGTAGGATTGTAGTTCTAAATTTTACCATGATTTGCGTTTTGTTTCGAATGTTTGTAACATTCATTTTATTACCTTAAAAAATTACCTTGACGATTTTGGGATAACGAAAACTGTGCAATTCAAAAAAATTGGTAAAATTCAGTATAGGCAACAGGATTAAATATTCAATAAAACAAGCAGCTAAACCATTGATATAAAACTATTTTAGATTAGTTTATCGAAAAGAAAAAGCAGTTAAAAATTTCAATTAAGTGAAAAAAAGTACCTGTGCCGGTTTTCCCATATAGGGAAAAAATCAGGGCCTATTTTCCAAAAAATCGACAAACCAGGAAAAATAAAATGGGAAATGTTAATTGTTTACCAGTTCAACAAAGAAACGCTCATCACTTAAAACTTCAACAGCTTTTCTAAAGCCGTCGTCAAAAGAGGTAAGCACCTGGAAATAGGATTTAAATTCGTAAAGGTTACGGGCAATGAGGGCCTTCAACTGAAAGCGGATCAGCTCGTCAGAATATTCAAGTTCATGCTCACGGGGCTCCACTCCCACCTGCTTGGCAAATCTGAGGAAATTGGACAGGAAACGACTATCGACGTGGAAGCGGCTGTTAAACTCTTCAAAAAGCGGGTATTTTTTCAAAAGGTCTTCACGTTCCTGGTCCACAAAATCAAGTACAAAGTCATTGAATAATCCACGGCTCAGCAGGTCCACATAAAAATCAGTATAATAGGTTGAATCCCAGGGTACAAAAACGTCGGGCATAATGCCCCCTCCCCCGTAAACTATCCGGTTATTGGGGGTATAATATTTTAAAGAATCCGGAAAATCAATATTAGATTCACTGGTTAATTCACCACCTTCGAGCCTGGCCGACAGATCATGATAATACTCTTCATAACCTTCGGTATATGGTTTTTGGATACATCTGCCGGTAGGTGTGTAATACCTGGCAACTGTAAGCCGAACCACTGAGCTATCGGGGAGATAAAATGGCCGCTGTACCAAACCCTTACCAAATGATCGGCGTCCAACGATCAAGCCCCTGTCCCAATCCTGAATGGCGCCCGCCACAATTTCGCTGGCCGAAGCTGACCCTTCATCAATCAAAATTACCAGTTTTCCTTCTTCAAAATTCCCCCTGAAAGAGGATTTATATTTTCGTGTTGGACTTGATTTTCCCTGGGTGTACAAAATTAATTTACCGGGCCCTAGAAACTCATCGGCCATATCAATGGCCACATCAAGATATCCTCCTGAATTTCCCCGCAGGTCCAGAATTAGTTTACTCATTCCCTGATCCATCAGCTCGCCAAGCGCCATCCTGAATTCATCCATGGTAGTACGGCTGAAGCGATTAAGCTTTATGTACCCAATCTCCGGCACGGCCATAAATACCGCATCAATACTGTTTATCGGAATCCGGTCGCGCATGATATTATAATCGATGAGCTTCTTTCGTCCTTTTCGGTAAACGCTCACTTCAACGGCTGTTCCTTTATCCCCGCGCAAATGCTGAAATACAAAATTATTATCGATGAAACTTCCGGTAGCATTTTCACCATCAATCCTTACTATTTTATCCCCGGCCATAATTCCCAGCTTTTCGGCAGGTCCGCCCCGAACCGGCGAAATTACCAGGATGGTATCTTTGTATACCTGAAAAGAAATACCTATGCCTTCAAAAATGCCTTCCAGTGGCTCCGTGGCATTTTGCAAATCTCTTTTTGAAATGTACTGAGAGTGGGGATCAAGTTCTTTCAGAACCGAAATGATCGCCTTTTCAACCAAATCAGGTTCATCAATGGAATCAACGTAAGCAAAGTTGATCATTTGTAAAACAGATGCAAACTTTTGGGATGTAGAACGGGGATCAAATCCCTGGGCATACATATATCGACCCAGCCCCATAAAAAGGCACAGAAGCACAAAAAATCGCATCATCCGGATCGACATAATTCTCATTTGATAAAACCTTAGCTTGCTTTAACGATAAGCCAGTAGAAGTGTTTTGTTAAGAGCCAAATTATTCAATTGCTCCGTATACGGCAAGTTTCAATTAAAGATTACTTTTGACCCAAAAATATTTAATCGCCTAACTGAGCTGACAAACTTCACTAAATGAAGCTATTAAAAGGAACATATACAGAAGCCGAGCACCATACCTTTAATTTACACCTGGCCTATTCAATTATTGAAGGGATCATTTTGGGTGTTTTGGCTTTGAATGAGTTTGTGCTGATCAAAAGTTTGCACGGAACAAATCTGCAGATTGGTGTGCTTTTTCAGTTCAGCATGCTGGTTTTTATTTTCCTGCTTTTTATCAATGAATTTATTAAACGAACCGAAAACAAACGAAAGCTCCTCCGATACACCGGCTTATTCACAAGAGGGCCTTTGTTTTTATTGCTGTTTTTTCCAAATGACCCGGAGATTTTCCAGGGAACCCTTTTGTACCAGGCCATTTTCCTGGTGTTGTTTTTTATTTATTATTTCGGAAATACCATCATTTACCCCCTGATAAACCTCTTCCTGAAAAAACAATACGGTCATTCCAATTTCGGGAAACTATATGGGATTGCCACCTCGGTGAATAAAATCGTGATGCTGGGCGCCACTTTCGTTTACGGGATTTTACTCGACCGCGACGCTCAGGCCTACCAATACGTTTTTCCGGTTGTGGCTGTTCTGGGTGTGGTTTCGGTGTTTCTGCTTTCGATGATCCGTTACCAGGAAGAGATCAAAAAAAGGCGTGAGCAGTTTTTCCAATCCATCCGCCGATCTGCTTCCACCATGGTAGATATTTTAAAAACCAATAAACCTTATTTCCATTTTGAAGTGGGTTTTATGTTTTACGGGTTTGCGTTTATGATTACCACCACGGTAATCACCATTTTCCTGGAAAGGGCGCTGCATCTCAACTATTCCAGTGTTGCCTTTTACAAAAATGCCTATAATATCCTGGCCATTATTCTGCTTCCTTATACCGGAAAGTTGCTCGGGAAAATTGATCCCCGCAAGTTTGCAGTTATCACTTTCGGTTCGCTTACCTTATTCATCTTTTTTATGATGCTCACTGAACATTTTCCCATGCACATTACCATTGCCGGGCTCGACCTCTACCTGATGCTTGGCTTTGCCTACCTCTCCTACGGGGTTTTTGCCGCCACCATGGCGCTACTCTGGTTTATTGGTTCAGCCTATTTTTGCAAAACCGAAGAGGCCGGCGACTATCAATCGGTACATTTGTTTTTAACGGCGGCACGTGCGAGTGTTGCGCCCTTGTTTGGCGTGTTTTTTTACGAACTGGTCGGTTTTACCTGGACTTTTTTGCTGGCCATCGCCTCCTTGCTTGGTGGCATTGGTTTGATGGTTTGGTCGTACCGGCGGGATAAGAAAGTTGTGAATATTAATTAAACAAAATATTGAATCCTGTTTTTAGCAAATGAACAACGAAATGTTTGAGTTGAAAAATCTACAAACCGATAGTCAGGTAGGCAGGAACTTTCGCGAGAATAGGAATTATGCTATATCCCGCATCTGGCTCAATAAATTGACATCAATTTCATCATTTATAAAACAAAACTTCTCGTTATTTAAGCCAAAAGCATTCAAGATTTTCTTTGCAAAATATTTGGATATTTTAAGAATCATTTCATCATTGAGCAAAGTTGGAAAAAAGCGACTTATAAGCTTGAAATTATTATAATTTGAATTTTTTGGTAGTGGGCTTCCTAATCTGAACTTTCTTTTATTTTCAATTTCATTAAATCCTATGATTGAATAGTTTATTACATTTGAAAAGCTTATTTGTAAAATGATTTGTTCATTATAATGGATATGACCATAATATTTTTTTGCAAAATATAACAAGGACATCAATTGACCAACGCACCATGTTATATGAAGCGTACTAATTTTATTATTTTGTCTTTCCCAAATCCAAAAAACACTGTCACATAAACCCTGTTCTATATATCCATTAGAAAGGAATTCTATATAGGACTTCCTGCTATAGCTTTTGAATGAGATCCCTTCCAAATTTATTTCATCCTCATGCGTAGTAAAAATATGCCTCTGCTTATATGGTTCGTTTCCAATTGAATTATTTTCCAACCAAAAATTATACTTTCCCGATTGTATATCTACTACGTCTTTACCAGGATGTTTAGGAATAAATGAAAAAATCAGTTTTGGTATTAAAACCATTGAACCTTGGAATATATCGCTTTTTAAATACCGGGTATTCCTGTTATTAGCAAAATCTTTACTTTCACTATTTAATAGACTACGCTGCGATAAGAATTCTTCTATCTCCTTGTATTTGTTTCTCGAACTTTCAAACATATCTCTGATTAAATAATGTGATGCCGGTTTTGAACTGTCATTAATTCTAATGTAATATTTATGGTCGCTATTGAACATGTGCGGTTTATCGATACTCTCAGGAATATAACAGGCAACGATTATTCTTTCACTTCCTGGAATTTCTATTTTTACAGGATCTGGGTAGATAACTCTTGGCTCAATATTGCCAAATGCAATCTGGTTGATCCATTCTATAATATCAATTGAATCAAGTACTGGATTTATGCCTTCAATTTCGAATTTTTTGGTTTGCTTGCCGGCTTCAGAAATGCCTAAAATTAAATAGCCACCATTTGAATTGGCAAAAGCACTAAACGTTTTTATTATCGTTTTTTTTAAATCATCCGGTTTTGAGGGCGCCATTTTAAAATCAATATTGCTACCCTCTTGTTGTTTGCGAATATTGATCAGGTTTTCAATATCACCAAATGTCAATTCATTAATAGGTTTATCAAACATGAGCTTATTTCTTTGGTTTCTCCAAAAATAACAATTAATATTATTTAGACCCGCTCTAAATTTAGTTATACTGCAATAATTCCTATAAAAAATTATTTATTTTTGAAGCAGGCCATTCCGGCTGAAGAAAAGAGGATCAAACGAATTAAATCTTTTATTAACTAAATCATTAACATTATGTCATTAAAAGTTAAGGCAGTTGCCCGTAAAAATCCCCTTGAACCTGCATCGGCTGTTAAGTATTATGCAACAGCAATAAGCTCAGGCAAAGTTGGGATTGATGAATTGGCACAAGGTATCGCCAATGCATCCACCATGAGCCGTGCCGACATTTACGGAGTAATTGTAGCTATGGTTGATGAAATTGTAACCCAGCTTGCCGAAGGTAAAATCATTGAAATGGGCAAATTGGGAACTTTGCGCATGACTGTAAACAGTGGTGCTGCAGAATCAGCTGAAAAGGTAACTTCATCATTGGTTAAAAAGATCAATGTAAGGTTCCGCGTAGGTGCGGATATTGCCAATAAAGTAAAGTCGATAAAGGTAGAGAAGGTATCAGCCAGTTAATCGGCAATAAAAGCCCGGTATTCACCGGGCTTTTATCAATCGTTCAGTTTATTCTGCATTAGTTAACAACCTACTATATAGTAGTTGACCAATTATTATATAGAAGTTATAGTGCTTTTATACAGTAATTTGATAGTTAATTAGAACTAGTAAAATATCATATTAATATATTACTTAATATTATCAATTATATAAAATAATATTAGTATTTTTGAACTAATACATTTAATAAAAGAAAAAGTTTGTATTTGTCTAAATTCTATTAGATATGTACGAATCAATAATTAATCGTTTTTATAAATCTAAACCTTTCAACATGAAAAATAAAAAAATCAAAATGCTGCAATTTTGCTGGATTTGTTTATTGCTTTTGTTTACAACCTCCAATCAATTGATTGCCAGTATTACTTTTACTGACGTATCTGATTCCACTATTAATTTCACAGATTCTTTAGGTATACTGAATTTGTATGATTTGGATTTAGATCAAAATGGAACAGTAGATTTTATTATATCAACAAGGTCTTTCGAAAGCTATGAAGGTCGAGAGGCGATAAATGTAGCTAATGTAATTGAGGTTCAGGGTGTTAATAGTAATGAAATTTCAATTGGGCCGTTTTATCTCAATGATCCAATAGATTCATTAAATTATTTTCAAAGAATAGCAATTATTATTGGCCATATTCCAGGTAATGGGATAGTAGGACACTGGGAGCATATGACTTACAGTAATGATGATGTTTTTGTAGGACTTAGTTTGAGTAAAAATGGACAAAATTATTATGGATGGTTAAAAATAAAAACAAATGAACAAAGTGTTACTATTGAAAGCTTTGCATTTAATACAACACCAAATTCAACAATTTTAGCAGGTCAAATTAATTAAAACTAAATAAAGCCTTATGAAATTCTCAAAATTTATGATATTTAGTATTAGAAAGTATTTCTATGGTTCTTTTATTTTACTGAACCTAATCTCGATAAATGTATTTGGGCAATTTGAATCATTTATTTATTATGATGGTGAAACTTTTATGGAGAATTGCGAAACTTTTTATCCAAAAGTAATTGCATATCCCGTACATATCCATAAGGACATTAATAACGAGTACCATGTTTCTGCATGGGCTACTTATTGCGAATATAATCAAAGTTTAGGATGTTTTACCTCGGGGAGTAATGCAACTGCATGGAATAATAGTATTTATAATCATTTAGTGACTATTGCTAACATGGGTTTTAATACTATCAGAATCAATGGTCTTTCGGTTAAAGTTGAGAAAGTGTCGTCTAATGGTAGTTATAAATTAATTAGTAATGAGGTTAGACACCAGGCAGAGAATTTATATTGTACGGCGTATAATAGTATATTTGAGGTTAATTCCTCTAGCTATTATATTCAATTTGAACTCATAGAAGAACTTATTGATATCGTCAAACTTTTTAACGCTGACCATCCAAATACACCATTAAGGGTATCATTTATTACTGGTATAGATGTTCTATCACTTGTTTCGGAGGAATATAAATTATATTTAGAAGCTTTGGGTGAATATTTCAGGGATGAAAAGACTATTTTTTCATGGGAAATCCAAACTGAGCCTGAATATCAAGCTCACTTTCCACTAGATAAAGATAAAATTGAAACCGCTCAAGATTTTACTTTATGGTATGATGCTTTAAAAACTGCTGATCCTAATCATTTTATCACTTTTGGAGTTGAGCCATATGACTTATTTTATTGGGATGCTGAACTTTTTACATGTGATTATTTAAATTTTCATTCATATCAAAGTCAATATCTATATAATAATCCAACTTTGATTCATAATCGACAAAATTCATTTTTTAAATGGTTTAGCAACGTATACAATAAACCATGGATAATTGGAGAAACAAATTTAGCAGCAGATGATGAACTTCATGCTACGGTATCCTTTCCATACTTTGCAACTGAGGAAGAACAAAGGGAATACTTGGAGTTTAATTTAAAGCAATCCACATGGTATGGTTCGTATGGTTTAACAGTTTGGTTATATAAAGACTGGGGTTATGATGGAGTACATTACGGTAGTAAATTTGGTCTTGTAAAAATGATAGAGGCAGGTCAGCCAGAGATAATAAAGGAAGGTGCAGATGCAATTATTAACTTTAATCCCAATGATGAGTGTATTACATGTGTTGATCCAGAGCCAAATTTTTATTACAACATGGATGAATACACTGATTTAGTTGCAAGCGGAACTGTATATGATGATAATAACCAGCCAATCCAAAATGCGATAATTAGAGCATATTCTTACATTCCGTCATATAATACCATGGATGAGATTTATGAGAATTCTTATATTAATTATACCACCTTTACTAATGAAGATGGCGAATTTAATGTAAAGAGAGATCCTAATTCTACAGTTTACCTTTTCCGAGTTTCAAAACCAGGTTATGATCTAAACTCATTAACTGTAAATATACCTCCATTTCAATCATTACCAAATGTCACTATTGAATTAGAAAAATTGGACCCCATTGAGTCAACCTATATTGATGAAAATATTATCACAATCTCAGAAGGCCTAAATATTACTTGGGATTTGGTTACGTCGTTAAATGCTGAAAAAGTTATAATTGAACCAGGAGCCAAATTAGAGATTACTGCTGATATTTACGTTAAGCCAAATGCAAAATTTATTGTACAAAGGGGCGGTAAATTAGTCATTGATAATGGATCATTAATAGGTCACTGTTTATGGCAAGGCATCGAAGTATGGGGCACTGCCAGCCAGCCACAATCAATAGCATACCAGGGAGTGGTAGAAATTAAAAACGGCGGCACCATTGAAAATGCAGCTTGCGGGATCCAAACCATCCGTTATGCCGTTCCGGATGGTGGAGAAGGTGAAGCCCCAGACTACTATTACACGGGCGGTATTGTTCTGGCCGATGGTGCCGTTTTCCGCAACAATGAAATCGCAGTTAAATTCTGGCCTTATGATGATGCTCCTGCCGTTAGCTATTTCAGGGAATGTACATTTGTAACAGATGAGGACATAAATACTGGCGCTTCTCCCGATAAATTCATTGAAATGAACGGCATCACCGGCATTCGTGTAATGGGAAGTACATTTACCGATGAACGAACCGAAATTTCACCGCAGCAATTAACTACCGGAATACACTCGACCGGTGCAAAATTTTATGTTAACCCGCAAGGAGAACAGCAATCTGTATTCACCAATTTGCATTATGGAATTGAAGCTAACAGCATTGACCCGTTAAAAAATGCGGAGATCACCGATAACTTATTCCAAACTTGTTTTCGAGGAGTGTACCTGAGTGGAATGAGCGGTGCGATCGTTACAGGCAATAATTTCAGCATCGATGCTCCATACAGCCAGTTTAACGGTGGTTACGGATTGTACCTGGATTATTCTACAGGTTATACCATTGAAGATAATTATTTTTTCCATGAATGGACACAGGCAAAAGGAGTAGGACTGATCGTGAATGAATCCGGCGGCGAACCTAACCAAATTTACCGTAACTGGTTCACCAACCTGGAATGTGGCATGGACTTACAAGGCAAAAACCGCGCAACCGACGGCAGCGGTCTGGAATTGAAATGTAACCAATACGAAGGCACAGTATACGACAAGATTATCACCTGGGACCTGCCGGTAATTAACAAGGAGGCAGGTGTTGCCATGAATCAGGGTTCCTCCACCTCCACCCCCGAAGCCATGGCCGGCAACCTGTTCCAGATCGACGACTATACTAACCCTGACGGAAACTTTGATGATATCCTGGATCAGGCGAATTCAATTACTTATTATTATCCTCAGAATAACGATGATCTGGATGTTATACCAGTTGATTTTACGGCTAATGTTTCTCCGGTAGGCGTAGGACAATTTACTTGGACTTTTGAAGATGGTTGTCCACCTGAAGAAACCGGAGGTGGTGGCGGATCAGAAGAAGGTTTGAGGGAGAGTATAACTCAATCTAACCTGTCTATTGATTCAACAGAAAACCTGCTGGCCTTGCTGATTGATGGAGGTAATACCGAAGTGACACAAACCGATGTGGAAACCAGCATCCCTCCTGAAACCATGCAGGTGTACAACGACCTGATGAACAAGTCGCCCTACCTGAGTGATACGGTGGTGAGCACGGCCATCGAAAAGGAGGATGTGCTGCCGGGGGCGATGATCCGCGACATCATGGTGGCTAATCCCAACACCGCTAAATCGGAAGCGCTGATGAATAAGCTGGATGAACGTTGGGATCCGTTGCCGGAGTATATGAAAGCCCAGATATTACAGGGGCGTAGTATCGTCTCTATTCGTGAGGAAACCGAATCAGTACTGGCTGCCCGGAAACTAAAAAAAGCAAAATACTTTAATGCACTGGTGAGGTTGTACCTTGAAGATACCCTTAACCCGCAGGCTTCCATCGATAGTCTGAAGATGTTGTTGCAGCAGGAGCACAGCCTGCATGCAAAATACCGGCTTGCGATGATGAGTTTGGAGCAGGGAGCATGGAGTGAGGGTCTTGGCGTACTGAACAGCATTCCGGCACAGTTTGAGCTTACATCCTCAGCAGCAAATGAGCATTTGCAGTTCACGGCGCTGTACAACCTGATGTCAAACATTGCACAACAGGGTAAAACCGTATTTGAAGCGGACAGCACCACGATGGTTTCGTTGATGGAGATTGAGGCAGGTAACAATGGTATGGCTAGCGCCTATGCCAGAAATATTTTACTTGCGTTGGATCAAGTGGAATATGAAGAACCCATTTTGTTCCCTGACATGCTAAAATCGGCCATTGCACAGGATGAATACAACACCCTGATCAGCAAGAGCAATGAAGCACCGGGATACCTTCGCATTAAACCCAACCCTGCAAAGGATTATTTTATCGTTGAGTACGAGCTGGAACAGGAAACCACTGCAAGCATCGATATCACAGATATATTGGGTAACCTGAAAAACCGCCTTAATGTATTCAACAAGCAGGACGAGGTAACGGTGGACACACAGGACTGGAAACCGGGAATCTATATTGCCACCTTAAAAATCAACCGCAAGCCGGTCGAAAGTGTTAAATTTACGATAACAGATTAATAAATAAAAGTCTATGCCATGGATTTGTGGCATAGACTTTTTTTAATTTTTATTTATGAAAACTTATTTAATATCATCTTTTCTGATATTTTCTCTCCAGACTTTGTTGGCCCAAGTTAAGACAGAGGCATACATAGGTATATCTAACAGAATGGATTATGCAGAAGGAATTACAGAATACTATGATAAAGGATATTTCATTTTAGGAGGATTTGAATATGAAAAGGGATGGACTATCAAAACTGATATTAATTTAGAACCATTGTGGGATTTTGTTTATGAATTCCCTTCGTTACCTGTTTATGTTAAAGGTACTGTTAAAGATGCTGACGGGAATGTTTATGTTTGCGGCTCAGTAGATAGTTGGCCATTTGTTGCAAAATTAAATCCTTGCAGTGAAAAAATATGGTGTAAGGTTTTCAATTTTGAAGATGAGTTTGATTTTGGATACAGCCAAGATGTTGTACTTAATCAAAATAATGAAATAATATTACTTACTTATTTAAATTCTGATGAGGATGAAATTAATATAACACACCTTATTTGTATAGATGACAATGGAAATGTATTATGGAAAAAACCTTATGCTTCAAGGGATGATTATTCATGGATAAGGCAACCAACCGGTTATTCACTTGAAAAAATAAATAGTGATTATTATATTTCAGGCTATTGTTACTACCCATATCCTGACGATACCCTCCACTGGTTTCTTCGTCCCCTTTTTATTGGAATTGACAGCCTGTTTGAAGAAAAATGGGTATTGCCTTATTATGCTTTGGATTCGGTGTTTGGCCTTGCATTTAAGACCACACCTTTAAATGATTCTGTTTTTATGGGAGTTGGTGTAAGGCATGGCTTTTACCAGGGGTTGCTGATGTTTTATAATAAAGACGGAGAAGAACTTGGTTACTATGGGATTGAAGATGATCAACTCGGACCTGATATAAATGGTAGTGACATCAGAGATATTGCCAGGATCAATGATACACTTTTTTTGGCAGCAGCTCTTTTCGGACCTGATAATACAGGTAATCCCGGAGGAGAATTCATTGTTTCAACCAGCGGTGGTATTTATGGTACTAATTCAAGACCCGGCACTCATATCCCAAGTATTACTAAAACCTATGATAACAACTATGTCATTGCCACTAGCATCGATGAATCCAAAGGCGATGACGATATCTACGTCTACAAAATCGATGAAAACCTCAACGATGTCCCCTTCGATCCCACACCCCATGCCTACGACAGCCTCTGCCCCGGCGGCATACAGTCCGGTACCATCGATCTCACAAGCTGCTTTGTGTGGACAGATGTGAGCGAAGCACCCTCACCGGGGGAGTATTACAGTTTTATCCAAACCATCCCTATCAAAGTGTTTCCCAACCCGGCCACAGAGGGTTCGGTTACTTTTGAGTTTGAGAATACGGAACACCTTACACCCCCCTTAGTCCCCCCTCAAGGGGGGAATCCGCCGCACCTGTCGGTTTATAATATTTTTGGTCAGTTAATTCACACGGAACGGATTTACCGCTACCAGGAAAAAACAGAAGTGAACATCAATAGCTGGCAAGCGGGGATGTATTTCGGGGTGGTGTACTCGAACGGAAAACCGGCCGGGAAATGTAAGTTCGTGGTAAGCCACTGATTTATCCGATGACTGCGAGTCATCGGATGATTAATAGAATATAGGCAAACGCACCTAACGGGGCAAATCTAACAGGTTCTGGGGTAAATCAAAATTTAAAGAAATTTTATTTGATCTGATTAACTAATTAGTTAACTTTGCAAAGTGATCAGAAGAATTGTCGCATTTAAGGAAAATTTTACCAATTTTTACAAGAGTCAGGACAACAAGACACAACTGAAAATTGAATATGTGCTCGACCTGATTCGTTATGAAAGGCAGGTGCCGGCAAAATTCTTTAAATACCTGGAATCTACCGAAGGAATTTATGAAATAAGAGTTATCACAACGTTTAAAAGTATTCGGATACTTAGCTTCTTTGACGAAGGACAACTGGTGGTTTTAACCAATTGTTTTTTGAAAAAGACTCAAAAGACACCTGCAAGAGAGATCCAACTGGCTGAAAAACTAAAAAAAGAATATTTACGGGAGAAATACGGAGAAACTAAAAAATGAAAAATATCACTGACTTCGAAGATCTTTTAAAAGAAAAATACGGTGAAAAAGGAACACCGGCCAGAGACAGGTACGAATCTGAATCGCTTGCCTTTCGTTTAGGAGTGATGCTAAAAGAAGCCCGTTTGCTGGCTAATATTACCCAGGAAGAACTGGCGGAAAAAACCGGAACAAAAAAGAGTTACATTTCGAGGATAGAACGGGGTAAAAGCGATATTCAGATTTCAACCTATCAAAGGCTTATAGAGATCGGCCTGGGTAAACATTTAAATATATCCATCGGTTAAGGGTGGCCCCTCAAGCAATCCTCAATAGCTGGCAAGCAGGGATACATTCGAACGGGAAAACCGGTTTATAAATGCAAGTTTATGGTAAGCCACTGATTCATCCGATGACTCGCAGTCATCGGATGATTAATAAGATGTGTTATAAATCCGCGCCAAATACTCAAAATGCTCCCCTTCATAGATGATCTCCGAACGGAATCCGCTTTCAGCAGCCATTTGTTCCAGTGTGTAATAATCCACAAATATCCAATCGAAAGGTTTCCCCATTTGTCCTTTGTATTCAAATTGATATTCCACCTCCCCATAATATTTTTCACGGTTAAGGTCAATCAGGTACGAACCGTCTTCTTCCTCGTACATATACATTAAATCAGAGGAATCGAGGATAATTTGTCCGCCGGATTTGAGCAGCTTTTGGGCATGTTTAAGCAATAAATCCACACCCTGCAGATTGCCGGCAAAACCAATGCCGTTCATCAGTAATAAAAGGGTATCAAAAGTTTGCTGCCTGTACTTATAAAAATCAGTCTGAACAGCATTTTCCAGTCCCTGCTTTTTCATCATTTCCACCAGTGCAGGTCTGATCTCCAGGGGTGTTACATCCATCCCCCGTTCTTTCAAAATGAGCGAATGACAACCCGAACCAGCTCCCACATCCAATACACTTCCCCTGCAAAGCTCAAGTGCTTTTTGCTCAAGCAAAGGCATCTCTTGAAAGCTTCTGAAAAAATAGCTAACCGGCACTTCCTCCACATCACCGATATCATTGTGGATGGTGATGGTAGCCTGCTTGTCGCCATTAAAAAAATCGGAAAAGGCAAGTTCAAGTGGGTCGCGGTTTGGTGAATTCATCTAAAATAAGCTTACAATTTGGAACCACACTTTTTACAATAAACAGCATCCTCATCATGGTATTCGAAATGGCAGTCGGGGCATATCTGTGTGGAGAGCGGGGTATCCTTTGCTCTGGCCATTTCAACGGAGATAATTCCGGTAGGCACCGCAATGATGGCATAACCGATGATCATGATCACCGAAGCCAGTGCCTGACCCATGATGGTTTGGGGGGCAATGTCGCCATAACCCACCGTGGTAAGTGTAACAATGGCCCAGTAAATACTCAGCGGAATACTTTTAAACCCGTTTTCCGGCCCTTCTATAAGGTACATGAGCGAACCCATGATCACCACCATGGTAACCACCACCTCCAGAAAGACCACAATTTTATGCCTGCTGTTTTTCATGGCAATGGCCAAAACATGTGAGGCACCCACATATCTTGCCAGTTTCAGCACCCTGAAAACCCTGAGCAAACGCAACATACGGATCACCAAAAGATAATGTGAACCGGTAAAAACAAGGCTTAAATATGAAGGCAATATGGCCAGCAGGTCAATAATCCCGTAGAAACTGAAAATATATTTCCCGGGGCGGAAAGTGGTATAAATCCTTAAAATATATTCGATGGAGAAGAGGATTGTAAAAATCCACTCTGCAACAAAGAGGATTTTACCATATTTAATATGGATCCCCGGAACACTATCGATTAAAACAGCCAATACACTGAGTACAATAAGCAGCAGCAGGGCAACATCAAAGGCTTTGCCCGCCGGCGTTTCGGCCTCAAAAATAATGTCATGGAGCTTTCTTCTCCAACCGGTTAATGCACTATGTTCCTGATTTTTTACCATGTGAAATAGAAATCAAAATTAGTAAATTTCAACTATGATGACTTACAAAAATCCTGACCTTTATTATTTGATTTTCTCTATTTACCCCTTCCCTATGGGTAGTAGAGAAAATCAAATACACTTTCTTACAATTTCACTTCAAAACTTTTCATAAATACCGAGACCGAAAAGCGCGAAGTCATATTTCACGGGATCATTTGGATCAAAGTTTCGCAACCCTTCTGTTAGTTCTTCCACCGATTTCCAGTCGTTGGCCTTGCGGCATAGCAAACCCAGCTTTCGGCCAACATTGCCGGTATGCACATCCAGCGGGCACATTAATGCCGAAGCCGGGATTTTTTTCCATAATCCAAAATCAACACTCCGGTCATCCCCTCGTGCCATCCATCTTAAGAACATATTCAGCCGTTTGGCAGAGGCATTCTTTTCGGGATCAGCCACATGCTTGCGAACATGTTCAGGGTGGGCCATACTGAAGAATATATTTCGGAAATGACTTATCGCTGACTTGATGCTGAGCTCTTTTTCAAATCCTTTATGAAAAACACTTTCAAGTCCCCCATGATTATTGTAAATATTCTGAAGTGCTTTCCAGAAATAGATACAATCGCTGCCGTTAAAAGTGCGGTGCACAAAATTTGCAAACACTTCCAGATCGGCTTCGCTGCTGTTTTTCACAAAATCAAAGGGGGCAAAATCAGTTCTGCGCAAAAGCGCTTTGGCGTTGTTGATGATCGATCGGCGGTTACCCCAGGCAATAGTTGCCGTGAGCAATCCTGCAATTTCGATATCTTCTTTTTGTTTAAATAAATGGGGAACAGAGATGGGATCGTCAGTAATAAATTCCGGTCGGTTGTACTGATCGTGTTTTTCATCCAGGAAAACCTTCAGCGTTTTATGATCGATCATGTCTGCCGGTTAAAATGAGCCCCTTGCATAAGGAGTTACATCCAGTGAGGCGAATTCCTTTTTGAGGTATTTAAAATATCCTGCAATGGCAATCATCGCAGCATTATCCGTGGTAAACTGAAACTCCGGGATAAACACATCCCAACCATTTTGGGCACCGGCGTCGGTAAGTTGTTTCCGCATCTCCGAGTTGGCTGATACCCCGCCTGCAATGGCAATTTGATTTACCCCGGTTTGATTTGCGGCTTTGGTGAGTTTTTCCATCAGGATAGAAATGATGGTTTGCTGCATGGAAGCGGCCAGGTCGTTCATGTTTTCCTGAATGAAATTATCGTTTGTTTTTAATTCATCTCTGAGGAAATACAAAAACGATGTTTTTAATCCGCTGAAGCTAAAGTCGAGATCGGGAATGCGCGGTTTGGGAAAGAAAAACCTGTTGGGATCGCCCTCCTTAGCAAGCTTGTCAATAACCGGTCCGCCCGGATAGGGCAATCCCATGATCTTGGCAGCCTTATCAAACGCTTCTCCGGCAGCATCATCAATGGTTTTCCCGATCACTTCCATGCACATATGATCTTTTACCAAAACGATTTGTGTATGTCCGCCCGAAATGGTCAAACATAAAAACGGGAACTGAGGCATCGGTTTGTTACCTGCCTCATTTTGAATAAAATGTGCAAGGATATGGGCCTGCATGTGGTCTACTTCCACAAGCGGAATATCCAGCCCAAGGGCAAACGATTTGGCAAAAGAAGTTCCTACAAGCAAGGATCCCAACAATCCGGGCCCACGGGTAAAAGCTATTGCTCCCAGGTCCGTTTTACTGATCCCTGCGGTTTTCAAGGCAGTGTCTACCACCGGAATAATATTTTGCTGATGTGCACGGCTGGCGAGCTCGGGAACCACACCACCATATTTTTCGTGCACCGATTGATTTGCGATCACATTGGCAAGTATCTTGTTACCAAACAGCACGGCTGCAGAAGTGTCGTCGCAGGAAGATTCGATGCCAAGTATATAAATATTCATCTTAGATTCACGTTATTGAAGTGTGCTTTAAACGTTTAACTTGATTACTTTTGCAAAGATATTGCGTTGCAACTCAAACAGGTCAACATGTACAGTACACATTTTTAACAAAACAACAAAATTATCAAAATTAAGATTCTGAAAATAGGTGTATTGATTTTAACCGGCTTGCTGGCTTTTATAATATCTGTGCTTTTGCTCATGCGCGACCCGGTGATGCAAACCGTATTAGCCCGTGTTGCAACCGGTTATGTTTCCAAAAAGCTCAACACCGAAGTTAAGATCAATAAGCTGAACATTCGCTCCTTCAGGTCGGTGGGAGTGTATGGTTTTTTGGTAAAAGACCATTACCTTGATACCTTGCTTTTCACAGAATCACTTGATGTAAAATTCCGCAATCTGCTATATTTAAAGGGTCAGTTCGATCTTCGTTCGGTATCACTTGACCATGCCGACTTTAATTTGATAAAATATAAAACCGACGACCGGACCAACCTGATGCTGATCGTTGAAAAGTTCAAACAAGAGGACAGTACTAAAAACGCAGGGAAACCGATCAGTTTCACCCTGGAGCACCTTGAAGTAACCAATGGCCATTTCAAACACGATGATCAGCAGGAGATACCTGAATTTAACCAGGTTGATTTTAATCATACCGAGTTATTGAATGTAAACTTTATTGCTGAAAATATCAACTTTGAAAATGATACCCTGAGCCTGCAAATCCAACAAGTTGACCTGTATGAAAAAAGCGGCTTTCGGGTGGATAGTCTCTCCTGCACCTTTTGGCTGGGCCCCGACATGCTGAAGGCAGATAACCTGCTGGTGTCCACGCCCCGAAACAAGCTGGACCTTGATCTGCTTTTCACTTTTGCGGGTTTTCGTGATTTCAGCGATTTTGTGAACCAGGTAAAAATAGATACCGAAATAAGACCTTCGGAGGTGAATTTAACCGAAGTGGGTTACTTTGCTCCGGTGATGTACCAAATGGACAACCGGCTTAAAATCATGGGCAAGATAAAAGGCACGGTGAATAACTTCAAAGCGCGTGAGTTAAAGTTTGCATTTGGCGAAACCACACAGTTCAGGGGAGATGTGCAAATGAACGGCTTGCCCAATTTTGAAGAAACCTTTAATCACCTTTCTATTACCCATTTGAAAACGAGTGCCGAAGATGTTCGCAACTTTAAAATTCCGTCAGGATCAGGAGATATCCCGCTACCCGAAATTCTTGACCGGTTTGGTGTGGTGCTGATCGAAGGTAAATTTACCGGGTTTTATAACGACTTTGTTTCCTATGGTAGTTTTGAAACTAAACTTGGTAACATCAACACCGACCTTTTATTGCGAATGAACAAGTGGAATACCGTGGAGTATGAAGGGAAACTTGCCAGTAATCACTTTAATGTCGGGGAGCTGTTCAACATTGAAAACCATGTAAAAACACTTGATCTTACTGCAAATGTTAACGGTAGCGGAGTGAGTTTTGACAACATGAAGGTTAACATGATCGGAACGATTGATTCCCTCAACTTTTTTGATAATGTTTACAATGAAATTGTGTTGAATGGCGAATTGGATAAGAAGATCTTTACAGGTTCTATTGGCATTGATGATGAGCTTGGCCATCTTGATTTTTCGGGAACACTGAATTACCGGGAGCAAATACCTTCCTATAATTTCACCGCCAATATAAAAGATGCTTACCTCGACCAAATTAACTTCATTAAGCGCGATTCCACTTCCAGGCTCACCACCAAACTTACTATGAATTTTATGGGTGATGAGATTGATAATATGCAGGGGATCATTACCCTCGACAGCACCCGCTACCATGAAGACAAACTCGATTTAAGAATGGATGATTTTACCCTTAGCATCACCCGCGATTCTACCAAATACGGCATAATCAGACTGTACAGTGATATTGTGGATGCCAACCTTGAAGGACAATTCAGGTTGAGGGAATTTCCGGAAAATGCCCTTCAAATTTTTAACACTTACCTCGATACTTTGGTAAGCGGAATCGACACCATGAAACTGCAATTGGTTGACCAGGATTATTATTTCGATATTGATCTTAAAAATACCTTACCCCTAACCCGCTTGTTCGTTCCCGATTTGGAAGTATCAGAAAACACGAAAATTTACGGTGGTTATAATTCCCGCATTCAGAACCTCTTTTTTGATGGGTCATCTCCCGAAATTACTTACAAAGGAATCAAATTTAAAAACTGGTATTCTGAGTTTTATATTAGTAATGATCAGGTTCATTTCACAACAGGTTCCGATCGGGTTAACCTTACCGACACGCTTGTGATGGACAGCATTCAAACACAAATAGCCATTAAAAACAACAATATTCATTACAATATTACCTGGAACGATGCCCATAATTATTCATTCAGTAAGGGTGACCTTTCGGGTGATTTTAAATTTTTAGGGAAAGAGAAGTTCAGGTTTAACTTTAAGGATTCTCAAATCACTTTTGCCGATACCATTTGGCGTTTTCAACCATCCAATGCCATTGTTTTTGATTCAAGTGTAATCACATTTCAAAACCTCGCACTCGAAAGCACGAACCAGCGCATCGGTATTTCAGGAAAGGCCTCAAACGACCCGCAGGATACGGTTTATGTGCAGTTCCAAAAATTTAACCTCTCCAATTTTGACCTGCTACTTGAAAATGTGGATGTGAACCTTGACGGCATTATTGATGGTAATTTGAAGATCATCGACATTTATCAAACACCGTTTTACCTGACCGACCTGTTTTTACAAAATTTCTATTTCAATGGCGAGCGTCTGGGAGATGCCCAGATCATTTCGAGATGGGATCCTCGTGAAAAGGCATTTAACATCAAAAGTGATTTTATTTACACCGGAAATATTGGGCAGCGCAAAATTTTGGGAGTTGTAGGGAAATATTACCCGAGTCGGATAAACAACAATTATGATTTTGATATTCACCTTGATAATTTCCGCTTAAGTGCGCTCGAACCATTTACTCAAAGTTTTAGCTCGAAAATAATGGGTTATGCTACTGGAAATCTAAAACTTAAGGGAAACACCGATACACCTGAAGTTTACGGCGATGTTAATGTTATTGTGAAAGAAATGCTAATTGATTTTATCAATGTTAAATATTCATTTGCTGGTCCCCTTCACTTTGATAAAAATAGGTTTTACTGGTCAAATATAACCATAAACGATTCTATTATAGGCAACCAGGCAACCGTTTCAGGTTCCTTTTCGCATGAACATTTAAAACAGTTTTACCTCGATATGGATCTGAAAACGGACCAACTGCTTGGACTGAATACCACCAAAGGGATGAATTCGGCATTTTATGGGGATGCCATTGCCAGTGGCGACATTTCCATTCATGGCCCCATTGATGACCTGGTGATGAATATCAATGTTACTTCAAAGAAAGGTACCAACGTGAAAATCCCGGTAAGTTATGGAGCTGAGGTCATCAACAATGACTATATCGTTTTTGTTGATCGAGACCAGATGGTAATCCAAAATGATCAACCCGAAGAACAGATTTACGAAACCAATATCAAAGGATTGGCCCTCAACATGGAGATGAACATTACCAATGAAGCCGACATACAGATGTTCATGCCATACCAGATGGGAAATATCAGGACCAAGGGCGCAGGAAATCTTATACTTAATATTACCCCTACATCGGAGATGACCATGGATGGAGAATATATTATCGACCGGGGTTCTTTCTTTTTCACCTTGCAAAACATTATCAACCGTGATTTTGACATCAAGCGCGGAAGCCGCGTTACGTGGACCGGCGATCCATATGACGCCAGGATCAACATGACAGCAGTTTATAAAGTTAAAACCAAATTAGGGGAATACGGACCACAGGAAGATTCCGCTACAAGGGTTCCTGTAAATTGTATCATTGCATTATCCAACCGCTTGCTCGACCCGGAAATCCGCTTCCGTATTGAATTCCCTGATCTAAGTGATGATTCAAAGCAGTATGTTTATTCAAGGCTCGATACGACAGACCAGGCCCTGATGAGTCAGCAAATGATATCGCTTTTGGTTTTGAACAGTTTTTACCAGGGAACAGGCTATTCAGGATCGGTAGGGTTTAACACCTATTCATTGCTCACCAATCAGCTTAACAACTGGCTCTCCGGAATCAGTAAAGATTTTGATATCGGGGTAAATTATCGCCCCGGCGATGCCACTGCTTCACGCGAGGTGGAGGTTGCCCTTTCAACACAGCTTTTTGATGATCGTGTTCTGATAGATGGAAACCTTGGTGTGCGCGACAATACAAATACCGAGAACACCAATGACATCGTTGGAGAAGTAACCGTGGAAGTTAAAATTACACAAGATGGTAAACTGAGAGGTAAAGTTTTTAATAAATCAAACGACAACCTGTTGTATAAAAACTATGCACCCTATACGCAAGGGGTGGGCATTTTTTATGAGTTTAACCGGCTCAGTTTGCGGCATCTTTTTGGAATAAGAAAAGAGGAAGATGAAAAGAAAATAACTCAAAATCTCACACCCCAACAAAGCGTAAGCAACACAACGCCCAATTCAAATTGATCGTATATTTGCCAAAAATTTCGGTATTATGATCCAACGTATACAAACACTTTTTCTGGCCCTGACGGCCATCATTGCCATAGCTATGTTCTTTACACCACTGGCCACTTTTTTCTCCGATTTCTATTATCTGCGCTTATATCTTTATAAGTTTGAAAACACTACTCCAGGCTCCGATCTGCAATTCAGTTTTATAACTATTTTGCCAATGCTTGTTTTAAATGCGGCCCTGGTTGTAATCACTGTTTATACTATTTTCAAATTCAAAAACAGGATACTTCAAATTCGCCTTGTCCGGTTTGCAATGTTGCTATCTATGCTGCTCATCGTGGGTATTTTCCTTTTGTATCCCAATGTTGTGATCAAACAAACAGATGCTGTTTCGGAATTCAATATCGGTGCTTATATTCCTATTTTAAACCTGTTATTCCTGTTCCTGGCTAATCAATACATCACCAAAGACGAACGCCTGATACGTTCGATGGATCGACTCAGATAAAATCCTTAATTTCTGATAATTTAAACCTGGTTCATTTTTATATTTCGGTCAACCTCAATGATCTCCAGGTCCTTTATGGAATTACCCTCCACCACAAAGGTCATAAAGGTAATTTTAGTGTGTAACCCAAATTTACCGGCAGCTCCCGGATTTAGATGAAGCAAATCATAGTTTTCATCATAAATAACTTTTAAAATGTGAGAATGACCGGTGATGAATAAACCGGGTTTTTCTTTCTCTATTAAGGTTTTTGCTCTTTTCACATATTTTCCGGGATAGCCGCCGATATGAATCATTAGCACCTTAATATCCTCACACATAAATGCATGCACCTCCGGGCAGTGATTGCGGACAGATTGTCCGTCGATATTGCCATACACGGCTTTTACCGGCTTTATTGCCTGAAGGTCGTAAAGCACCTGAACATCACCCACATCGCCAGCATGCCATATTTCATCCACGTTTGTAAAAATCTCGAAAACCCTTTGGGGAACAAATCCATGTGTATCAGAAATGAGTCCTATTCGTTTCATTCAATTCAGAGGTGAGTTCGCTAAATTAATAAAAAGGATTGAACATCACCCTGCTGAACCTAAGGGTATGCCTTGATTTATTCAATTAACAATAGATTATTAGATTTTAAATCAATAGATCTGCCCGGGATTGGGGATGGTACCCCCCACCGAATTATTTGCCAGGTCGAATCGCAAATCAAACTCCATGATCGTTCGTACGGCTACATCATTTTTTAGGCCCGGATACCATTTTATCAGTCTTAAAACCCGGATGGCCTCTTCGGTGCACCCGCCACCCACAGCATTGAGCACCACAATATTGGAAACTCGGCCACTGGTTTCTACCACAAACTGAAGCTTAACCACGCCGCTTATATTTTGCTTTTTAGCAGCATCAGGGTATTCCAGGTTATTCACAATAAAAGTGGGCAAATTCCGGTCGATGCTGGTAAAAATAGGCCTGGGCCAATGATCCGTTTCCTCTCGCCTGTAAACCTTAAAACTGGTATCAATCTTTTCATGTGGCCTTTCAAAATAGTTAACACCCCGCGATTTGGTGATTTTAGTATAGCGCCGTATATTAAATTTAATTTTATAGGAATGTTTTACCGTAATTGGCCGGCCCAGTTCTGTGGCAGGATTCCAGCAAATATGTTTAAAAAGCCGGATTGCCTCGGCATCCACTTCCGGCGAAACTTTCTGAATAACATCAATGTTGGATACTGAGCCATCTTCATGAACGATGAATGATAAATCTACCGTACCCTCAATTCCCGCCTGCATGGCTTTATCGGGGTAAATCATTTCTTCATCAATAAATTCACGCGTAAGCCGGTTGCCACCGGCGCACTCCGGCGGAAATACCGTTTGCGAGCGAATCGAAAAGCTAATTACAACAAAGAAAACGAACAGCAAAAGGGTTTTCGTGGTGCTTGTTATTGTTAATTTACTCATAGCGGGGAGTTTGCTATAAAATTAATCATTCTACAGGAGTTAGGGTATAATATTTGATGATTTTTCATCCTTCGATCATCATCCGGATCGCTTTTCTTAACTTTACAGAAAATTTTTGCTATGGAAATTGTTTACCTCATTATTGGCCTTGCAACTGGCACCGGTCTCGGGTTTCTGGCAATGAAAGGCCGTCTTTCCAAACAAAAAAACGAAGTGCAGGACTCCCTGAGCCAGCTCGACAAGGAAAAAGGCATCATTCAGGAAAAATATAATGACCTTCAAATCAGCTTTAATCAAACCAAAACAGAACTGGATGAAGAACGCAATAAAAATAGTGAATTGAATAACCGGATGGGGCGGGCTGAAGGTGAGTTTAAAAGTTTGCGCGAAAAGCTGGAAACCCAAAAAACTGAAATGGAAGAACTCCAGAAAAAATTTGCCACCGATTTTGAAAATATAGCCAATCGTATACTCAAGGCAAATACCAAAGAATTTTCGGAAGCAAGCCAGAAAAACATGGGTGAACTACTCAATCCATTAAAGGAGAAGATCGTCAATTTTGAAAAGAAAGTGGAAGACACTTATCAGAAAGGATTGAAAGACCAGACAGATTTGCGGGCCGAGCTGAAAAAGCTATACGACCTTAATGCAAAGATCAGCGAAGAAGCCAATAACCTTACCAAAGCATTAAAATCCGATAGCAAAAAGCAAGGCAACTGGGGCGAAGTGATACTGGAGAGAATTTTAGAAAGATCAGGCCTGGTAAAAGGACAGGAATATGAAACGCAGGTGACAGCCCGTGGTGAATCGGGTGAAATGCTGCGCCCGGATGTGATCGTAAAACTTCCTGAAGACAAACACATTATCATCGACTCCAAAGTGTCGCTGGTGGCCTATGAGGCTTTTGCAAATGCTGAAGATGAAACACAACGGGAAGCATTTTTAAAGCAACATATCGAGTCGATCAAAAACCATGTAAAGCAGTTGAGCGATAAAAACTATCAGCATGCCGGCCTTTTTGATGCGCCTGATTTCGTGCTGCTTTTTATGCCCATCGAACCCGCTTTCAGTTCAGCCATTCAGGCGGATATCAGCCTTTTCAACTATGCGTGGGAAAAACAAATTGTAATTGTGAGTCCCTCCACCTTGCTGGCTACTTTGCGCACCGTTGCCTCCATCTGGAAGCATGAGAAGCAAACCCAGAATGCCCTGGAAATTGCCCGGCAGGGCGGAGCTTTATATGATAAATTTGTTAATTTCCTGAAGGACCTGGAAGATGTTGGAACCCACATAGGCCGATTGGAAAAATCATACACGGAAGCCCGCAAAAAACTGGTGGATGGCAGTGGCAACCTTATTCGCAGGGTGGAAACATTAAAGGAACTGGGCGCAAAAACCACCAAAGATATTCCTGAAAGTTTTATCGAAAACAATTAATTGCATGTATTTAAAAAGAATCATCACTTTAATCGCTGTTACTTTATTTGTTCAACCTTCATTTTCGCAACACATCCGAAAACTGTCAAAACAGGACCTTTCGTCGATGTACAGCGAATTTAGTTTTACCAGTTTTCAGAGTTCAGTGTATCATAAAAATGATTCTGTTTCAACGGTATACCTGGGTGTTAAACCGGATGATTTTTCGTTTTTACCGGACACCTTGAATGGCCCGCTTACAGCCAGGATCGGGGTTTTTTACGAACTCTTTAACGATTGGGACGCCAAATTACCCTACGACACCGGATCCATCATGGTAACCGATACCAGCAGCATTGGCAAATCGCTGGAGATGATCATCAACCTTGATGTTGAAATTACCTATCCCTCAGAGCAAATACTTATCGTTACGTTGATTGACAAAAATAAAGACGACAAAAGGGTAAGTAAAATTATTCCAATTGATAAAATGAATAAGTACGGAAGGCAAAATTTCCATTTAACGGATGAAAGTGGATTCAGCCTGTTTGGCAATGCACTTGGCAATGATGATCAATTTCGATTTGAATATCCGGATACCAGTATTAGGCAGGTTTTCATTCGCTACTACAATAAATCATTTTCGCTGGCAAAACCACCATTTGTCCTCGAGAAGGAAGAAACTTACCAGTTTGAGCCCGATAGTTTTTTCACCATTAACCTTACAAAAGGCAATTCTCCGCTACTTGAACTCCCCTATGATGGCATTTATCATTTCCAGGTGGATTTAAACAAACCTGATGGATTCACTCTTTTCCATTTTACCGAAGGATTTCCAGCCGTTACCACACCCGCCCAGGCACTAGAGCCATTGCGCTATTTATCTACCCAAAAAGAATATGACCGCTTGATTGATTATGACGATTACAAAGTGGCGGTGGATAGTTTCTGGCTGGTGCGGGCATCCAAAAAACCGGAGCGTGCTAAAAACATGATCAAAAAATATTACTCCAGGGTGGAAACGGCAAACATTGAATTTTCATCTTTTCATGAAGGCTGGAAAACCGACCGGGGTTTGATTTACATCATCTATGGCCCGCCGACGGAGGTTTACAGGAAAGAGAAGGAGGAAGAGTGGATTTATGGCGAGCGGAACAATCCCATGTCCATCCATTTTTTCTTTTCAAAAGCTGAAAATCCTTTTAGTGACAATGACTACCGGTTGCAGCGATCAGCCTCTTATAAAACAAGCTGGTTTATTGCTATTGAAAACTGGCGGCGGTAAGCAAGCAAAATATTTATTTCCCGTTTTTTCTTCTTTCCATTTCCTTCAGGATCAACCCCAGCTCCCGCCCCGTTTGACCGGAAATAGAGGTATTTTCTTCGGTCCTTCTGATAAGATATGGTAATACCGAGCGCACCGGCCCGAAAGGCATGTACTTGGCAACATTGTAACCTTCGTTGGCCAGGTTAAAACTGATGTGATCACTCATGCCGTACAATTGCGAAAACCAGCAGCGTTTATCATCCTTTTTAATGCCATGTTCGGCCATGAGTTCGGTCATGTAACGTGAGCTGTATTCGTTGTGTGTTCCGTTGAAAATGGAAATACGATCGATCCTTTCAATGCAGAACTTCAAAGCGGCATTGTAAGCCCTGTCAGTGCTGTCTTTATCAGGATGAATGGGATCAGGGTAACCCCCTTCGGCGGCGCGTGCCCGCTCCTTTTCCATGTATGCGCCACGAACAAATTTTGCTCCTAAATAATATCCTTTTTCAACCGCGCGGTTATAGGCTTTTTCAAGCACTTCCAGCCGGTCGACACGGTACATTTGATAGGTATTGAATACGATGGCCTTTTCTTTATTGAATTTCTCCATATTGGCATCCACCACCTCATCGATGAAGTTCTGGTAAGCCACATCTTCGGCGTCAATCAGGATGGGAACGCCATTATCAAAAGCTGTTTGACAGAGCTTTGCAACCCTTTGCCTGAAATTGTCGGCTTCCTTTTTTTCGCTCTCGGAAAGCTTTTCGCCGGCACTCACCTTTGCCAGAACTGTTTCAAGTGTAAAAGCGGTCGGCTTAAAAACCGCAAACGGAATATTATTGTCTTTGGCAGCATTGAAAACGGTTTTAAGGGTTTCCTCCATGGCGCTATTGATCTCTTCCAGTGTTTCGGTGCCTTCGATGGAGTAATCCAAAATCGCTTTTACATTGTGTTTTTCAATAACTCGTACATTGGGCATACACTCCTCTATGGTTTCTCCTCCCACAAAATGCCTGTAAATAGTTGGTTTTACAGCCCAGGCCACCGGCAAATGGGCTTTCATGGCAAATCGCGATAAATATTTTCCAGAGTTAACCAGCAAATTACTGCTGATCATTTTAAACAGAAATTGTGCTCTTTTCAGGTCTTTATCTGATTTACTGCTGAACGCAATCTCAGTATTTTCAAACGACAACATATTTCAATATTAATTTTTGTAATTTAGCAACGCATCAAATATTTAATCCAAAAATAGTATAAAAGATAATATTCCAAAGGAATTAATTTTTGGCTAAATCAGGGGATTTCAAAGAATTGTAGATCATGGAACAAACCATAATAAATGCAAATGGATACAGCATTTTCATCGGGAATAATGTATTCGATACCATTCGTTCATATTTGAACCAATATGAATTTAAAGAGAATAAGATTTTTGTATTGGTGGACGAAAACACCCGCAAATATTGCCTGCCCAGGTTGATGAGCAATATACAACTGCTACAGCAGGTTCATATATTGGAGATTCCATCGGGTGAGGAATCGAAAAGCACCTCCGTTTGTTTGCAAATGTGGCAGGAGCTAAGTAAAAACGGTGCCGACCGAAATTCTGTATTGATCAATCTTGGCGGTGGCGTGGTAAGTGATTTGGGCGGATTTATTGCCTCCACCTTTAAACGGGGCATGCGATATGTCAATATCCCAACTACCTTGTTGTCGATGGTAGATGCCTCTATTGGCGGCAAAGTGGGAATCGATCTAAACGGGCTTAAAAACCAGATTGGCGTATTTTCCAATCCACAGGTGGTGTTTATCATCCCTGAGTTTCTCGATACCCTCCCTGAACGGCAAATGATCAACGGTTTTGCTGAGATCGTAAAACATTCCCTGGTTTACGAAAAGCATTACTGGGATGAATTATCAGGATTGGTTTATAAAGAAATTGACAACTGGAAGGAGTTGATCGACACCTCGATTGAAATCAAAAATTATTTTGTAACCGAGGATCCTCATGAAACGGGCTTCAGAAAGGTGTTAAACTTTGGACATACCGTGGGGCATGCAATCGAAACTTTTTCGCTGCAGCACGACGAGGTGCCTCTTTTGCACGGTGAATCCATCGCCATTGGGCTCATCTGCGAGTCGTATATTTCGAGTAAAGTAACAGGATTGCCCCAGGCCGAACTTGATGAGATTGTTCACTATATCATGGGGAACTTCGATCAATATTTATTCAGGTCGGGGAACTTTGATATTATCCTGGATATCATGAAACATGATAAGAAAAACAGTGGCAACCGCTTTAACTTCACCCTGTTGACTTCCATTGGCAACAGCCTGATCAACCAGCAGGTCGATTTGTCACTTATTCGCGAAAGCCTTCAATATTATCTGAACCTGCAGGTTTAGAAATTATGCCAATTATAAATGTTTCTGCTAAATCCAATTCTGTTCGGGGAAGTATATCACTTCCCGCTAGTAAAAGTATCAGCAACCGTTTGCTGATCATCCGGGCATTGTCCGGACACAACATTGAAATCAGGAACCTGTCAACTGCCGATGATACGGTTCTGATGCAGCATTTACTTTTAAAAATTCAACAATCAAAAAATTCAACCAAAGCCCTTGAACTGGATTGCGGGAATGCCGGAACGGTGCTTCGCTTCCTCACAGCCCTGCTGGCCATCAGGCCAGGTAAATGGATATTAACCGGATCGGAACGCATGAAACAAAGACCGGTAGGTATTTTGGTTGAATCGCTGAATCAATTAGGCGCCGGCATTCAATACGTTGACAAGACCGGATTCCCTCCCCTGTCGATTGATGGAAAAGAACTCGAAGGAACTGAAATTAGCATGGATGGAAACATCAGTAGCCAGTTTGTTTCCGCTTTGATATTGATTGCACCATTACTGGAAAAAGGGTTAAAGATAAACCTTCGGGGAAGTGTAAGTTCAAGACCATATATTGAAATGACATTGGGCTTACTCAATAAATTCGGGGTAAACGCCGTAATTGACAAAAACAAGATCAGCATTCCTCCACAGACTTATAAGGATGGAGCGATCACCGTTGAAAGCGATTGGTCATCAGCATCATTCTGGTACGAAATTGCTGCACTGAGCAGGGAAGCAGATATCCGGCTCGAAAACCTCTCAAAGGATAGCCTCCAGGGGGATTCAATACTTCCGGGCGTATTTGAGCAATTGGGAGTAAAAACCAGATTTTCCAATAATGCCGTGCAGTTGATCAAAACCGAAAAAAAAACCGGTAAGCTAATTTATGATTTCACAAATCATCCCGATTTGGCTTTGCCTGTAATTGTAACAGCCGCTGCCCTTAATATTCAGGGACGATTTTCAGGGTTGGAAAACTTAAGGATCAAGGAATCGGACAGGCTTTTGGCCATGGTAAACGAATTGAGCAAGCTGGGTTTTAAAACTGAACTGAATGAGCAATTTGTACTTACAACCATTCCCCGAAAAGGGAACGATGATCCCCACAACTTTTCAAAACCGGTTCAAACTTACGCTGATCACAGGATGGCTATTGCATTTGCGCCACTTGCCCTGGTTGCCAGCCATTTGAGTATTGATGATCCGGAGGTGGTTGCAAAATCTTACCCTGCTTTTTGGTCGGATTTAAGATCATGCGGTTTCGATTGCAAAAATTAAATTTAGCTCACGTCCACAAATTTTTTAAATATCTTTGCCTCTCAAAGGAAAATTAAAATGACTGTTGATATTTTCATCCCGTGTTTTATTGACCAGATTTATCCTGAAACAGGAATGAATATGGTGAAAATCCTTGAAAAATTGGGGGTGACAGTCAACTATAACAGCAATCAAACCTGCTGTGGACAGATGGCATTTAACTCCGGATTTTGGGATGAAGCCAAAGATATGGGAGAAAAATTCATCAAAGATTTTCCGAACGACAGGCCTGTGGTGGCTCCTTCGGCATCATGTGTAGGTTATGTTAAAAATTACTACGGAAAGTTGTTCTTCAATACCGGTTTGCATCTTGAATACAAAAGATTGCAAAAAAACATATTCGAGCTTTCCGATTTCCTGGTAAATAAATTAAATGTTACCGATCTGGGAGCCACTTTTAAGCACAAGGTAACCTATCATGACTCATGTGCATCGCTGCGCGAATACAAACTGAAGGATGAACCCCGTAAATTACTGGCCCATGTGAAAGGGCTTGAACTGGTGGAAATGAAAGACACCCATGTTTGCTGTGGTTTTGGAGGTACGTTTTCAGTAAAACATGAGGCGATATCAACGGCAATGGCTGAACAAAAAGTGCAGCATGCCCTGGATACCGAAGCGGAATTTATCATTTCAACAGATTCATCATGTTTGATGCATCAGGAAGGGTATATTAACAAACATAAACTGCCCATAAAAGTGATTCATTTGGCTGATGTTTTGGCCGCTGGGTGGTAAACTTAGCTTTACTATTATGAACCCAATCTACCGGAATTTATTGCTACTTTTCTTGCTGTTACCGTTTTTAACTTTTGCCCAAACGGGTACTGACAAAAACGAAGCAAAACGCCCTAAAATAGGGGTTGTATTAAGTGGTGGCGGTGCCAAAGGAATTGCACATATCGGCATTTTAAAAGCCATGGAAGAAGAAGGGCTGCGGCCGGATTTTATCACAGGAACCAGCATGGGAAGCATTATTGGAGGCTTATACGCATTGGGCTATTCAGCGGATCAGTTGGATAGCATAATCCGGTCAGTAAACTGGGACCTCGTTTTGTCGAATAATATTCCACTGAATTACATTGCCTACGAAGAAAAGGAGTATTACAACCGGAGTATTTTTGAATTTCAAATCGAAAAAGGAGGCTTGAAATTACCTTCAGGACTCATCGACGGGCAAATGTTGAGCGAAAACCTCACCCGATTTACCTGGCCGGCGGTTAAATACGATTCCTTCGATGATTTTCCAATTCCATTCAGATGTATTGCCACCGATGTTAGCACGGGTTTGCCCATAGTTTTTAAAGACGGTTCACTGGCCAAAGCAATCCGCTCGAGTATGGCTATTCCAACGGCATTTACAGCTATCGACCTGGACTCAACAATGGTGGTTGATGGCGGCGTAGTGGAAAATTTTCCGGTAGATGAAATCATCGAAATGGGCGCTGATATTATTATCGGGGTTAGCGTAGGTGATGGAATGAAATCGGCTTATGATCTTTCGGGAATGACCGATATACTCTTCCAGGTTTCCATGATTCCGAGCCTGTCGAAAATGGATGGGCAGATTGAAAAATGCGATATTTACATACGGCCCGATTTGCTGACCTACAGCACCGGAAGTTTCGGAAATTATGAAGAAATCCTTGATTTGGGATATGCTGCCGGTGAACTTTATCGTGAATCCTTTCGAGAAATATTTGAAAAATATCAATTTGAGCCATTCGTTGTAAAGCCCCTTAAAGTTGATCATCTGCATTATAATATTGTAGAATTGGATGTTAAGGGAAATAAGCGTGTAAAAAAGGAACTTATCCTTTCAAAACTCGGCATTGAACTGGGTCAGGATGTTTATCAGGGCGACATTGAAAATGGAGTCAGGGAAATTTTCGGAACTACCAATTTTTCCAAAGTAACTTATGAGCTCACCCGGTTGAATGAATATGACGACTATCGGCTTACCATTTTCACCTATGAAAAAAATCCGGCTACGATCAAAGGTTCGGTTCATTACGACAATGTATTTTCGGCAGGTATCGTATTGAACACGACCCTGAGAAATATAATAGGTAAATCCTCAAGGACGATCGTAACAGGTGATATTTCCGACAATCCCAAATTTAGGCTGGATTACCTTAAATATATGGGCTTTAAGCAAAAATTTGCACTGAATGCCCGCTATAATTTTTTAAATAGAAAAATTCCTTATTACGTAGAAGGTGCATTAAACGATGTAACTGTTTCATACCTGAATTCATTCTCTTTAGGCTTTATCACCACCCAATCGCTGCACCATAGTTTATATGCAGGTGCAACCTATGAAATTAACAACCAAAAGTCAAAATTCAATTATATCGTTCCCGAAGGAATAAAAAAGGGGAATTTTGATTTTTTAAGGGCTGAATTACTCTATACGATCAATTCAGCGAATGACCGAAATTATCCAACAAATGGAAAAGAGTTGATTATCCGAGGGCAAACTTTCCTTAAAAGCGATTATTATCTCAAATTTGAAAAAGGTGTAGACACAGTATTTCTGCAAGTTGATGCCGGAAACCAAATATATAAAATACCATTCAGTGAGAAAGATATAAATGATCTTATAATTAAACCTGCAACACCAGGCGTCTACGGGCAGGCTGAGGTGCGATATAAACAATATATTCCTTTAAATCCGGCCACCCAAATTGTTCCGCAAGCTTCTGCAGGAGTTACCCTGTCCAATGATTCGTCAGCGATTTTTTCTAATTTTATAATTGGCGGCCTTCAGCGGATCAATCAAAGTGATATCACTTTTATGGGGCTCAATTATGCGGAAGTAGATTTTGAAAATTACATTAAAGGGGGGTTGTTTTTGCAGAATATTTTACTCAAGAATTTCTATTTGAAATATGGTGCCAATATTTTAATGCATCATGAACATGTTGCAATTGATCAGCTTGAAAAAATCGACCTGAATAATATGATCAATAAAAACACGGTGTTAGGTTATGGAGCGGAGATCACCATGAAGAGTTTCCTCGGGCCAATCAGTCTTGCCGTTAGCCGAAATTCACTTGACAGACATTACCGGATCTATTTTGCCATCGGTTTTTCATTTAATTACACTGATTAACATGCGTCTTTTCCCGGAATGATTGTGAATTTTAGATATTTTCGTAAGCAAATTCCAAATAAATGGAAACCTACTTTAAAAAAATTGCAGGTGAATTAAATATTGCTGTTCACCAGGTTGAAAATACCGTAGGGCTGCTAAATGAAGGCGCCACTGTGCCATTTATTGCACGCTACCGCAAAGAGGCAACAGGCAGCCTCGATGAAATCCAGATCGCAGCTATCCGCGACCGGATGGAGAAGTTAAAAGAACTTGACAAACGTCGTGAAGCGATTATTAACTCGATAGATGAACAGGGCAAACTCACTGATGAAATGGAGAGGCAGATTTTGGCCGCAGAAACCATGACCGAACTGGAAGACCTCTATTTGCCCTACAAGCCCAAACGAAAAACAAGGGCTACCATTGCCATTGCCAAAGGGCTGGAGCCACTCGCAAAGATCATTATGTCGCAAAATCATGATGATATTGAATATCGGTCTGAGCGGTTTGTAAACCCCAAAAATGAAGTGAATGACGCTGAAGAAGCGCTTCAGGGTGCCTGTGATATCATTGCTGAATGGATCAATGAAAATACCTTTGCCAGGTCGAAAATAAGAGGTTTGTTTATTCGCAAGGGAACCATCGAATCAAAGGTGGCCAAAGGCAAAGAAGCCGACGGGGCCAAATATGAAAACTATTTCGACTGGAGCGAGCGCATCATGAAATCGCCCTCCCACAGGTTGCTGGCCATGTTCCGGGGCGAAAATGAAGGATTTCTCAAGCTGAAGATCGGACCGCCCGAAGAAGAGGCAATTGATATCCTTGAGCGGCAATTTGTTCGTTCTGATAACGCCTCGGGGGATTTGGTTTACAAAGCTTTAAAAGACAGTTATAAACGACTGATGTTGCCCTCTATCGAAACCGAGATCAGGGCTATGACCAAAGAAACAGCCGATGAATATGCCATTAAAGTTTTTACCGAAAACCTTCGCCAACTGCTGATGGCCGCACCTCTCGGGCAAAAAAACATCCTGGCCATCGACCCGGGATTTGCCTCCGGTTGCAAGGTGGTTTGCCTCAACCGGCAGGGAAAATTACTCCACAACGAAAATATCTACCCGCATCCGCCGCAAAATGAAATCCGCCAAAGCATTAGTAAAATTGTACAATTGGTAAGTGCATATAAAATTGAGGCGATCGCAATCGGGAATGGCACTGCAGGACGGGAAACCGAAAATATGTTCCGCAAAATCCGCTTCGACCGGGATGTAACGGTGGTGATGGTGAATGAAAGCGGAGCTTCGGTTTATTCCGCTTCGCCGGTGGCACGTGAAGAATTCCCGGATTATGATGTAACCGTTCGTGGCGCCGTTTCCATCGGAAGACGGCTGATGGATCCACTGGCTGAGCTGGTAAAGATCGATCCAAAATCAATTGGTGTTGGTCAGTATCAGCACGACGTAAATCAAACAATGCTCGGCAAAAGCCTTGATGATACCGTAATGAGCTGCGTTAATGCCGTTGGGGTGGAATTGAATACAGCTTCCAAACAATTGCTAGCATATGTATCGGGGATAGGGCCTTCAATTGCGCAAAACATTGTGGATTACCGTAATGAAAACGGCGCTTTTAAAACGCGTGAAGATCTTAAAAAAGTGACCCGTTTGGGAGGAAAAGCTTTTGAACAGGCAGCAGGATTTCTGAAAATCCGCGGAGCTGAAAACCCGCTCGACAGTAGCGCTGTACACCCGGAGAGTTACCCGATTGTGAAAAAAATGACCAAAAAGTTGGGTTGCTCGGTAAACGATCTGATGAGCAGTGAAGAGCTAAGAAAAAAAATTGATTTGAATGAATTTGTAACAGAATCCATCGGGTTGCCAACTTTGACCGACATCATGGAAGAGCTGGCCAAACCGGGTCGTGATCCGCGTGAGAAATTCGGCTTTTTCGAGTTTGATAAAAATGTAAGAACCATCAACGACCTTGAAAAAGGGATGGTGCTTCCGGGGATCGTGACCAATATCACTGCCTTTGGGGCATTTGTGGATATCGGCATCAAACAGAACGGGCTAATTCACTTAAGTAATATGGCCGACCGTTATGTGAGCGACCCCAATGAATTTGTAAAACTCAATCAAAAACTGCAGGTAAAAGTGGTGGATATCGATCATGTTCGCGGCAGGATACAATTGTCCATTAAGGATGTGAATTAGGCGGTTTGTTCAATTCAGTTTTTGTGCTAAAATTTATCCATAATTCTTACGTTTGTAATCTTAAATTGAAAAACACAGTATGGTCCGGAGGCTCGGAATAATCATCCTTATTTTCATCGCAATCATCTCCTATCGTTCTGCGGAAGCACAACAAGTAAGGGGAGCAGTAATCGGAGGGATAAATCTCGCGCAGGTGGATGGTGATGAAATTTTCGGATTTAACAAATTTGGCGGCAATCTTGGTCTGGGTGCTGTTGTTCCCATTGGAAACAACCTCAATTTCAGCATTGAAACCATTTTTTCACAAAAGGGGAGTTATCAAAGTGCTCAATACAACGACGTGGATTCACTTGGAAATGTAACCACCGGGGCTTATAACCTTAGCCTCAATTACCTCGAAGTTCCTTTTTTACTATTCTATAATGATAAGAATGTAATTTCGGGCGGAGCCGGTTTTTCGTATGCCCGGCTGGTGGGAATAAAAGAGTATGAGCATGGAAGCAAAATTGAAACCACAACCCTAAACACAGGCCCTTATGATAAAAACGACTTTTCCATTTTAGCGGATGTAAGGTTCAGAATGTATAAACGGTTTATGTTTAATATCCGATATGCTTATTCCCTTGCTAAGATTCGCACCCGTGAATTTGAAGACCTGCTGGGCAACACCTGGGAACGCAAACAATACAACAATACCATTTCGTTCCGGGTCATATACATGTTCAATGAAAAGCCACCAATGGCCGACAGCAAAAACAACAATTCCGGCTTCTAATTATCTGTTAAAAGGGTGATTACCCTACACAATTCATGTGATTTCCCTATTTAATTTCAGTATAGCACTACCTAATTTTGTGGATTAGTCAATCATATTTCTAATCTAAAAATTACTACGATGAAAAGAACTTTACTTATTTCAGCATTCTTTGTTATTACTTCATTTTTCCTTACAGCCCAGGAATGGGAACAACTCGATTACACCTACGCTGAATTTCTGATTGCCAATCCGGTGATGGGGGTATCAGGAGACAACATGAAAATCGGCACCGGATTCACATTTGACTATGCTGGTCCAATGGAACTCAGTATTGACGGTGGTTCCACATGGACTGACGGAATAAATGAGCGGATTAAGTACATTAAATTTGATAATGCCGGGAATATTTATGTAATGGACCAGTTAAAAAATGCAATAGTTTATAATGGTTCACTTTACAAATCGTCCGACAATGGTTTAACCTGGGAAGAACTGCTGGATGTGGAAGATTATACTGAACAGGCCGGGTTTAAAGTAACCCGTTCAGGTGAAATTTATGTACCTACTTACCAGGCCTTCAAGTACTCTGCCGACCATGGAGTCACATGGCAGGATTTCACCTGCCCAAATACGCCCTACGGTATTTTAAGAACATCATCAGGTAGGCTGATCATCACTACCTATAATAGCGGTATTCACTTTTCTGATGATAATGGATCAAGCTGGACACAAGCTACCGGCGACCTGGGAAATATCACCTTCGGTTTTTTACAGGAACACCCCTCCAATGGTAACATCTACGTTTCTTCCGGAGGGGGAGTACTGGAGTCGACCGATAACGGTGCTTCCTTTTTTCTGAAAGCCCCCAACCCATGGGTTGCTTTGAATATCCGTGAATTTGAGATCACCCCAGCCGGGGAGTTTTATTTCTACGGGCTTTATGGTGTATACACCTCTACCGATGCCGTGGAGTGGACAGCGATTAATGACGGACTGCCGGCAGTAACGTTGTACGATATGGATATTTCAAACGACCATATTTATGTAGTGGCCGGCGACCAAATTTATCGTAGGCAGATTGAAGAGGGTTCTTCAGGAGTATTTAATATCGAGTTAGTTAATATTGAAACCAGTGTTTTTCCAAATCCATCTAAGGGATATTTCCACCTCGATTTTACAACTGTAAAACATGAAAAAGTTTCAATTGCAATAATGGATATGACCGGAAGTATTATTCACACAGAAGAACCGGGAATATTAAGCGAGGGAAATCATCAAATTCCTATTCAGCTTAATAACTTGCCAACGGGCATTTATATTGTTACCGTTCAATCTGCTAGTGGAATTGGTACACAAAGAATTGAAATTTTAAGGTAAATTCTCCATATCCTAATAAAACAGCCGGTTCACTATTGACCGGCTGTTTTTTATCTTTCCGTAACAATCCCACCTGTAAGCCGCAGCAGCTCCACCTGACTATCGATCAAATCATAAATGGCATTGAGTTTATTGGAAGAGGCGTTCAGGAAAATAAGCTGAACATCGCGGTAATTAAAGGAATTGATGGTTCCGTTCCGGTATTTTTCGGTGGCAATTTGCAGGTTGAGCTCAGCACTTTCGAGGTTTACATTGGCTACATCCAGCAATTGCATCCTGATTTGATATAACTCAAACTGGTTCACCAGGTAATTCTCCAGTGTTTGCTCAGCCTGCCTGATCTCAATCTGGCCGATCTTTTCACTGATCTGGGCCTGCTCAATTGCACGGCGTGTGTTACCCCCGTTAAACAGGTTGAAGCTCAGTGTAAAATTGGCGTAATAATCAAACAGGTAGGTGTTTTTGGTTCGCGGATCAAAATCGTACCAGCTCTGCGAATAATCGGCACCGGCATTCATCACCAATGATGGCCACTGATTGCTTTTTGCAATTCTCACGTCTTTTTTCAGGATTTCCTGGTTAACATATTCGTTCATCAGGTTGCGGTTGCTGGCAAGCATTTTAGCCATCAGATCATCGAGTGCATATTGTTGTTTTTGCACAGCAAAACTATCAACAAGTTGAAATTGCGTTCCCGGTGGTTCGCCTAAAAGCAGGTTCAGACTCAGGTATGCATTTTTAACCCGAAGCTGCTGCAACAGGTAATTTGTGGAATCGCTGAAATAAGAGTTTTTGGCTTGCAATACATCAAATGTAACTGAGCTACCCAGGTCTTTTCGCATGTTTTCGTAGTTATACCTGTCTCCCGAAAGCTGCTTTACCTCCGCAAGCACTTTCAGGCGCTCTTCCTCCAGCAAAGCCAGGTAATATCCTAAAATGATCGATTGCAGGGTATTTTCAATCACAATGCCTGAATAGCCGGAAGAGTATTGTTCCAGCAGATCGAGCTTCTGTTTATTAATGGTTACGGCCAATCCATCAAAAAGCAGCCACTGCGCATTTACAAAGGGTGTAAGTGTATTTTTGAACTGATCGGCACGGATATATTCAAAAGTGGTGGTGTCAAATGTGGGTGTATTATCATATCGGTTCACACTCGAAACCCCGAGGTTAATGCTTGGAAAGCGGCCAACCGTTCCCCAGCGATTATTCAGTTCGGCGATGCTGTATTGTTCATGTGCAATCCGGATCTGAAAATTGTTTTCCAATCCTTTCACAATGGCACTATCAAGCGTAAGCCGCACTTGTGCCATCGAAGAAAAAGCCATTACAATCCCGGTAACAATTAGGATATACTTCATTGAAATTAGTCTCTTCATCACAATTTTATTTTCCGGTTATTCAATGGTTCGTTTACTGTGTATAATTGCTATTTCAACACTTTCAGGTGATGGAATTGCTGATAGTTCTTCTGCTATTTCTGAGGTTACTTCCAATTCAGGGTCTCCCCTGAGCACCCATAAATGGATCAAGTTTCGGATCCACAAATAAAGTCGTTTGAGGTCGTTCAATGTAAGGATGATTACCGGGAAGAAAATCAAAATAAATCCGGTTCCAACCAAAACACCATATGCAAGAGCAACAGCCATGGGCACCAGGAACTGTGCCTGAAAGCTGCGTTCAAAAATGATTGGGTACAACCCAACGGAGGTAGTAATGGTGGTGAGCACAATCGCCCTGAAACGAGCAATTCCCGTTTCAAAAACAGCTTCCTTCACTTTTTTGCCTTCCACCAGCAAAGCGTTATACTTCGAAAGAAATACCACGGCATCGTTGATGATAACCCCCGATAAGGCCAACATTCCCCATACGCTCAATAATGAAACAGGAACTCCTTCAACACCGTGCCCCCAGAAAGCACCCAGCCAGGCAAGCGGGATCATCGCTATTATGATCAGCCCTTGCGCCAGCGACTTGAAATGGATAATAACAATAAGGAACATCAGCAGGAAGGCAGGCACAAAAAACTTCTTGATTTGCGCCATGGTTTCATCGCTGTCTTTTTTTTGTCCGAGGTACGCCACATTCACACCCGGATACCTTGCAAGCAGCTCTGGCACTATTTCATTCTCGATTTTCTCCTGTATAGGCACCACAGGAGTATCATAACTAACCACATCGGCATCCACCCTTATCTCACGAGCACCATTAAAATGTTTGATACTTACGGGGCCCCGGTCGATGGTATATGAAGCCAATTCCGACAAAGGATATTCACCGGCCATGGTTTTGATACGCATATTTTCAAGCTGGCCGATGTTGATCCTGTCAGTTTTAGGATAACGAACCCACACGCGCAACTCATCCTTTCCATGCTGAAGGCGCTGAGCCTGCCCGCCAAAAAATCCCTGCCGCACCTGGCTGGTAAGGCTGGCCTGTGAAAATCCAAGGAAATAGGCGAGTGGTTTTAATTTCAGCCTGATCTCTCGCATTCCGGATGGGTTAACATCAGCAATATTATTCAGATCTTCAATTTGTTTCAGGCTCTGGATCAGATCCTGCTTCGCATGATTCAAAATTTCTTCATCTTTTCCCAATAAGCTAACTGAAATGGGTGTCCCAAAAGTAGCCCGTCCCTGAATGGTCAGTTTTTCAGCTTCCGGAATTTCGCCTACCTTTTTTTGAACCCGGGTTACGATCTCATAGCTTGAGGTTCCGCTTTCTTCAAGATCCCGTAAAAGGACAAAAATATTTCCTGCATGCGAACCATTTTCAGTTCCCTGAAAAGCCGAACCCGTAGAGAGAAAACTATAGTTCACAAAATCTACAGAATCATTAAGTTCTTCTTTCAATTCATCATTCACCTCCCAAATAATATCATCAATTCTTTGCAGTGTTTTCAGCGTTTGGGCTTCTCCTGATCCGGGTTTATAGGCTATATCCACATTAAACTGATCAAAAGGAATTGCCGGGAAAAAGGTGGCTTTGATCAGTCCCCCCTTTAAAAGACCAAATGTGATAATGAATAAAAAAACGGGTAAAAACAGAAAGACATATCGCCACTTAATAACAAACTGAAGTGATTTTCCATATACTTTCAAGCGCATAAAATCGAGGAGTTTATCCAGAAAATCCCTGATCCTCTTGCCGGTATTTTGTCTGACATTTTTACGTAAAACTTTATGGCTGCCCAGGTGCGCAGGCAAAACAAAAAAGGCTTCCAACAAAGAAAAGAGCAAACTGAAAACCACCACAAACGCCATTTCATACATAAACTCCATGCGGCCGCGGATGAAAAACAACGCGGAGAAAACCACTACCGTAGTAGTAACTGAAGTTAAAACAGCTGGAAGTACTTCCATTGTGCCATCAAGTGCCGCCTTTCGGGGTGACTTGCCTTTTTCAAAATGGGTGTAAATATTTTCGGCAATCACAATACCGTCGTCAACCAAAATACCGATCACGAGGATCATTCCGAACAGGGAGATCATGTTAACTGTTACCCCGTAAAACATCCCGAGAATAAACATGGCCCCGAAAGCAGCCGGAATACCAAGAGCAACCCAAATGGACAATCTAAGACTTAAAAACAGACCCAGGGTAATAAAGATCAGCAAAAGTCCCAATCCTCCATTTTTATACAACAGGCTTAAGCGAGCTCCCAATAATTTTAAAAAATCGTAGGTAACATGCAGTTGAGCGTCGCTGTGGGTTTGATTCCATTCTTTGGCGTATTTATTTACGTAATCCGAAATTGCCGTAAGGTCCTCATCAGGCAGTTTAGAAACCTGTATGGAAGCACTCGGTTGTCCATTCATCAGTGAGGTGCTGGCCCTGTCGGCAAATTTCATTTCCACAGTTCCTACATCGGCTATACGCAGGTAGGTTCCATCAGGATTTCCGCGAATGATAATATTTTCAATTTCTGCCGGCTCAACAGTTCTGTAACGGCTTCGGATCATCACTTCTTCCTTTTCCGACCTGATTTGCCCGCCCGAAATATCCTGGTTATTTGCAGCTATGGCTCTTGAAACTTCATCAAAAGTAAGATTATAGCGCCTGAGATTGTCTTCGGGTATTTCTACTGAAATCTCCAGGTCAGGAAAGCCACCGATAGTGATTTGCGACATCAGCCCTGAATTGTAAAGATCGAATTCAATTTCATTGGCATATTGTTTCAGGGTGAGCATATCCGCATCCCCCGAAAGACCCATAAAAACCGCAAATGTGGTTGAGCGTTGTTTGTTAACGATAGGCTTTTCAGCATCCACCGGGAAAGAGGTAATTCCATCAACGGCATTTTTTACCTCCATCAGAGTTTCATCAATATCATATTCGCCGGTAACCTCTACCTTAACCGAGGTAAAATTCTCGGAGGCGGTGCTGTTTACTTCCTTGATACCGGCAATTCCTCTTAGTGCTTCCTCAATACGGATGGTAATTCCTTCTTCCATTTCCTTTGGTGACGCACCCGGATAAAACACGGAAATGTTGATGAATTTTTCACGCAATTCAGGGAAAAACGACCTGTTCATATTAACAAAACTGAAGGCTCCAACCACCAGAATAATAAACAGGATAATATTGGCATAAAACGGGAAACGGATAAACAGTGAAATCGCTTTTTTCATTAGTTCAGAATTTCGGCATTAAAACCATCTTTGGCATTAACGAGTGGTTCAACAACGAGCTCAGCCCCTTCAGGCAGGCCATTGAAAAGTACTGAAGTTTCATTGCTTTTCAGAATATCGATGCGATGTTCTTTGAGTTTACCCTCTTCCACAGTAAACACATGGTCTTTATTAAAAACAGCATTCCTGGGAATTTCCATGGTATTCTCAAGTGTTTTTGATTCAAACTCAGCCCTTAAAAACTGCCCTGCATACAAGGGTTTACCTGGTTCGGACTCCAGAGCTACATAAACAGAAATGGTTTGCGATGCCGGATCCATAAAAGCAGATTTCCTCACAACTTTACCAGTCCATACCGTAAGCAAATCCTTTGTACTTACCTTTACCTGATCACAAATTTGTACCCAGTAAGCATCTTCATTTCTAACCGGAACTTCGAGTTCGAGCTTATCGGTGCGGATCATGGAGGCAATGCGGCTACCCGGATTGGCGACAGAGCCGGATTGCAGGTAAACACTTGTAAATGTGCCGTCGAAGGGCGCATAAAGTTTATATTTTGATAAACGTACTTCAGCGCTCTTAATGGTAAAATAGTCATTCAGAATATTTCGGCTCGCCAAAAAAACCTTCTCTTTATCTGAATCCAATTGAGGTAGATCAGGCAATGGATCGTTAATCCTGATGGAGTTAAAGAATGACTCATATTTTTTGTAGCTTTCAGGAAAGTCAATTTTAATATCAGGCAGGATTCCTGCAATGCCATTCATAAATCGGCTTTTACTTGCCTTTATATTGTTTTTGGCTTCTTCATCAAAAATGGAGATCAGCAGATCGCCCTTTTTGAATTGAGATCCTTCTCTTAAAGTGACAACTCCCGAAAAGATCTGCCCCTGTACCTCAGCACTTAAATCCACCGTTTGTTGTGAGGCCAGCCTGCCCATTTCAACAATATGTGCCGTGTTTTCCTTATATTCAACCTTTTGAGCTTTAACATGCAAAATTACGGCCTCCCTTTCTTTATCTTCCGACTCCCTGGCCATGCCACTGAACATTTTACTCAAAATCAAGCTAATTATCAGCAAGAACACAACTGCAATAAAACCTATTATAATTTTTCTCACGTTCATAATGAAATATTTAATTGAAAGACAACAAATTTAGAGATTTAAATAATCCGGGGATTGCCAATTTTAATAATGCATTTTCAAACTTGCAAACCTACGCGATTCTTTTGTTGGTAAAGTCTAAAAATTGACAAATGGTTGAAACAGGCCGACGAATTGTAAAATGAAATATCACATTGTATTTAAATACTTAGATTTGTGTTTATAATCCAACCTTATGGAAGAGTATTTAAGCTGGAACTTTTTCTGGAAATTCTTCAAATTCGGTATCGTCGGGTTTTTAGGGATCTTTGTCGATTTTGGGATTACCTTTATATGTAAAGAGTGGCTCAAAATCCCGAAATATGTGGCCAACGCTATTGGTTTTACGCTGGCTGCCACAGGAAATTATTTCCTGAACAGGGTATGGACATTTCACAGCGAGAATCCACATATTATGTTGGAATTCGGCCAGTTTTTCTCAATTTCAATTGTTGGGTTATTATTAAATACGCTGGTGCTGTATGTGTTTGTGGCGAAATACAAAAAGAATTTTTACCTGTCAAAACTATTTGCCATAGCTGCGGTAACCTTCTGGAATTTTTTTGCCAATTATTGGATTACTTTTGCTTAAGGAATTAGGGTGATGATTTTCTCAAGGCCCTCGCGATCAGCTTCGTCAAAGGAATTAAGCTCCTTGCTATCCACATCCATCACACCGATAATTTCACCTTTTTTGTTTCTTACCGGTAAAACTATTTCGGATTGCGATCTTGAATCGCAGGCAATGTGACCCGGAAACTGATGAACATCAGGAACCAAAACCGTTTCTTTGTTATTTATTCCTGCCCAGCAAACACCCGTGTTCTTTTTTAATTTGATGCAAGCTACCGAGCCCTGGTAGGGGCCAACGATAAGTTCTCCATCCTGCAGCAAGTAAAAGCCTGTCCAGAAAAAATGATCAAATTTATTGTGTAAAACCGCTGCAATCGTAGCCATAGCAGCAATAGGGTTATCATGAGGAGCCAAAAGCTCCTCGAGCTGTTTGAAAATCCTGTTGTACCGGTTTTTCTTTTTAGTTGAATCCATGAGAAAAAAACAAATTTGGAGAAAAATTGCTCATTGCAAAGGTAGAAAAATGGTAAAAATTAAGGGCGGTGCTGTATAACAACGCCGCCCTTAATAATGAATTAATATTTCATCTATATATATCCAAAAAGCATGGAATAGATAATCAACACAATCATTGTTAATCCAATACCAAGGAAAGTATATCCAAAGATTTTAACCACGCGTTCGTACTTAGGCCTGCTTTCACGTTTAATAACTACTTTTTTCAATCTTCCGGTTTCTTTCAGCAATTCATATTCACGCGGACGATCTGCTTTGTATTCTTCAAATGGAACAGTTCCGGTAAAGATTACGGTATCCATAGGGAATGCATCCGGACGAAGGTGTGTATTAAAGAAGTGGATGGTGAAAATAAAACCAACTGCAAGCAGGGCCTCATCGCTATGAATGATCATGGCTACGTTGATGGCCCATCCGGGTAGTATTTTTGTAAAATACTCAGGAAACCACAATATTAATCCGGAAAATCCAATAACGGCAACCCCCCAGAAAACAGCCATGTAGTCAAATTTTTCCCAGTAGGTCCAGCGGCCGTAATTCGGACGGGGACCAGCACCAACGAACCATTTGATCGTCCCCCAAAAATCGCGAATATCCTGCATATTGAACATCAGGGAGTTTTTGCCAAATATGAAGGTAAGAAAAGGAATCCTTCTTTTAATTTTCATTCTGATCAGAGAAACAACATGGAAAACGAAATAGCCAAAAGTTATTACCGCTGCAAAACGGTGAATATTTCCAGCTACCTGAACACCGCCAAAAACCTTAGCAAGCCATGCAGCCCAGGGCATTCCGGCAAATTTTAACATCATTCCCGTGAGGGCCAGCATAATAAAACTCAGGATTACAAAAATGTGTGTAATCCGCTGGCTGCGGGTGAACCTCCTGATATGATATTGATTGCCTTCCGCTTTATGATGGGCCTTGCGTTTACGCATTCCCTGTATCGACCTTGGCAGCCATAATAAAAGGTGAATACCGAAAAATCCGAAAACACCAACTAATAACGAGGTCATTCCCCAGAAGCTGTAATAAAGCGCCGGATATTTATCCTTGTTGTGGTGAGTAGCATGTGTAAGATAGCCTGTAAACCTGGTATTTGCATCCGGATGGCATTGCTTGCAGGTTTCCACAATATTAGCACTACTAACCGATGAAAGAGGATTGCTTGCTTTATAAATCCTGTGTGCCCCATGACAATCGGAACATTTTGCTGCTTCAAGATAACCAAGTGTATAGGCTTTTCCGTGATATGTTTCCAAATATGTATCCGCAAGGTCTTCATGACATGTTCCACACTGATGAGTAACCTCATGCATAAAATCATCCTTCCCAATATCGCTGATTACGTGTGCAGAGTGACAATCAGCACAGGTAGGGTAATTTTTATTATCATCATTTTGTGATATGGAGTGGTCACTTTCAAGATAATTGTCATAAATACCTTTGTGGCAGGTAGCACAGGTTGCCGGGATATTTTTAGGATTGATGGATGAATTTTCATCCGATTCCCTGAGAATATAGTGTGTTGTATGGCAATCAGTACAAACGGCACTCGGAAGTAATCCTTTTTCGGTTAATCCCCTGCCGTGAACACTTTTTGAATAATCAAGGAAGGCATTTACTTCCTTTAAATCGGCGTTTTGAACAGCTTTTCCATCTTCCCTGTGGCATTCACCACAAAGATTTGGAATATTAGCCCGATAAGTGGGTGAAGTATCATCATACCTTGACTGTACCCTGTGAGTTCCATGACAGTCGGTACAATAGGGAGCATCCTCCATCTTTTTAAAGTATGCCTGTCCATGGCCACTTGCATTATAAACATTTGAAACTTCAGCATGGCAGTTTGAGCAATCAACAGGTCCGGCAGTTTCACAGGGTCTCTTTAAATGAATTGAAACATCGGAGTGACATTTTACACAGGTGATATTCCTGTGAACCGATTCCGAAATATCCATGTCGGTGACTTTTAAAGAAACTTCCTTACCATCTACCATTTTGTGAACATCATCAGTATCATGACATTTCAAACATGCCCTGTCGGAAATGGTCGTTACAATATTTTTTACATTCTCTTTGTGTGGCGGGTGGCAATCAGTACAGGCAGGTATTGCTCCCGGTTCTTTTTCCCACAATTCTTTTTTAATGATTTTTGTGTGCACCTCTTCAATCTCAGCATGACATTTCATACAGGTGCTTGCAATGTTGTTTACTGATATGGAAGAATTTGGGCTGGTATGAGGCAAAACCAGGTGGTTTCCATGGCAATCGTTACAGGTAGCAGTAACTATCAAACCTTTTTTAAACAACCCCTCACCATGAATACCCTGACTGTAGTTTTCCAGAATATTATGCTCACCAATATTATAAGTCCGGGCAACAGGTGCTCCTTCGCGGTGACATTTACCGCATAATACCGGAATATTCATTTTGTATGTTCGTGAACGAGGATTTGAAGAGGGTAAAATATTATGCTCACCATGACACTCAGAACAAGTTGGGGCGTAAAGTGCATTTAGCTTAAGTGCCTGACCATGAATACCTTTTTCAAACATTTCCATAGCCTCGTCATGACAGTTACCACAATTTACCGGTGCAAGATTCTCAGGATGTGGAAAATCTTCTACTTCAGCATCTTCATGGCAAAATATGCAATCTACATCACTATGTACTGAACTTTGAAAAATATTCAAATTAACAAACATCGAAACTGTTCTACCGTTTCTTTCGGCCGTTAACTCCTGATCTTCATGGCAAAACATGCAATCCTCATTGGATTGCGCCTGACTTTTTAGTTGAAAAAAGCTAAGTAGAATAACTAAGGGAAGTAGCTTTAAATAGTTCATAATGATTTATCAAGTAAGTTGCAACTATATTTTTTCAGCAACTAAATTACGCAAATATTCAAATGTGTAAATATCTAATTGTTAATTTATAAGGGTTCTAAAAAGGAAATCAATGGCAATTAATTTCAAAATGCTTTAGTGTAATTGTACATTAATATGAAAGTCAGATGATTAAGTTTACACATATCTATATATGTTCTATTTATTTATACTAAAAATAAAATACAAAGCTCCTTTTTGTTATAAATTTGTTTATTTAGGATAACCTCTGTTCTGAAAAAATTATTAATATTGTACCACCACAGATGTATTGGAAGGGCTAAATTTTAAATTCCAGCAATTTAAAATTGATCGTTTTCTTTAATTTGGTCTGTAAATTGCTCTGTGAACTATAATCAACTATAAATTAATTTAATTAAAAAAATTCGGTTATGTTAAGTAAAAAATTAGTTCTTATTTTGGTAGTAGCCTTCATGGCTGCCGGTGCGCTGCAAGCACAGGATTACGAATACATCGGAGCTGCTAAATGCAAAATGTGCCACAATAAACCCGCTACCGGACAGCAGTATAAAATCTGGTCGGAAGGCCCTCATGCAAATGCTATGAAAGCACTGGAAAGTGATGAAGCAAAAGCGATTGCAAAAGAAAAAGGAATTGCTGATCCAACAACTGATCCAAGTTGCACCAAGTGCCACTCAACGTATGCGCGTATTGATCAGAATTCAAACATTAGTTTGACCGAAACTGAAGGTGTATCCTGCGAAACTTGCCACGGACCTGGAAGTAAGTACAAATCAAAATCAATCATGGAAAGTCAGGAAAAATCAATTGCCAATGGCCTGATCATCCCTGATGAAAAACTTTGTAAAGAATGCCATAATGCTGAAAGTCCTACTTTCAAATCATTCAATTACGAAGAAGCTAAAAAGAAAATTGCCCATCCTGTTAACGGTTAATAGCAGGCAACTGATTAAGGTATAAGATACCAAAAAAAATCCCCGGCCAATGGCCGGGGATTTTTTTTATGATCAAGTCTTATTTTTTAATTACTGTATGTTTTAGTCATTGACGATGGGATACATATAATATAATCGGCAGTATTTTTAAAATCTTCATTCAGTGAGCTGATCGTGTCTTGTTCAACTGATGTAACGGTAATAATATTTAAATCCGGATTGGCTTGTTTCAGGTACCATACAATTCCCTCATGATTATCCGAATGATAACTTCCATTATAATGGATGAAGGTTTGTCCGGGCTTCAGATTTTCTAAAATAAAATATGCCATGGTAGCATCTTTGATGGCTTGCGCCTTGGGTAAATTATCATTGGTATGGCCTCCTCCCATATCACCCATCATTTCGAGCATTCCTTTGTATCCGGGCAACTCAGGATCATATTTTATTGGTAATGGTGCAATGTATGATTTGGCAGTTTCATCCAGCCCATCGAGGCCCTCAAACCCTTCGCCATGAACAACCGAAGCATACCGCCGTGGAATGTTAGTTCCAATAAATGGCAGGTTCTTTTCTTTGGCAAAATCAACCAATGGTTTATAGTCGGTTTTATAGTTTTTCCAAAGTTTAGCTTCTGCTTCAAAATTACGTTCTTTGATTTTACCTGATAAATATTCATCAAGCAATAGCTGATTATCAGCTTCAAACATTTCTGCACCTAAAACAACATTGCCATCTTTGGCTGTGTAAATATCGCTGGTAAGCTGATATTCCATCCAATGGCTGATAGAATTATTGTGCAATTCGCCAAACAAAACAACGTCGGCCGCAGCAGCATCCTTCACCAGGTTTTTGTATTTGGCATTGTCACCATCTGCTTTAAAGAGCATATAAGCAGGCATATCTCCCTTCATCGACATGAGAAAAAGGGCAAAAACTACAATACTAAGTCGTACTAATTTTTTCATTTAACTTGATTTATAATGATTTTACAATATTAACACGTACATTTTCATCAATGGGCATGGCTGCTCCATTATCGCTTATCCTAACAAATAGCATTTCGGTGGAACAAACAGGGATCTCACCTTTATTTTTAAAATCAACTGTGCGCGCTTCCACAAATATTTTTATGGATGATTTTCCAACCCCCAGAATTTTACCGTAAATTTTTATGTGCTGTTTAACTTTAACAGGTTTTTTGAATAAAACCTCATCAATTTTCAAGGTGATCATATTGGGGGTGCAGCATTTGGTGGCAGCAAATGTTCCACCGGCTTCATCCATCCAACTAAGTAAGGCCCCTCCGAATAAATTATCGTTTACGCCAATATCACTTGTTTTGCAAATTTTAGTCGAAATTAGTTCCATTGTTATTAGCTATTTCTTTAACATTTCGGGATGAAACATAAACGGCAGCAGATTGTTTATGCCCTCCACGACAAAGGCAGGACCTGATTCGCCCCGGAGTATCACTCTGATTTGTTCACCAAACCTGCTTTCGGTTTCAGCCATAACCTGGCAGCAAGAGCCACAGGGAGGAACCGGCCGGGTAACTTCAAACCTGGCTGAACGAGCTGTAATTGCTAATGCAACTACAGGAATATTTTCATATTTGGCCGAGGCATAAAACAGGGCCACACGCTCAGCACATAAACCTGAAGGATATGCTGCATTTTCCTGGTTAGCTCCCTCCACAATTTCACCATTTGCCAATAGGACAGCCGCTCCCACACGAAAATCAGAATACGGAGAATAGGAACCCGTAAGTGCCTCTTCAGCTCTTTGTAAAAGAACTAAATCTTTCTCCGGCAACTCTTCCGGATTTTGAAATATGGAATATGAAACCTTTATCTCTTCCTTTTTCATTGAGTCAAAGCTTAGGGTGGCTAAGGTACGAAAAACCACAAAATTTATTCATTTTTACCTTTATCATGGGCAAAGAGTAAAAAGGTATTGAAAAATGCAAATAAAGTCACTCCCACCTGGGTTTCCAAACTGTCTTCTACAAGCATTGAAATTACCATGGTAAGCCAGAATACAAAATAATGGTATGTAAAAAACCGCTTAACCAGTAATGCCGGGTATACCAATGAAATAATAAATAAGATAAACCCGACAAGCCCAAATCCAGTGAAAATAGCGAGGTACTGATTATGGGAGCGATGCTGGTATTGGGGCGCAAGTACCGATTTTCCTGATTGATATTCGTCAATAAATGCCTGTTTTACGTCACCGGTGCCAACTCCGAAAATAAAATGTTTTGAAATGATCCTGACGGCAGTTTTCCAGTATTCAAAGCGCTGGATTACTGAATGTCCGCCCGGATTCAGACCCATTTCCATAATCTGGTATTCCCAAAATATTTTATACAACCTCGAATTTAAACTGAAGTTTTTTGTATACACAACATTGGCTATACCCATTTCTACATTGCGTATATCCCTTGCCGACATGGCTTTCATTCCGTCCATATCCTTTCGCAAACCCAGGCTATTCATATACCTGAAAAGGGTAAACTTTAAATCCTGTCCTTTTTCGTCTTTCCCGTCATAATCCAACGAACTGCGTCCGTTCCATGCCTTCCGTAATTCGGGCTCACAAATGTACAAGCCGATCCATGAGCCATTTTCAACCTGCAGGGGAATCGTATCGCTACGATAAGCATTTCCGTGGGCTGTGAAATTTTCCAGAACGATATCTGAATTTTTCGGTGTAAAATAATGCTTCACAGTATAATTAAAATACCACACCGATAAAATTGGAATCAATACAATAATGGCAACTGATAAACTTTTTGTTAATCCTTTTTCCAGTTTGAATAAACTATAAATGATGAGAATGTAACCCCCGGCAATCAATATAAAAATGCCTGTAATGGACTCAATCATCACTAAAAACATCAGAAACCAAAAAGAAACGCCAAAAAAGAAAAAACGAAAGGCAATCTTTCCCCTATATTTAATTGCTCCAAAGTACATTGAAAAGAAAAGGGCAAGACACACATTCAGGCTTAGGCGAATATGCGAAATAAAAGGGCTGAGCTGCCTGAAATCACTTACATCGGTGGTTAAACGCAGATATAAACTATATAATGTTGCCACCAAAACAGATGCGATGTAAACCTTTAAAATCAAGGAAAAATTTTGATTCCGGAGTTTTTCGCTTGTAGCAAATACCACCGGAAGAAATATCAATGGAAGTTTAATACGGATATCCTTAAGCCCGTATTCATAATCAGATGTATACAATAACCCAATAAGGTGAAGCAGGTAGAAAGCGATTAGGATAAGGGCCGCCTTGCTGTTAATTAAATCCTTATACTTTTGCCTGAAATTGCCCTCAAGAAACCACAATCCAAGAATGCTGAACTGGGCCACACTCATTCCTATCCGTGCAAATGGCAAACTTGCCACCAATGCCAATGTGAAAAACAGATAAGGTTTCCCAAAATCGATATAGGATGTTAGTTTTTTCATTGATGGCAGCGAAGATCTTGCTCTTAAATCCCTAGTTTCTTATATCTGATTCCTGTGTTTTTTGCGTTCCGGCAAGAATTGATGTGTAATCATCATGCTGGCCTATAAGTTCAATGGCCCTGTCAATTTCTTTATCCGAAGCCAGGGAAGCAATGATTTTACCTGTTTGATAATAATACCGTGAAATAATTTCAAGCTTCAGCATATAACTGATCTCTTTCCTGTTTTTCTCAATATCATTGGCTTTTAGAGCTAAAAGTTTCTCAGATAATGCATCAAATTCTGCTTCAATATCTTCAAATATCTCATCTTTTTCTGCATTTTTCCTGAACTTATTAAGCGATTCTTCAACCTGGGTAGAATAATCATATCCCCGCTCACTCACATAGGTCACAAACTCCGAATAAATATCATCGGATATCTCAAATTCATCAGCAGGGGCAATGGTTTTATGCTCACGCACAAACTGGTTTGCATAATCAAAAATCAGAAAATCGGTAAGCAGCGTGTAACCTATATCACTCATTTTTGGAAGATCGATGGATACATCCGGTTCAATGCCATGACCATCATAAACCACTCTGCCATTACGGGTTTTGTAGGCTGTAATCAATGAATCAGGAATATGCGGAGCATCTCCGTTTTCATCTTTGTGCGAATAATCTATTTCCTGAATACACCGGCCACTGGGAATATAATATTTAGCCACCGTGATTTTGGCCTGTGAATTATATGCCAGCGGAATTACATTTTGCACCAGTCCTTTTCCAAAAGTGGTTTGTCCCACAATAATCGCCCGGTCATGATCCTGCAGGGCTCCGGCAACAATCTCGGAAGCCGAGGCACTTGAGTTATCCACCAAAACAATAAGCGGGATTTGTGTGTCTAAAGCAGGCTGGGTAGTACGGTAAGTATTGTTTTTTAATTCAACCTTTCCTTTGGTACTCACAACCACTTCGCCCTTATCAACGAAGATGTTTGTAATATTAACAGCCTCCTGCAGCAATCCTCCTCCGTTTCCTCGTAAATCAAGGATAAGCCCGCTTAGCTCCGGATCATTTCTTAACTCCATAAAGGCCGTTTTAACGTCTTTACCAGCATCCTGTGTAAAACCTGTGAGTTTTATATAACCTACATGATTATCCAGAATTCCAAAATAGGGCACATTATCAATTTTTACATTCTTGCGCTCCAGGTCTAACTCAATCGGGTTTTCCTGTCCATCCCTTTTAATCAGCAGCGTGACCATGGTGCCGGGTTGGCCCTTCAACAATGTGCTAACATCATTTGTGGATTTACCCTCCATCGGTTTTCCATCAACTTCAAGAATGATATCGCCCGCCATCAGTCCGGCTTTTTGGGCCGGATTATCTTCATATGGCTCCGAAATTACCACGTAATCGCCCTGCTTATGAATCAAGGCTCCAATGCCGCCATACTGACCGGTGGTTATAAATTTATAATCTTCCACTTCTGCTTCAGAAATGTAAACAGTGTATGGATCAAGGGTCTCCAACATAGCATCAATTCCGGTATTCATTAATTCGCCTGGACTGATTTCATCCACATAGTTTTTATTGAGCTCCCGGAAAAGCGTGGCATATATTTCAAGGTTTTTTGAAATTTCGAAATTATTGCTGTTTTGCGCAGTAGCAGTACTGATCAAAATGCATGAGAAAATAAAAATGGTGAATTGTTTTAAAATCGTTTTCATAGTAAGGTTGAATTAGTTATAAATGGTTTAGGGAACCGGATCGTAACCACTGCCTCCCCAGGGATGACATGATGAAAACCGTTTGATGGTAAGCCAGCCACCTTTGAAAGGCCCGTGCTTTTGAATCGCTTCCACACCGTAGGCCGAACAGGTAGGTGTATACCTGCAAGACGGCATGAAATAAGGCGAAATCGCACCCTGGTATATCCTGATAAGCAGGATAAAAAACTTACCTAACAGTTTTTTCATATTCCATTTGTAAACGTTGTAAAACTAATAATATTTTTTTCTCTATCTCTTTGTATGCAAGGATTTCGACGCCTGTATAAATGATACCCAATGCCAGTTGGTTTTGCTTTTGATCCATAAATTCAAGCAGATGTCCGTTGTTTTTTCTGTAAGCCTCCCTGATTCTTCGTTTTGCAAGATTTCGGTCAACCGCCTTTTTAAACTTCTTTTTAGATACTGAAATAAGCACCTGAACCGGTGAATTTGCATTTAACTCGACTGGAAGCCAAACAATTAGAAATGGGAATAATAAAAAACGCTGACCCTTTGTAAATAACTGATCAATTATTTTCTGTGATGATAAACGCTGGTCCTTTTTAAAGGATTGAGATTGCATATGCTTGTTAAAAGAAATAATTCGTGATTACTTCTTTTTATTCAGATTTTGAATGAATTGCTCAATGGCTACAGTCATTGAAAGAGCTGTTTTTGTTGGTGCTTCAATATCTACCTTTAAACCCGATTCCAACACTGCTTTGTGAGTAGAAGGACCAAATGCTCCGATCAAAGTGCTGTTTTGCTTAAATTCAGGGAAGTTTACAAACAATGATTTTACACCAGCCGGGCTAAAGAATACCAGCAAATCGTACTCACTGATTTTTACATCCGATAAATCGCTGGCTGTGGTTTTGTAAATCACCGCTTTTGTAAATTTAATTTTATTATCATCCAGCGCTTTGATCAGGCTGAGCTTATATATATCAGAGCAGGGTAATAGAAAATTTTCTTCCTTATGTTTTCTGATGATATCTACCAAATCATCAAAGTTTTGCTGTCCATGAAAGATCTTCCTTTTGCGGAACTGAACATATTTCTGGAGATAAAATGCAGTTGCTTCGGAAATACAGAAATATTTCATGGTATCCGGAATTTCAACACGCATTTCCTTGGCAATACGGAAAAAATGATCCACCGCATTTCTACTGGTAAAAATAACAGCAGTAAATTCTTTCAGATAAACTTTATCCTTCCTGAAGTCGCTGGCTGAAACGCCTTCAATTTTAATAAATTTGCGGAAATCGACGTTAACTTTGTATTTATGAATCAAATCGTGATACGGTGATTTTTCTAAATCAGCCGGCTCAGGTTGTGATACGAGTATGTTTTTAAGTTTCACCTTCAGTCCCCCCTAATTTTAAAATTTCCGATTAAAACAATTCATTAATCTAAGTTAATTGCTTCAAAATCAATTTTATAAGCACCAAAACAGGTGCGATTTCGAAGGTGCAAAGATATAAAATTCTGTTCACATACGAAAATTTTGTATATTCCGGTGTTACTAATAACTGCCTGAATAACCTGTAAATAAATGCAATAAGCCAAATTAAGATAGCAGCATAGAGTACTGAAATAGAGGGCAGGTAAACAGCAATGATCACAAAGGGAAATAACACCAATCCAAGTGCAGAATTAAAGATAAAATTCATTGGAATGTATTCCGATAAAACCAATTGATTTCGGAAAACAACACCAGTGATTGTGAGCAGCAAATTTTTAAGAAGCCTTATTACAAGCACGGTAAGAAAAACCACAGCAAATAGCCTGAATCCTTGAAATAAAAGTGCTTCCGGTGGAATTAACCTGATTAAGATGAGGTAACTGATCAACGAAATAACTACGAGATGAATAAGAAATAACCCAACAGCTATCCGCTCCGAAAAAATATTTCCTTCACGCATCATGATATTCATGTTCCGTTGTGCCAAAAATGATTGCATTACCTGCGAAAACCGCCGTCCGCCAACCACCCTTACCCAGGCCAGAAATGCCAGTACCAACACCAAATGTACGGTGATCCAATCGATATTTCCTTCCGGCAATTCACTACTCCTGAATCCTTTTACACTTCTGTCAGATCCTTTTAGCACGGAAATTACAGGGCTTGGATTAGCATGATTTACAAGGTACAAAGAATCACTTAAGACAGCACTGTCAGCGGCAATGAATTCATCTTGCAGTAGGGAATTATTGGGCAGTAGAAAGGTGTCTTGCTGAGGCACTGTAATTTGTAATGATTCTACGGACAAAATTAGTGATAAATATCTATCAATCTTTTATATTTGTAGCGATAGCTACAATTTGGGAACTTAAAAATAATTTCAATGTTCAATTTTATCATTTTTGGCCCTCCGGGATCAGGCAAAGGAACCCAGTCAGTTCAAATCGCTGAAAAATACAATCTTGCACATATCTCAACTGGTGAAATATTCCGCAAGAATATCCGCGAAAAAACCGAGCTTGGCATTAAAGTTCAAAGCATTATCGAATCGGGTGAACTGGTTCCCGACGAACTTTTGGTTGCCATACTTGAGGATGCCATGGATTCGCGCAATGGGGTTTCGGGCTTTGTTTTCGATGGTTTTCCTCGAACCATTCAGCAGGCCAAAGACCTGGAAGTATGCCTTAAAAAAAGAAATGATGCCGTTTCGATGGTGCTCGCTTTAGAAGTAAATGATGAGGAAATTGTGGAACGCTTGCTAAAAAGAGCCCAGGATCAAGGCAGAAAAGACGATACCCGTGAGGTAATTGAAAACCGCATTTTGGTTTATAACAATCAAACCCAGCCCTTGTGTTCCTATTATAAGGATCAGGAATTGTTGATTTCCATCAATGGAATCGGTAGTATTGATGAAATATTCAATAAAATTTGTGAGCTGATCAATGCAAGGATCTGATCAAGACCCTTGTTTTATTTCTTTGGTAACCGTTACGGTTGTATCATCATTAAAAAACACAGTAAAGCCTAATTTCCTGAAAACGGCAATCATTGCTTTATTATCTTTGGTGGTTTCGGCACTAACCCTCGTTATTCCGGATTGATGTGCAATTTCCAAACAATAACTGGTCAAAATCTGGCCCAAATCCTTGTGTTGCCATGAATCTGTGATCAACACCGCATATTCAGCAATGATCACATCCGGATCAGCAATTAACCTGCCTACACCAATCAATTTCTTGCGGCCCTCTTCTTCCACTTCGGCTACAATGGCCACCTCCCGGTCATAATCAATAAAACAAAACTGGGTGGCCACCTCATGCGAATCATAATAAAAGTCGTAACGGAATCTTGAATAAATAGATTCTTTGGAACAGGAAGCAAGCAATTCGAGCCAAAGGGGTTCATCCTCTGGTTTAATGGGTCGCAAAACAACATCAGTTCCATCACTCAATTTCGCTTTTTTGATAAAGCGCTCCGGGTAAGGCCTCAGTATCAAATGCGAATAATCTTTTACCGGTTTCCGAAGGGCTTCCTGATCAACCACAATATGTGCATCCAAAGCAATTACATCCTTATCGGTAACAATGAGCGGATTGATATCCAGCTCTTCAATTTCAGGGTAATCAGCCGCCAGGTATGAAACGCGGATGAGGGCTTCAATCAGCTTCTCCATATTTTTTGGTTCACTACCGCGATAACCCTCCAACAAGGGGTAAATTTTCAGCGACTTCAGCATCTGATGCGCCAATTGTGCATTCAGCGGCGGAAATTCAAGTCGCCGGTCGTTAAACAACTCCGCAGCAGTACCACCCATCCCCACAAGCATAACAGTTCCAAACACCGGGTCTTTTTTGATCCCAACGATCAGTTCCACAGCATCTTTCGACCAGATCATTTTTTGAACCGTAATTCCGTCAATTTTTGCATCAGGTACATTTCGCTTCACGGTTTCCATCATATTTTTAAAAGCGAGCCTAAGCATCTGCTCATTTTCAATATTCAGGATAACACCCCCCACATCTGATTTGTGGATGATATCGGGTGATTGGATTTTTAAAACAACCGGGTATTTTTTCTTTACTGCAATAGCAACTGCATCATCATCCGTTTTTGCAAGTTCAGGATGCGTAGTGTCAATCCCATAGTCGTTGATAAGCATTTTTGAATCGTCTTCCGAAAGGATGGGAACCTTGGGAAACACTTCCTGCAAATATTTTTTTCTCAGTTCATCGCGGTCGTAACTGAAAGCAACCGGAATTTCCTGGGGAGTTTCAAACAGCAATTCCAGGTTTTTTGAATAATAAGAAAGGGTCATAAATGCCCTGATCGCCTGTTCCGGTGTTTCATAAGCAGCAATTCCGGAGTTATTAAATATCTGAACGCCATCGCGCATGGAGGCTCCGCCCAGCCAGGCAGCCATGATCGGTTTGGTGGAATTATCAGCAAGCTTTGCAATCGCTTTGGCGGTTTCGGTTGGCGCAGTCATCGCTTGTGGTGTAAGGATCACCAACACAGCATCCACATTTGAATCTTGTAAAACAAGCTCTGTGGCTTTGGCGAAACGGTCGGGAGTGGCATCTCCCAGAACATCAACCGGGTTTCCATGCGACCAGAAAGGCGGTAAATATTCATCCAGCTTTTGCATGGTATCGTCGGTAAGCTGCACTATGTGGCCACCCATCGAAATCAATGTGTCTGTTGCCATTACGCCAGGTCCACCGGCATTTGTAACAATGGCCAAACTGCTTCCCTTTGGTGCTCTTTTTCTGCCGATCAGATCGGTAAAGTCAAAGATGTTTCCGATGTTGTAAACACGTGCCAGTCCAGCACGGCGGAATACCGCATCGTAAATTGAATCTTCTGAAGCCAGGGCGCCGGTATGCGATGCTGCTGCTTTTGCCGATTCGGGAAATCGACCTGATTTATACACGATGATCGGTTTTTTACGTGCAAAGGCACGGGCCGCCGACATAAATGCCCTCGCATTTGCAATCGACTCAACATAAAGTACAATCGACCGTGTATTCGGATCCTGCCCGAAATAATCGATCAGGTCGCCGAAGTTTACGTCCATGGAGTTACCTATGGAGACAAAATAAGAGAACCCAATATTGGCTTCATTGGCCCAGTCGAGCACAGAGGTACACAAAGCACCCGACTGTGAAATAAACGCAACGTGCCCTTTTTTAGGCATACTCGACGAAAAGCTCACATTCATGCTGAACCCCGGAACGATAATGCCGAGGCAATTAGGCCCGATCACCCGCATATCCGGGTATTTTTTAACCTCAGTTTTTACCTGTTTTTCAAGTTTTGCTCCATCGGGACCAGTTTCTTTAAATCCGGCCGACATGATAATGATGCCATTTACACCAGCTTCGCCACATTCGGTAATGATCTGGGGGACAAATTTAGCTGCAGTCATGATCACCGCCAGGTCGGGCACCTTGGGCAAACTTTTTACATCAGGGTAACAAGGAATTCCAAAAACGGCTTCCCTTTTGGGATTGACAGGGTAAACCACACCGTTATAACCACCGCCAACCAGGTTGCGAAGGGTAATCCCCCCCACACTGTTGGAGTCGTTGGAAACGCCGATCAGGGCAATTCGTTTGGGTCGGAAAATACTATCAAGTTTCTTAATAGGCATAGCGAGCAAATTAGAAAATTAAAACAGGAAACAGGCCTGTTAATTGTTTCACAAAAGTAGGAAACTAAATCTTTTCTGCAACACATTCGGAGTGTTGGATTAACAATTAATAAAAGCTTAAGGTTAACAAGATTAGATCATAAACAAACAAGAATGGCTAACTTTAGCGATAAAACATTTCCCTTAAAAAATAACTTTAGAATTTTTTATTATTTCACAAACTCAACATATAAATAGTAATCTTCGGTTAAATCATATACTGGAGAGGAAAGAGATTTTTTGATGAGTTGTATATTTTTCAATGGTATCAATTTACCATTTCCATTCATTTCAACATATATGGCCGGTTCATCACCATTAATAATTTCCTTTATCCAAACAACAGCGAGTCCTGCTTTCGGATATAAATCCATTTCTTCCGCAAGGTCTTCCTCCCGCTTTTCTTTAATGTAAATGGATTTTCCTTCTTTGATCCTCACTTTATTGGTTTTTGACTTTGACGCAATTGTTAACCGAATATTCTTATTGGGATCATCTGAAGTAAAATGTTTGTCGACAGGATATCTTTGATATAACCGATTAACCAGATTCTGATCTCTTTTAAAGGATTTCCATTCGTATGGAATAACCTTGAAGTCATCATTTAAATAGTGTATTAAAACAATCGTACTATCTTCTTTCAAATAATATGCTGCCAACTTGAACTCATTATCATCCAGAAAACTCAAAATATTATACAGTTTTTTTCAGCAGGTTCAATGCTGTTTCCCAAGTCATGATGAAGAATTAAAGGAGTCCAGTTTGGGTCAACATCAAACTTTGCGCTTTTACTTTTCTTATCAATTGCAGGAGTCCGGGAGGTAATATCTCGGATGCTATCCTTCGAGATATAAATTTTATGCCATTCAAATTCATCCTCCACCAATAACAAAACACTATCCGTAAAAACTTCATAGGTTATGCAATTTAGTGTATCGTCACTTCTTGTTATAATTGAAAACTGAGCAAATGTACTTTTAACAAGAAAAATCAGACTTATGAGTAAAATGTATGGCTTTAATTGTGGTTATTTTTTAAATTGATAATCAAATCAAAAATATTAAATCTTTTAAAGTCCATAAAAAAAAGACGCCCCGAAGAGCGTCTTAGTCATTTTTAAACTTTTTTCGGTGCTTTTATTAATAGTATAATGAATGCACCTATGATGCAAGCAATACCAGCAATTATAAATGGTGTCCACCAAGCTGATGGATTGTCAGCACCTTTTGCTGCATCCTTGAATACTCCAGCAAGTTGAGGACCAACAATCCCAGCAATGCCATAGGCAAAAAAGACGAGGCCATAATTTTTCCCTACAGTTTTATTTCCAAAAAAATCAGCTGTTGCAGCAGGAAATAAGGCAAAGTTCCCACCAAAATTAAATCCAATAATGGCGGCTGCTATAATAAATGAAGCAGTTCCAGCACCCAATTGAAACAAAAACAACATAATGATTCCCTGAAATAAACACATTAAGAAAATAGCAATTCTACGCCCTATTTTATCGGATACAATCCCCCAAATTATTCGTCCCAGACCGTTTAATATAGCATAAGTTGCCATGGCAGTGCCAGCAATTGCACTTGCCCATTCTTTTGTTGGCCCAAAATCTGAATTAGATGGATCAAGGGACCCTAATTTTGAAAAAGTTAATGAATCGATACCAAACAACTTAATACAATAAATTACCATCAAACCAGCCAATGCAGAAAATACAAAGGTGATAAATAGCATATAAAACTGTGGAGTTCTCAGCATCTCTCCACTTTCAAAATTAATTTGTCCGGAAGCTTTGGCAGCGCCAGCCTCAGGTGGAATGTATCCTTTCGGTAACCAACCCTCAGGAGGATCTTTCATTACAAGACTACCAATCAGCACCATGGCTGCGAATATAAAACCATAAAGAACAAAAACGCTTCTCACTTCATCAAGACCAAACAACTCAAAATCTTTTAGCAGCCCTCCTCCCCAGGCACCTGCCCATTTTACCCAAATTGTCGCACCAAAACCAAATCCAGCAACTGCTAGTCCGGTCAGCATTCCTTTTTTATCTGGAAACCATTTTACACCAACCGCAATCGGAACTACATATGCTAATCCGATACCTGACCCGCCGACTATTCCAATAAGTATAAGTTGTGCAACAAAACTGTTTCCAAAAAAACCAGCAAGAATATATCCAAGTCCAAGAATGATCCCACCTGCCATCGCTAGTTTCTGTGGTCCAATCGAAGCTAGTTTTCTTCCAGCCCAGATCATTACCAGTGCAAAAAAGAATAAACCGGCGGAAAATATCCAGGCTGCCTGACCGGCAGAAAACCCATAAGATCCGCCAACTTCCGTTAATTTGGGTGTAAAAACCGACCATGCATATATAGCACCTAAGGCCAGTTGAATTAGAATAGCTCCAATAACAACGAGCCATCTGTTCATAACTTTTTGTTGTTCCATAACACACACTTGTTTTTAAATGATAAAAGTAGATTTCTACATATATGGAAAAGACTTAAACCAAAAGACATCAGCCATTAGACTGATGTCTTTGGTAATTATAATCGAAACTATCGTTTCACTGAAACCTTGGCGCCGCCAATGATCTCTTCGACAACACCCGGATCGAGCAAGGTAGAAGTATCACCCAGGTTGGTTGCATCGCCTTCACCAATTTTACGGAGAATCCGACGCATGATCTTACCTGAACGCGTTTTGGGAAGTCCGCTTACGATCTGGATCATATCAGGTTTTGCAATGGGCCCGATGATCTTGTTAACGGTATCGCGGATCTCTTTTTCGATGGTTTGCATTTCTGTATCTGAAAGCTCATCGCAGGTAACATAGGCATAAATACCCTGTCCTTTGATTTCGTGCGGATAACCAACCACAGCCGATTCATTCACTTTTGGATGCTGATTGATGGCATCTTCCACCTCAGCAGTTCCGATGCGGTGACCGGAAACATTGATAACATCATCCACACGGCCCATAATTCGGTAATAACCTTCCTCGTCGCGTTTGGCCCCGTCACCAGTGAAATACAATCCTTTGTAAGTACTGAAATAGGTTTGATAACATCTTTGGTGATCACCGTAAGTGGTACGCAGCATTCCCGGCCAGGGGAATTTGATACAAAGGTTTCCTTCAACGGAATTACCTTTCAGCAAATTACCTTCATTATCGACCAGCACAGGTTGGATACCCGGAAGCGGCAAAGTAGCGAATGAAGGTTTGGTAGGTGTAATACCGGCTAATGGTGTGATCATAATACCACCGGTTTCGGTTTGCCACCAGGTATCAACAATGGGGCAACGGCCACCACCCACTACATCGTGGTACCAGCGCCATGCTTCTTCGTTGATCGGCTCACCAACTGTACCTAAAACTTTCAAGGATGAAAGATCATGTTTGGTTACCCATTCATTGCCTTGTGCAACCAGTGCACGGATGGCAGTAGGAGCTGTGTAGAACTGGTTCACCTTATATTTGGCAACTACTTCCCAGAAACGTCCGGCATCCGGCCAGGTAGGTACACCTTCGAACATGATGGAAGTGGCACCTGAAAGCAGCGGTCCGTAAACGATATAGGAGTGACCGGTTACCCAGCCGATATCGGCGGTACACCAGTAAATATCGCCATCATTATACTGGAATACATTTTTAAAGGTATACTCAGCATATAACATGTATCCTGCTGTGGTATGCAATACCCCTTTTGGTTTTCCGGTTGATCCGGAGGTATAAAGAATAAACAGGGTATCTTCGGCATCCATGATCTCAGCTTTGTTCTCTTTGGAAACACCCTGGATCAAATCGCTCCACCAGATATCGCGTCCGTCGACCATGGTAACAGGATCGCCGGTACGTTTGTACACGATGGTAGTTTTAACTGAAGGACAATTTTCAACAGCCTCATCCACGATGGATTTCAGCGGAATGCTTTTGGTTCCACGATAAGCACCATCAGAAGTGATCACTATGTTTGATTCAGCATCGTTAATCCTGTCTGCCAGCGCATTAGCAGAAAATCCTGCAAAAACAATGGAGTGAATAGCACCGATACGTGCACAAGCCAGCATAGCTATGGCCAACTCAGGGATCATCGGGAGGTAAATGGCAATACGGTCGCCTTTTTTCGCTCCGGCTTTGATCAATGCATTTGCAAACTCCTGAACTTTCTCAAAAAGCTCTTTGTAAGTCAGTTTTACTTCTTTCTCTTTCGGATCATTGGGCTCCCATATGATGGCATACTGATCCTGACGCTGGAATAAATTCCGTTCGAAAATATTCTCAGTGATGTTCAGTTTACCATTTACAAACCATTTTACATGGGGAGCATCTTTGCCTTCAAAGTACCAGTCGAGTACCTGATCCCATTTTTTTCTCCAGTAATGAGTTTCGGCGATGTTAGCCCAAAAGCCTTCAGGATCAGCAACACTGTCCCTGTATTTTTCCAAATACTCGGCAAAACTTGTGATTTTATTTGTCATAGCTAAATGATTAAAGTTTTTAAAGAATATTGTTAATTGTACTTTTTATGTTCGTGGATTAAAAGAAATAATATACACCAACTAAAAACCGGAAATTGGCAACCTCTTTTGCATCTTTTACTGAGCCATCCTCATCGTTAGTTCCATAAGCTGCAACCGTATATTCAATTTCAGGAGCTACTCTGAATCGTCCTGAATTTATGATCACCCTGGGAGATACCCTGTAAACATAATCAATATTTTGCGAACGGGCATAATATTCACCCATTACATCATCACCAATACCATTGTTTTTGGTATAACCTCCAAATAAACCATATTGCACTTTGGTTCCATTGGTACTGATTTCACCCCAGAAAGAGGTGGTTTTGATGGGTGCATATTCCTGCTCACCGGTTGTTGCATCAAAGGAAGTTACAGCATATCCACCAACCATGGTCATACTCTGCATCAGTTGGCCCATAACGCCCTCAAGTTTAAAGGTAAGTTTTTCACACTTATATTTCAAATAAGCCATGAATGAGGTTCCTGATACAGTTTCGTTTACCTTATAGTTTTCCGGCCCAGAGGTAACATTAATTATGGTAGAAGCTAAACGTGGTGTGAGCATTTTATAATTACCACCAACGCCGGCTAAAAACTCATTGCCATTATCCGTCTTTTTATTGTACTCAAAACGCAGGTTAAATTCTGGCATTGCCGAATTGATCAGGAATTTTGGTGAGGCCATTTTTATCCCAGGTGTTCCTCCCACTGGGCCGGAATCAACAAAATCAACCTGTTCCATTGCGGTTAGGATTGCTTTGAAATCACCAAGTTTTTGCGATAACCTGATCTGAGGATTACGGGAAAACGGTTGAAAGGGCGCTCCCGTGTTAAAAGAAACAGTACCCGGATAACATGAGGTAATAAACATGGGATGCCAGTACTGCCCAACCAATAATTCAGTATTGGTCCAGGTTAACTTTACAAAAGCATGCCGCAAACGAAAACCATTGATATCGGTTCCGATATTACCAAAAAAGGCACCTTCAATCAATCCTGAAGTTTTAGCACCAAAAGCATCAGGACCGGTGATCTTGCCGGTAAGACGCGTTTGAATGGATAAAATATTCAGTTTTGCTTTCGCATTAAGATCATCGCCATTCATATCCAATGATTCTCCGGCGGGATACAAAAGGAAATGTCCTTCACGAGCATCAATGGTTTGACGCGAGTCGAAAAACACATCACTTTTCACAAATCCACTGAACTTAATACCGAAATCTTTTTCTTCCTGAGCAAAGCTTAATACAGGGAGGGATAAAACCAGAAATAAAACCAGTTTTTTCATACACTTTGTCTTTTAATTTGTCTGTACTTTTATTGTTATTTGATTAACAATTGGCGCAAAATTATAATAAATTTTTCCTATAAAAGAAAGGTTTTGCTAATTTATCAGCAATCTAAATAAGTACTGAGTTCCAGCACTAAATTATTTGTTAAAAAAATAACAATAAGCTTGGTTTAGCCAAAAAGGCTTTCTAATTTCGCCGCCTGAATTTTGAACTATAAATAACTATGAAAGTCTTTGTTTTGAACTGCGGGAGCTCATCCATTAAGTATCAACTCATCGAAATGCCAGAACAAAATGTGATGGCAAAAGGTCTTGTTGACAAAATCGGACTCGAAGGTTCGGCAGTGATCCATACAGGAAGTGATGGCGAGAAGATTAAATTTGAAAAATCGATTAAGAATCATACCGAAGGCATTAAAACGGTAATCGAAATATTAACCAATGATGAAATTGGCATCCTGGAAGATGTTAAACATATTGATGCCGTTGGTCATAGAGTAGTGCATGGTGGTGAAGATTTTAGCGGTAGTGTACCTATAACTAAAGAAGTTATCGAGGCATTGGAACGCAATATTGACCTGGCTCCTTTGCACAATCCACCTAACTTGCAGGGTATTTATGCCATCAATGAGTTGTTACCCGACACACCTCAGGTAGGTGTTTTCGACACAGCCTTTCATCAAACCATGCCGAAGGAAGCATATTTATACGCCCTACCCTACCGGCTCTATGATAAATACAAGATCCGTCGTTACGGCTTTCATGGCACCAGCCATAAATACATCGCTCATCGCGCCTGTGAACTTCTGGGTAAAAATATCCATGAGATGAAAATCATCACCTGCCATCTGGGGAATGGATCTTCCATTGCGGCCATTAAAAATGGTAAATCAGTGGATACTTCCATGGGGTTAACACCCAACGAAGGCCTGATCATGGGCACGCGCACGGGAGATGTGGATGCAGGGGCTTTGCTGTACATTGCTGACCGTGAGAACCTCAGCATAGATCAGATGAACAAGCTGATCAACAAAGAGAGTGGCGTACTGGGTATTTCAGGCATTTCACCCGATATGCGTGAACTGGAACAGGCAGCCGAAGCTGGAAATGATCGTGCACAACTGGCTTTGGATATGTTTCATTACCGGGTAAGGAAATATATAGGCGCTTATGCCGCCGCAATGGGAGGCGTTGATATCATCGTATTTGCCGGTGGCATCGGCGAAAATGGTGACCAAACGCGGGAAGCCATTTGCAGCGGGTTTGAGTATATGGGCCTGGAATTCGATGCAAATGCCAATAATGGTCTTCGCTCGAAAGAGTCGGAAATCAGCACCAAACACAGTAAAGTGAAGGTGGTGGTAATACCAACCAACGAAGAACTGGCCATTGCCCGCGATACCTATATGTTGGTAAAATAGGACTCATCTATGTAAGTTTTGCAATTTTTGATTTCTAAGCATTAGTGCCTTAACTAATTTCCTACTGAATAAAATAAATTGCAGTACAAGTTTTATAATCTATCATAATTATGGATCCAATTCTTTTGAATGTTTTGACTTAATTTTTTTGTAAATTAGCCGATACTATTGTTCCGAGATAAAACCGCCAAGCGGAACAAGACCATGACTATTGATATCCTCTGTTACTATAAATACTTCTTAATTTTTCGGTTCTTGCGTTAATTTGAATACAATTCCGGGTATAGAATATTTATTTTTTAACTTAAATCAAAAACAATGAGGAAAAAGCTTTACCCAATTTCTGCCGGTTTGCTAATCATTTTGTTAGCTACAATCATTTCATGTACTGAAGAAGAGTCGGATCCATGTGATTCAACTGTAAAACCGGAAATTCAGGTCAACATCCGGGCAACCGTTCATGTACTTGATAAAGATAACAATCCAATTGCCGGCCAGCAGGTCAATTTCTGGATATATAAAGAACCATGCGGTGCAGCTACTAAGGGCAATTTTGAATTCAGTGGCCCGACAAATGCTTCAGGAATATTGGAATCGGGATTGGTAGGATACAATTTGCGGAATTCGGAAGATAAAGTTTGGGTAGATGCCCATGCCGTTAACCTGGGAAATGGATCTGCTGATGAAGATTCTGAATTAATTTCCTATAAATACGGGGAGTTCACTGTGGGAACAACCAAACATGTGGATGTGTACATATACCGGAAATATTAAGCCATTATTAACTATTACTTCTTCTTTTTGGCCGGGCTAAAACTCCGCCACCAGTTTTATATTCAACTGACGAGGGGTAAGGTAATTGGGAACCGCATATTGTCTGCCATAAATATCTGTTACCCAAATGTACGATACTGTATTATTAACCTGAAGTAAATTTAAGACCTCTGCTGTTACCCACATGGTTTTGAAAAACCGGAATGGACTGGAAGCATTAAACCTTGAATGGGTTCCTATCAACTCCTTCGAAAAACCGATGTCAACCCTGCGGTAAGGCGGCATCCGAAGTGTGTGTTGGTATTTTGGAGAGTTGGGAGGCCCAAAGGGCAAACTGCTTCCGAAAAGTAAAGTCAAACTCATTTTATAGGTAGGATTCATCGGTAAATAATCCTGGAACAAAATGCTGAACTGTACATGCTGATCGGTAGGTCTGGGGATATAACCCGGCTCTATTTTATTGCCTTCCGAATTGATATAATAATCTCCTTTGATATCCTCTTTGGTAGACAGGAATGACAAACTGGCCCAGGATTCCACACCCTTTACGAATTCACCGTTTACCTTAAAATCAATTCCGGTTGAATATCCCACCGACTGATCAAAGGAATAATAGCGGATCCTGACATTATCCACCAGGTAAGGTACCAGGTTTGCCAGGTATTTGTAGTAAACTTCCGTTACAAACTTAAAAGGCCTATCCCATGCCTCGAAGTTTAAATCGCTGGCTGCTACAAAATGATACGATTTTTGCGCTTTTTGATCGGAATTAATGGTTCCGTCCAAGTCTTTGAGTTCGCGGTAGAAAGGAGGCTGATAATACAATCCGGCAGAAAAGCGAAACAGGATATCTCTTTCCCAATCTGGCTTGAACGAAACAGTCGCCCGCGGGCTCACCACCAGTTGATTATTGTAATCCCAGTAATTTGCCCTAATTCCGGCGGTTAAAGTAAATTTTGCCGTATCCACATTGGCATTCCAGGTATTTTGTATAAAGCCGGTATAACGATTGGATTGCAATTGGGCAGATGTGACAATCTGCTCATAAAGCTCAAAAGGGTTGTAGGGTTGTGCATTTGGATCCACATATCCAACAGAATCAGCTGGGCGTGGCAAAGAATATCCAGCCGAATCGATCATTACCCATTCGTTCATCCGGTCATCAATATTTTCACGCTGAAATTTTACACCCCACTGAATAAAGTTATTTCCTGCAATTCGGGTTCCTCTATGGGCAATATTAAAAACCTTTATATCCAGATCATTTCTGGCATGCTGAAGAAATGAACCCACGCCCTGCGATTCCACCACATCGCCAAAGTTTTCACTCCCCAGATTGTTTTCAATCCGACCAATGAAATACTGACCTAACACATCGTAATTTTCCGATTCCAATGAATTATAACCCGAAATGATCAATTTTAACCTTGTAAACCGGTCGGGCGAATAGGTGGTTGTAAAACCGCCCAGGTAAGTCAGGTAGTCGTCTACTTCCTGTCCTTCAAAATAAATGGTTAAGCGCTGCGCTTGCTGAACCGTTCCGAAATCAGTTTCACGGGTTTCGGGCACCAGTTTGTATTTATTACGGGCAATATTGCCTAAAAATGACATTTCCACTTTTTCTGAAACCCGGTAGGTAAATAATCCCTGAACATCAATAAAAGTAGGCTTATAATCGCCTTTGGTTTCCAGTGCATTCAGGAGGTATTGCGTTGTTTTATACCGAACGCCCATGAGGTAAGTAAAGGGTTTAATCTTTTTTTCTTCTTTTCCCATGGTGCCTTCAAGGTGCACTGAGCCACCAAGCAGACTGGCTGAAAAAGAGCCTCCGAATTCAGTTGGTTTTTTATATTGTAAATCGAGTACCGACGACATTTTATCGCCATATTTGGCATCAAATCCTCCTGCTGAGAACAACAGGGAGGAAACCAGGTCGGCATTCACAAAGCTCAGGCCTTCCTGCTGACCGGAACGAACCAAAAAAGGCCTGTAAATTTCAATATCATTTACATAAACAAGATTCTCATCAAAATTACCGCCGCGCACTGAATATTGTGAGCTTAGCTCATTGCTTGAGGATACACCGGGTTGTGTTTTAATCAATGTGGCAATTCGATCGGACGAGGTGGGGATATTTACTGCCACCTTCGGATCAATCCTTTTGAGATTTGATGTTCTGATCTTTTCGTCCTGAACCTCGTAGGTGGGAAGCACCGTAAGGGTTTCCACCATCACTTTATCAATCCTTATCTTTTCACCCGGCTGAAGATTTATTTCCTCAACCTGTTTTTCGTATCCGATAAAAGAAAATGCAAGATAAACCGATTTTGCGGCCGGCACTTCAAGCTCGTAACGGCCCTTACCATTGGTAGTGGTACCTCCTGACAAACCTGAAATAGCAACATTAACGAACTCAAGGGGTCTTCCGTATTCATCCGTGATACGACCATAAACGGTTGCTTTTTCCTGCGCAAAAACTGATGTAAAAAATCCAAGGAAAATTACCAGGAGTACTACTCTCATTTTTAACTTTTTAAATTCCTCTTAATCTTTGTCGCGTTTAAATTTACCTTCCTGCCATGCTTTAATAAACTGTGCCCACGCAAATGGATTAAGTACCGTGATGGGTTGGGTTTGGCCGATATAATATAAACGGTTTTGCTGCTGCTGCATCGACCAGTCGAAGTTCATGCTCCCATCCATCGGATACTGTTCTGCCATTTTCCGGATTTCAGATGCGGCCAGATTTTTTTTAGCCCGTTCATAATCATCATCCGGGACGTCAAAATTAAGAAAAGCATCTACAAATTCCTCACGGGAAGGCCAGGGATAAATTACCGTTTGCGGTAAAACAATAGTATCGGAGCTCATCACCTGAATAAGTGAGTAACGATCGCCACGAATGGTATCAGGAATGATAAACTCTGCTCTTTTGTATCCCATCGACGAAAAAATAATGGTATCCATTTTACGGGCAACAAATGAAAAGTAGCCGTAGTAATCAGCCACGGTTCCCCGCCACGTATTTTTGATAATAATATTGGTGAACGGAACAGAAGAAATACTATCAGCCGAAACTACAATTCCTGAGAATTGCACATACGGATCTTTATCATCTTCCTCCTGTGCATCAACCATTACCACCGGGAATACCAACAACCAAAAAATGAAGAGTAGATTTTCAATTTTCATTTCATGCAAAAATAATCGACTTTGCTTTACCCGGAGGTTAATTATTGTTAACGGCATGTTTTACAATTTATTTCGATAAACCAAATGCCCGGATAAAAAAAATGCTGTTACCCAAAAGCAACAGCATTTCTAATAAATATCTTTATCCTATTTAAGGAATCCTTTTTCCTTGGCTTCTTTCAAAGCAGCTGAGATCCCTTTTTTATTAATCGTACGGATGCCTGAAGTAGAAACCTTAAGCGTTACATACTTATCTTCCTCAGGAACATAAAATTTCTTGGTTTGAAGATTGGGATAAAATTTTCTCTTGGTTCTGTTATTAGCGTGAGAAACGTTATTCCCAGTGATCATTTTCTTTCCGGTTATCTGACATACATTAGCCATCACTCAGTGTTTTACAGATTATTAAATCTAATTTTTCAAAAAGGAGTGCAAAGAACGGCATTTATTTTTAAATATTCAAATGTATTTTGAACTTTTTATTAAATAACTACTTACGGTATTTTTACACAACTTCGCAAAGTTAACATTTTCATTTTGAATGATTAATCTTTTAAAACAAATCAATATGTCGATAAAACCTTTTCTACGCAGCTATAACACAATCACACCATTCCTGTTGGTAGTCGATGTGGACCACCTTATTGATTTTTGAATTAAGGCATTCATTGCAAAAGCCAAATACCAAAAAAAACGAACTAAAGAACGAAATCTCTGACTTTGCATCAATCAATTTTTTAAATCTTTAACATAATTGTGAAAACATTAACAACAGGTTTTTGTTATTGTTGGAAAAGTTTGATGAAACAGGCATTCATTCCGGAAACAACAAAAAAAAGGATCATTATTGCAGGTGGCGGATTTGCCGGACTTAAACTTGCCCGAAAACTGGCCAATAGCCCCTATCAAATAGTGTTAATAGATAAGCATAATTACCATCAGTTTCAACCGCTCTTTTACCAGGTAGCCACTGCCGGACTTGAACCTTCCAGCATTTCCTTTCCACTGCGTAAAATTTTTCAAAAACGACCCAATATCCACTTCAGGATGGCTTCGCTACTTAAAGTAAACTCAGATGATAAAATGATAGAAACCGACATCGGAACCATGCAATATGATTACCTGGTGCTGGCAATGGGTGTTTCCACCAACTATTTTGGAATGGAGTCGATCATCAAAAATACCATCCCGATGAAATCGGTATCGGAAGCCATTTACCTGCGCAACCGGATTTTGATGAATTTTGAAAAAGCGCTTAATGAATCACAACGTGAAGATATCGATCCCCTGCTTAATTTTGTGATCGTGGGAGGCGGCCCCACCGGAGTAGAACTCTCAGGCGCCCTTGCAGAAATGAAAAAAAGTGTTTTACCCAAAGACTTTCCCGAACTTGATTTTTCAAAAATGCAGATCCACCTGCTTGAAGCTGCACCCAATTTGCTTTCGGGAATGTCGGAGCAAGCTTACAAAACCGCCTTGAAATATTTGCAAAAACTGGGTGTACAGGTTCAGCTGAATGCCATGGTTTCCGGTTACGAAGATGGAAAAATCAAAATCAAAGATCGTGAGCCTATCCGAAGCGATACCGTAATTTGGGCTGCAGGAGTTGCCGGTGAAGGAATAGATGGGCTACCTGACGAAATTTTTAATCGTGCGAAAAGGATCATCGTTGACCGACATAACCGTGTAGCTGATTACCCGGAAATATTTGCCATTGGTGACCTCGCTTACATGGAAACTGATAAATATCCTAAAGGTCACCCACAGGTTGCGCAAGTGGCGATTCAACAAGCCGGACTGCTGGCCGAAAACTTCAAACGGATTCACCAAAGCAGAGATATGATTCCTTTTGAATATAAGGATAAGGGATCGCTGGCAACAGTTGGGAGGAAACTGGCTGTGGCCGATTTGCCCCTGGTCAAACTCAAAGGATTTACAGCCTGGTTGCTTTGGCTCTTCGTTCACCTGATGCAGCTTGTGGGTATCAAAAACCGCTTTTTCGTTTTCATGAACTGGTGGTGGAATTATGTGCTTTACGACCAATCTCTTCGAGTGTTGATTCGACCCAAATTATTCAGATACCAGGAGAGGATTGCGGAGTGATTTTTATTGGCCTGATTGAAATCTGTTTAAGAATTCTTCCCGATAATTTATTCCTACCGGGATTTCGCGATCGTCAATGTTAACTATGCTGCCTCACCTCAAAACTTACATATTTTATTGCTTTCGTCATTTTAAAAAAAGGATCTGAGCAGTTTCCATGAAAATCACACGGATTGATCACCTTGGTAGTAAAACAAATAGCCCTGGTAGGGTTCTATCTTTTGATGGAAGTGGGACAATATAATTTTTCTTGAGTTTGGTTTCTTCATAAATGAAGCTTCATTTCTTCAAAAATGAAGACTTACAAATTTAGGAACCGCATAAAACAATAGTAACTTACTGTATAGGTGACAAATAGAATCAATGGCATAGCTATTGGCTATTCAAGATCAAACACATTCAAAAAGCTTTATCATGAAATACAGAAATCCAAAATCGCGCTTTAACCTGAGCATCGGAAAAAAAGATCATGTATTAGAAGTTGGTGGTGGACACAATCCCCATCCACGTTCAAATGTGGTAGTTGACAAGTTTGTTGATTGTAATTATCATCGCAAATCGGATGTCAAAGTATTAAAAAATCAAAAGTTCATTGCTGCAGATGGTGAAAATCTTCCATTTGAAGATCAGGTCTTTGACTATGTGATCAGCAACCAGGTTTTGGAACATGTGCATGATCCTGAAAAATTTTTAAAAGAGCAAATGCGAATGGCAAAAGCCGGGTATATTGAAACACCTTCGCTGACCGGTGAATATTTATTTCCGAAGAAAGCTCATAAATGGCTAATACTGGAAATTGATAACAAGCTTATCATTATGGACAAAGAAAAATATTGGTTTAATTCTGATCTCGATTTTGGGTTTTTGTTCCTTACATGGCTTCACAAGTCATCTATGGCCTGGAAGATTTTACGCAAAACAAATCCCGACTTATTTACTGTAAGGTACGAGTGGAGAGATAACATTGAATTTGAAGTAAACCCCGACAAAGAGGATGTTAAAAAATATTTCTCAGCCTATTGGAACGAAAAAATGGTGAATGAGCTTTTCCCGCAAAAGTCCAAAGCAAAAGAATATTTTGACACTGTAAAGGCAATGGTTTCTATCACTTTTGGTTATTTGAGTCGCAAAGCTGCCTGATGAAATATACGATTCTTCTATTTCGAAGATAGTTTAGGTAATAAATAAATCTCCGAGGTTATCTCCGTTCTCTGTCTTCCAGTCTGTCTTTATCATTTTCCTTGCTCTCCTTGATCATATCATCCACATCATCCAATGCAGGCGCCTCCTCCACTGCTTTCCAATTGAATTGTTCATCCAGCGGATCAAGGGCTTTCTGTGGGTCAAAAATCCTAATATCCACCATGTGGGCGTTATAAGGAGTGTAATCAGGTTCTTCAGCGAAAAAATCGGAAAGATCATTGGCTGCCGCATCGTATTGGTTTAAATACGGAAGTCCCAGAATATTCCAATAGGTTTTAAACAACGAACCGAAACTGTAATGCACATGGCTCACATAGTCCCTTTTTACCCAGGGCGAAATAAGCATCAGCAAACTTCGGTGTGCATCGATGTGATCCACACCATTTTGAGCATCGTCTTCGGTGATCACAATGAGCATGTTTTTCCAGTAAGGCGTGTGCGATAAATACTCCACAATTCTGCCCACTGCCAGGTCATTGTCGGCCATATAACTTTCCCGGAAAGGATAACCAGCATCGGGTCGTTCGCCGGCGCCATGATCGTTAGGGATGATCACCGTGATCAGTTCAGGCATGGAATCCGGCCCGTTGATCCACTTTTCGTTAAACTCCTTGATAAACTGATCAATCCGAAACTGATCTGGAATGGCGGTATTATAGGTTGGATAAGTTCGAGAAGTTCGTGAAAACATTGGCTGAGGCACCGGGAAATTCACGTATTGTTTGATACCA
>Ga0116151_10000083_pt1 | contig 75387 bp, 59 predicted proteins | sample AD_UKC117_MetaG_FD_89893 | JGI IMG/M metagenome (GOLD analysis project Ga0116151, IMG submission 89893) | Active sludge microbial communities of municipal wastewater-treating anaerobic digesters from Hong Kong - AD_UKC117_MetaG | ecosystem: Engineered > Bioreactor > Anaerobic > Digestate...
CTCGCGCGCAAATACCTAGAAGCCGCCCAGCGGCTCGACCCCCGCGACCCCACGCCCTACTTCTACAACGCCATCCGCCAGCAGAGCGTCAACCGCCCCGTCGAGGCCGTACAGGATCTGCAAACCTCCATCGACTTGAACCACAACCGCGCCGTCTATCGCTCCAAGCTGCTGCTGGACGAGGATTTGGCCGCCCGCGAAGCAAGTTTGGGCAAAATCTACAACGAAATCGGATTTGAGCAACTGGGTTTGAAAGAGGGCGAAAAATCGCTCACCAGCGATCCCGCCAACTATTCGGCTCATCGTTTGTTGGCCGATTCGTACTCGGCCATGCCTCGCCGTGAAATCGCACGGGTCAGCGAACTGCTGCAAGCTCAGCTTTTACAACCGATTAATGTGACACCTGTGCAACCCCAACTCGCGGAAACCAATCTGCACATGCTAGCGGGTGATGGACCGACAACGGCGTCCTTATACGAATTCAATCCGCTCTTCGTGCGCGACCGGCCGACATTGCTTGCCTCTGGGATTGTCGGTAGTAATAACACTTTGAGCGATCAAGTTACGATATCGGGAATCACTGATCGATTCTCATATAGCCTGGGGCAATTTCACTACGAAACGGACGGATTTCGATCCAACAATGATCAGCAGCATGATATTTATAATCTCTTCGGACAAGTTGCCGTCACACCTCAACTCGATTTGCAGGTGGAGTACCGACGAAGGGAAACAGAGCAAGGCGACCTTGTCCTTAATTTTGATCCTACCCAATATTCAAAAAATGCTCGCTTAAATATTGATCAGGATGCAGGGCGCTTTGGTGCGCATTATGCGCTTTCACCCCGTTCGGATGTATTGCTTTCCTTTATTTATACTGACTTTGGAAGCATTAGGTCTTTCAAGGGCACTTCACTCGATCAAACCAGTTTTCATACCGATGGTACAAGTCGTCAAACTGAGGCCCAGTATATTCTTCGAATGGATCGACTGAATATTGTGACCGGAGCTGAAATGGCGGATACCGATATCAGCCGTTATTCTTTCAGCAACAGTACTTTTTCTTCGGAAGCTCTCGCAAGCTATGAAGAATTGAATGGATATCTTTACAGTAATCTGAATTGGCCTACGGATTTGACTTGGACTTTTGGTCTGGTTCACTATGATATTCAGCAAGATCAACTTGATTTGGTCAATGACTTCTTTCCGAAGTTAGGGATAAGGTGGAATATCACGAATCGTATCGATTTGCGGGCGGCATACCTTGAAACAGCTAAAAGGGCTCTACCTGTTAACCAAACTCTGGAACCAACCCAGGTAGCTGGATTCAATCAGTTTTTTGATGATTATAATGGAACTGAATCATCGCTGTATGGTATTGGTCTCGATGCTCGGATAACTGATGCGTTAGACGGTGGGATAGAATTTGTAAAACGCGATCTTGGGGTGCCAATCTTTAATAATTCTGAGAAAGAATTTATTTATCAGAATTGGCTAGAGAATACCTATCGCGCCTATCTCTATTGGAAGTTGGATAGAAACTGGACTGCAAATGCCGAGTTTGATTTCGAGAGGTTTGAACGAAAAGATAATCGACCTGTCTTGCCCTATCCCGAACGGATTGACACGATCATCGTGCCTTTCGCTGTTGGTTATTATAATCCATCGGGTTTTTTTGCAAAATTGGGAGCGAGCTATGTCGATCAGAAAGTTGAAACCAATTCGGTGGAGAGTAAGGATGATTTTGTGGTCGTTGATGTAGCCTTGGGCTATCGACTTCCCAAGCGTTGGGGGCTGCTGAGTGTTGAGGTTAGAAATTTATTTGATCGGGATTTTCAATATCAAGATGATAGTTTCAGGGCTTCGGAATTTACGAAAACCCAGTACAGTTCTAGATTTATTCCGGATAGAGTGTTTTTAATGAGTGCCAAGTTTAATTTCTGATGGAGTTTTTTGGCATTATGGCAAGCGACTGGCGGCTCGGTGAATAGGTGTCACATGAAACCTCTGGAACTGATCAATCTCCCGGCGCTAATGGAGCGAACCGAGGGGCGACCTGAAATGGTCATCGGGCTTATCGACGGACCTGTCGCGAGCGGTTGTCCTGGGTTGGCGGGCGAGCGGATTCGGGTTATCCCAGGCGATGGAACGAGCGAATGCGTCCATGCTGACAGCATGGCTTGCCAGCATGGAACCTTTGTGGCCGGAATTTTGCTTGCTCAACGTGGTTCCGTTGCTCCGGCGATTTGCCCGGCTTGCTCTTTGCTGGTGCGCCCGGTTTTCAGTGAGGTAAGAACGGAGCGGGAGCAACTACCGAGCGCTACACTAGAAAGTCTGGCAGAAGCGATTATGGAATGCATGGCGGCAGGAGCGCGCCTTTTGAATTTAAGCCTTGCCTTGGTGCATCAGTCGCGGCGCGGCGAGTCCGCGTTGACCGCAGCCCTGAATGATGCCGCTCGACGAGGTGTGTTGTTGGTGGCGGCAGCGGGGAATCAGGGAACTGTCGGCGGTTCGCTCATTACCCGCCATCCGTGGATCGTGTCGGTGGCGGCATGCGATTTAGCGGGCCGGCCAATGCCGCAATCGAACCTGGGTCGGTCGATTGGCCAGCATGGTCTAAGCGCACCGGGTGATGCCATCACGAGCCTCGATTCGGATGGCAAGCCGCTGGTCATGAGCGGTACCAGCGTTGCGGCTCCGTTGGTGACCGGTGCAATCGCTTTGCTTTGGTCGGAGTTTCCGAACGCGACCGCAGCCGCCGTGCGGTTAGCGATTGCGCGCTCGGCCGCTGTACGGCGCACATCGGTAGCTCCGCCGCTATTGAATGCCTGGGGTGCGTACCGGCTTTTGCAAGATGCTCGACTCTAAAGGTAATCGTATGACGGAAGAATCATCGAATGATCCCGCTCGGAACGAAGACACCCGACCCCGCTATCGCATGCGTCTTCCCGGGTTTCTGGTCGGGGAGGAAGTCGGTTTAGGAGAGGTCGTTAAACGGGTGACTTATGCGGTTGGAATAAAGCCCTGTGGCGGATGCCAGCAACGAGCCGCTTCGCTCAATCGCTGGGTCACTTTTACTCGTGAATAGCTGACTCAAAGGGGAATAGGATGGACTCGGAAGATCGCAATGACAGCGCGATTGGTTCGCCGCAAGCTCGGTCGGCAGGAAAGGGAGCTTGTTGCGCCATGGCTGGTGAGGGGTCGGTCGGTTTTTCCTATATTTACGCCCTGGGAAGGATCGAACCGCGCTTTCCTGGTCCGTCGATCGAAAAAGAATTGGCACAAGCGATCGGGCGTGCGGAAACCGCTAGCCTGACCGATCCACAGACGTTCCACGCCGTACTGTCCAAGCGAGAAAACCGTTATCTGGTCAGGCAGCTATGTTGGGTGCTGACCATCGAAGGCTTGGAAACTTACATTCTGAAACCTCGCGATCCGCTGGACTATGATTTGTTGGTCGCTGCTATTCGTCCTGCACCCAGTCCAATGGATATCGATGCTGTCATCGGTGCGCGCGGTTCCATCGCGCCGCCTGAGCTTTGCAACGGCTTGATGATTCCTATCGTGTTCTTCGATCAGATCTATTCTTTCGATCATGAGGCGCTGATTGGTTCAATACCCTGCCCAGAAGGAATCCATCCTGAACAATTTAAAAAATCAGCAGCGGATCTACTCGATAGGGTAATGCAATTGGCTGACAACGCTGGTGCTACTGATGAACATCGAGCCTTGAATTATTTAGCTCTACGTTATTCGGCGATTTACCATAAAGTGGTGGATCAATTTCAGAGAGATTTTGCATTAAAGGAGGTTGAAACACAGCTATCTCGTCTCAGCGGAACTCGTCAGGTGGTCGATGTCATTTTTACGTTTGGCCATCGCCAGACTGATTTTACCGAAAGGTTTTTCGTTCGCGTCGATGTGACCGAGGAATTTCCATTCTTGGTCACCAAGTTGTCCCCATACTACAATCGTTGAAACTGGAATGATTGGAGGTATCGAGATGAATATGCCGGGTTTTACTGCTGAAAATGCGCTTGTCAATAAAATGGTGATTTCTAACCCTAAGAAACCCAACAGAGCAAGATATGTTCTTGGGATGGACCGAATCGGTGCATCGGTTTTGCCACAGGCATGTTGGCCAGACAGTATGCACCCCGGTCTTTGTTGCTGCGATTGTTGGGGCTTTCTCAGATGTGGTATATCATGTAGCTCGTGCTAGATTTGATGTGATAGGTCGGGCTCAATATTAGTGAAGCCCGGCCTACGATTGATAGTATTGAATTCGCAAGAAGTCAATTCGATAAATGAAATCAATAATTCCGTAGTTCCTCATTTATTAACATGAATGTCGATGCCATGATGAATTAATCCGATGGCACTAATATTTTCACAAATGGCCAAGAGTTTGCCGATTGCTATCGTTGCAGCAGTGCTGACTCTGATCCTCACCAATATTTCATTTTTCTCACTACTTGAACTGAGAGGGCTGGATTTATTATTTGTGTTGCGTGGCGTGTTATCGCCACCCAACCAGGTCGTAATTGTGGCCATCGACGAACCCTCCATGGCCGAGATGAAGCGTCAGTGGCCTTGGCCACGTGGGATTCACGCGGAGTTGATCCGGCGCTTGAGCAAGGCTGGCGCCAAAGTAATCGGATTTGATGTGCTGTTTGCGGAGCCTTCCGAGGAAGAGGAGGACTTGGCTTTAGAGCATGCCCTTCAAGACGTTGGAAACACCGTGCTGGTGAGCGCTCTTGCCATCGTGAACGATCCCTTGTTTCGCCTTACTACCCGGATTGACCCGTTGCCTGCGTTTGCCAAGGTCGCTACGGTTGGTAGCCCGACCGTCACGGTAGATGGCGATGGCATCGTGCGACGTTCCAAGCTGCTTTCTCCTGGTCTTTCTTCGTTCGCTTTGCAAATCGTTGGCAAGTATCTCTCAGCGCCGGAGCGGAGAGTGCTGAGTAATCTGGATTTATCCAAGGATGTATTGATCAACTATCTGGGTCCACCTCGGACGATTAACACCGTTTCTTATTATCAGGCTCTCGATTACGAACGGCTGTTGCCACCCGGTATCTTTCAAGACAAGATTGTCTTGGTCGGCCGTTCACTGGAAACGATTCCAGAACCGCAACACCTGTCAGGCGATACTTTTCTCATGCCATATTCCTGGGTGTCAGGCGGCGCGATTGCTGGGGTAGAGATTCAAGCGACTCTTGTCAGTAATCTTTTGGGGACGGGTTTTATAATTGAATTGAGCAGACCCGTCCAAATTATAGTGGTACTGGTTTTAATTTTGATTGCCAGTTTTATCTTGACGAGGTTGAGTCCCCTCTTGGCCGTGATTGCGATGGGAATCATGGCGGGGATGTTTCTTTTAACAGCACATTTGGTCTTTAATAAAATGGCAGTATGGCTACCTGTTATTTCTGGTATCGTCGGACTGGGGTTGGTTTATAGCGGCTATTTGTTGACTCGCGTCCTGATGGCGGAGCGTGAACGTCGGCTTTTATTGGAAGAAGCGAATCGCAACCTGAGCGCTCGAATCGACGAGCGGACTCGGGAGCTTTCCGATGCAAACCAGGAGCTGAGCGAACGGAATCAACAGCTGACAGAAATGTACAATACCTTGGCACGTGCCCAGGATCAGCTCGTTCATTCCGAAAAAATGGCTTCTTTAGGGCTGCTAGTGGCGGGAGTGGCTCATGAATTAAATAATCCAATTAGCTATGTGCATAATAATTTGGAGTTCATCGAAGAATATACCGACAAGCTTGTCCAAGTTGTGTTAGCCTATTCGGAGCATCAGGATTCCAACGAAGAAAAGTGCCGTCGTGGCGATGAAAAAAAGGAAGTCGTAAAATTCGATACGATTGTATCAAGATTGCGAGAGTTGACCGCCAGTTGTCGATCGGGGGCGGAAAGAGTAAAACAAATTGTCTTGGATTTGCGAACCTTTTCTCGGACCGACGACGTTGGTTTAGTGATGGCGAATTTGCAAAATGGCATCGAATCCAGTCTCAATTTGCTATCACGAGAATACAAGGATCGAATTATTATTCACCGAAATTATGGTTATTTGCCGGAGGTCGAGTGCTACCCCGGCCAGATTAATCAAGTCTTTATGAATTTATTGCAAAACGCTGCGCAAGCTATTCCGGGTAAAGGTGACGTATGGATCGAGATGGAATCCTTGGGTGGTTGGGCCAAAATCGTCATTAGGGATAGCGGTGTCGGTATTTTGGATAAGGACTTGGATAAAGTATTCGATCCATTTTATACGACTAAATCCATAGGTGGGGGCATGGGTCTTGGACTCAGTATCACTTATGGGATCATCCAAAAACATGGTGGCAAGATTTCGGTGGCCAGCAAGCCGAATGAATGGACAGAGTTCACCGTCGAGCTACCTATTCATGCATCCACGCGAGCTGGACGATCACATGAAACGGTATAACCTGCTCATCGTAGACGACGAGAAAGATATTCTCCGGACTCTTACTCTGACTTTTGAAGATGATTATGAGGTTTTTACCGCCCGTAGCGGTTTGGAAGCATTGGGCATTCTGGAAAAAAAAGAGATTGCACTGATTATTTGTGATCAACGGATGCCGGAGATGACAGGGGTTGAATTTTTGCAGAAGGCCATTGTCATTAATCCGTTAGCGATTCGTATTATTTTAACCGGTTATACCGATACTGCCGCGCTTATCCAATCTATTAATAAGGGCCACATTTATCAGTATGTCACCAAGCCTTGGGAGCGACAGGAACTCAAAATCGTCGTCAAACGCGCGCTGGAAAGCTATGAGTTGAGCATTGAAAATCAACGGCTACTGAAGGAACTTCAAGCCGCGAATGACAGGCTGCAGGATGAAAATATACTGATACGAAAAGAGCTTCATCAGAACTTGCAGTTTAATGAAGTCATCGGGCATAGCCCCGCCATGCAGCGTGTCTTCGCTCTGGTGGCTAGGGTTATCAATGTGCCTTCTACCGTGCTGCTAACTGGTGAGACGGGTACTGGAAAAACCTTGCTCGCTCGATACATTCACTACAATGGGCCACGCAAGGATAAATTATTTGTTGAGCAAAATTGTGGGGCTTTACCCGAATCGCTTTTGGAAAGCGAACTGTTCGGTCATAGCCGAGGCACATTTACCGGGGCTATCAAGGATAAGAAAGGGCTATTCGAAGTTGCCGATGGTGGAACGGTTTTTCTGGATGAGATCAGCGAGATGAGCCCTCTGCTTCAGGTGAAGCTCCTGCAGGTTCTTCAGGACGGAAAATTCCGGCGAGTCGGCGATAGCACCTACCGACAATCCGATGTACGCATTGTTGCGGCGACCAATAAAGATCTGGGTGTAGAAATTCAAAATAATCGTTTTCGGTCTGACTTGTTTCATCGCATCAATGTGTTCCCCATTCATATTCCTCCGCTGCGCGAGCGACTGGAAGATATCCCGTTATTGGCTGAGTTTTGCTTGAAGAAACTCAGCAAACGGATTCGTACGCCGGTTACGAGGTTTAGTGATGAAGTGATTAGTGAGTTGAGCGGTTACCATTTTCCTGGTAACGTTCGGGAGTTAGAAAATCTGATCGAACGAGCGATGCTATTGAGTTCTGGTTCTCAGATTGAAATCGGTGAGTGGCTCCCTCAACCTAATTTTAATCCAGCGTTGGGTATTCGGATGGAGCAGATCGAGCGTGCCGAAATCATTCGCTTGCTTGATCTTTATCACGGTAAGCATAATTTCGTGGCCAAGGACATGGGGATGAGCCGCACTACCTTGTGGCGCCGCATGAGATATTACGGTATTCAGTACTCTGGCGTTCAGGGTGGTGAAGAGCCAAGTGTCGCCGAATGACCGAATGCGATCGCAAATGGTATTGTTTCGCACGCGGAGGTGAAATCTTGGTTTCAAAGGTATTTGCCATCTGAACCGAGTGATTGACCTGTCTCGGTTTTTCGCTTTTTTATTCCATGGCTGCTTAATTTGTCCCGAATCCACTCTCTTTTTCTTGAGGATGCACCATGACGTTTTCCATCGTTGCTTTCGATCCCGTCAACGGTGATTTGGGCGTTGCCGTGCAATCCAAATTTCCCAATGTGGGCGTTTCCATCCCGTTCGCCAAGGCTGGCGTGGGGGCGGTAGCGACGCAATCGTATTGCAACACCAGTTACGGCCCGCGCGGTTTGGCGTTGTTGGAGAGTGGCGCTTCGCCCCAGCAGGCGGTGGATATCTTGACCGGCGGCGATGAGCAGCACGATTACCGCCAAGTCGGGATCATCGACGCCCGAGGCCGTACCGCCAGTTTTACGGGTGCGCATTGCTTCGACTGGGCCGGCGACGCGCAAGGTGTCTGTTGTGCCGCTCAAGGCAATACGCTGGCCGGGTCGGGCGTGGTGGCGGGTATGGTGCGAGGATTCGAAGACGCCGGGGGATCGCTGGCCGAGCGGTTGCTGGCGGCCCTGCAAGCCGGCCAGGCCGGTGGCGGCGACCGGCGCGGTCAGCAATCGGCGGCGCTGGTGGTGGTGCGGGCCGGAGGGGGGTACGGTGGATTCGATGACCGCTATGTCGATATCTCGGTGTATGACCATCCAACCCCCATCGCCGAGCTGGAACGCCTGTACGCGATTCACCGGTTAACCTATTTCCGCAGTGATCCCGCTCAGCTTGTCCCCATTGATGCCGCCATCGCCAACGAGCTTCAGCAAATGATGCACGCGCGCGGCTTTTACAAAGGTGCCGCGACCGGGCTATGCGACGAAGCGACACTCAAGGCGCTGCGCGATTTCATGGGCTGGGAAAACTACGATGAACGCATTCGCGGTGACGATCTGATCGATCTGGAAGTGCTGGCGGATATGCGCCGGAAACACGCGCTTTGGTTGACCACGCCTGGTCGGGACAGGTAGGGGAGAGTCGGGAATAGGGACTGCCCGCGCTAAATTCTATCGGTCCGTGGAGGAGGCGGGGCGAGGCGTTGGGTGACTGAAAACCAACCTTGATCCACGGCCCTTCGCCCGATAGAAGGAAGAGTTTTACGCGCGGACTTTCATTGCTCCGTTTTCTCTTGCGCCAGCGCGACGATCGTGTGTACGTCGAGATTGCGGCGCTTTTGGATATTTTTCCCTTCCACTAGATAAACGATGTGTTCGGCGATGTTCTTGCAATGGTCGCCGATCCGCTCCAGCGCCTTGATGATGAACAGGACGTTGATAGCGTGGCCGATTGTGCGCGGATCTTCCATCATATAAGTGATCAGTCGCCGCAACGCGGACTGAAATTCCTGATCCAGCTCGTCGTCACTGTTAATGATGGCCAGCGCCTTGTCCACGTCCAGCCGGGCCAGCGCGTCCAGACAATCGTGTAGCATATTGCCAGCGAGTTCCGCCATCGGCCGCACGTCGCGCAGCAGCTTGGCACTGGGTGGGCTATTGGCGCTGTCGTAAATCTGGAGCGTCATCCGGGCGATTTTCTTGGCACCGTCACCGATGCGCTCCAGGTCGGTGACCGTGTTGATTAAGGACATGATCATCCGCAAATCGCTGCCGAGTGGCTGGCGCAAGGCGATCATGCTCACGCAATCCTCGTCGGCCTTGACTTGTAGGCCGTTGATGAGCCGGTCGCGCGCAATCACCTCGCGCGAGGCAGCGATGTTTTCCTCATCCAGCGCCGCAACAGCGCGCTGGATCTGATCCTCGACCAGCCCGCCCATTTCCAGCACCATGTTGCGGAGGTTGGCGAGCTGCACGTCGAACTGCTTGACGGTATGGGCTTCTTGACTGATGGGCATCGTCGGTACTCCGGTCGAGAGGCGAGGAAACGGTCAGGGTCAGCCAAAGCGGCCCGTGATGTAATCCTCGGTCAACTTATGGCGGGGATTGGTGAAGATCTGATCTGTGTCACCAACCTCGATCAGATCGCCTAGATGGAAATAGGCAGTACGCTGGGACACGCGCGCTGCTTGCTGCATGGAGTGGGTGACAATGACGATAGTGTAATTCTCTCGCAGCTCGTCGATCAATTCCTCGATCTTCGCGGTGGCGATGGGATCCAGCGCCGAGCAAGGCTCGTCCATCAGAATTACCTCGGGGTTGACCGCGATGGCGCGGGCGATACACAGCCGTTGTTGCTGTCCGCCGGACAGGCTAGTGCCCGGTTCATTCATTCGCTTTTCGACTTCCTTGATCAGGCCGGCCCGTTCCAGGCTGTTGCGGACCAACTCATCCAGTTCGGCCTTGGTGTTGACCATGCCGTGAATGCGCGGCCCGTAGGCGACATTTTCGTAAATGGATTTCGGGAAGGGGTTGGGTTTTTGGAACACCATGCCGACCCGTGCCCGCAGTTGCACCACATCGACGATCTTGTCGTAAATATCTTCGTCATCCAATTTGATTTGCCCAGTGATGCGGCAAATCGGGATGGTATCGTTCATCCGGTTCAGACAGCGCAGGAAAGTGGATTTGCCGCAGCCGGACGGGCCGATGAAGGCGATCACCTCGTTGGCGCCGATATCGAGGCTTACATTTTTGATCGCCTGTTTCGCGCCGTAATGGACGTCGACACCCTGACAGACCATTTTGGGGTTTTCTACCTTGATCTTGCCAACGGTTTGCCGGTTGTTGTAATCGGCGATCCCGGCGCTGGATTGCTCGCGGGTTTCGACGGCCGGAGTCGGGCCGCCGTCCAGGGCGGCTTTGGTTTGGATGGCGGTCGTGCTCATGACGGGGCGAATCCTCTTAAGGGAGTTGTGCGGGTCTCGGTGGGGCGAATTCTACCAGCGCCGTTCGAACCGTCTGCGCAGGACAATGGCCAAGCCGTTCATCAGGATCATGAAGGCCAGCAGCACCATGATCGCAGCCGAGGTCCGCTCCACAAATGCCCGCTCCGGCAGGTCGGACCAGAGGTAGATCTGTACTGGCAGGACTGTGGCGGGATCCAGGAAACTCTTGGGCACATCCACGATGAAGGCGACCATGCCAATCATCAGCAGGGGAGCCGATTCGCCTAGGGCGCGAGCCATGCCGATGATGGAGCCGGTTAACATACCGGGCATGGCCAACGGCAAGACATGGTGTCCGACCGTTTGCAGCTTGGAGGCTCCCATGCCCAAGGCCGCTTCGCGGATGGAAGGTGGTACCGAAGTCAGCGCAGCGCGGCCAGCGATGATGATGACCGGTAGCGTCATCAGGCTTAACACCAACCCGCCGACCAGCGGCGCGGAACGGGGCAGACCGAAGAAGTTGATGAATACCGCCAGCCCTAACAAGCCGAACACGATGGAGGGCACCGCCGCCAGATTGTTGATATTGACCTCGATCAGATCGGTCCAGCGATTCTTGGGTGCGAATTCTTCCAGATAGACCGCTGTCGCCACTCCGATGGGGAATGACAGTAGGAATGTCACCATCAGCGTAAAGAGGGAACCCATCAGAGCGCCGCGAATACCGGCCTGTTCCGGTTCGCGGGAATCGCCTCTGCTAAACAAGATCGAGTTGAATTGTTTCTCGATTTTGCCCGTGGTTTGCAGCTTGTCGATCCACTCGATCTGGTTGTCCTTGATCGGTCGCTCGGATTCGTCGAGTGCGCGGTTGATGTTACCCTTGATGAAGGTATCCACCGTGGCGCTGGCCAGCAACCAGACCTCCTGTTCCATGCCGATCAGTTTGGGGTTCTGCTGGACCCGCGTTTGTAACTCGAAGGCCGCGTCCGAGCTGGTCAGCCCGTAGAGCGCGCGCAATTCCTGCCGCCCTTGCACGTCAGGAAACAACTGGCGCATCCCAGCGCGAACCAGGGCGGCATAATCGGCGTTGGCCAACGCCCGCGGATCGCGCTGGCCGTCCGGGTCGATCACAGCGGGATCGAACGTGATCGGGATCTGGATATAGGCTTGCCAGAAGGCAGGATAGCCCCTGCCGATGATATTGCTGAACATCAGCACCACGAAGGTCAAGCCCAAGCCGATGGCAATCAGGCCATACCAGCGGAAGCGGCGTTCGGCGGCATTTCGGCGCGCGAGACTGGCGTTGACGATGGTCTTGATATCGCGTTCGGGCCGGGTCAAGCCGGGATGGACAGTTGGTTTGTGTGTGCTCATTCGTACTGCTCGCGATATTTGCGCACCACATGCAGGGCGATGACGTTGAGAATCAAGGTGACCGTAAATAACAGCAAGCCTAACGCAAAGGCCGCCAGGGTCTTGGCGCTATCGAACTCTTGATCGCCGGTCAGCAGAGTCACGATCTGCACCGTAACCGTGGTCACCGCTGCCAGCGGATTAGCGGTCAGGTTAGCCGATAGCCCGGCGGCCATCACCACGATCATGGTTTCACCGATGGCGCGGGAGACCGCCAGCAAAATACTGCCAACGATGCCGGGCAAGGCGGCGGGCAGTAAGACCCGCTTGATGGTTTCCGACCGGGTTGCCCCCAGCGCGTAGGAACCATCGCGCATCGACTGCGGCACGGCATTGATCACGTCATCCGACAGGGAGGAGACGAACGGGATGATCATGATGCCCATGACCAGCCCGGCAGCCAAGGCGCTTTCCGAGGCGACATGCAGGCCCAGGGCCGTGCCGATCTGGCGGATCAGCGGCGCCACGGTCAAGGCGGCAAAGAAGCCGTAGACCACGGTCGGGATGCCGGCGAGGATTTCCAGTGCTGGCTTGGCGATAGCGCGGAATCTCGGAGTAGCGTACTCGGACAGAAACAGTGCCGACATCAGACCAATAGGCACGGCGACCAGCATGGCGATGCCGGAAATCAGCAGGGTGCCCGTGAACAGGGGCACCGAACCGAACGCCCCCGAAGAGCCAACCTGATCGGAGCGCAATGCGGTCTGCGGGCTCCACTGTAAACCGAACAGAAACTCGGTGATCGGCACTTTGTGAAAGAACAGGATCGATTCGAATACGACCGACAGCACGATGCCGATGGTGGTGAAGATCGCCACGGTCGAACTGATGATCAGGAATAGATCGATGACGCGCTCGACCCGGTTGCGGGCGCGCAGCGTCGGTGAAATCGAACGCCAGGCATGGACGATACCGGCGATGGCCAGGGTCAGAGCCACGACCCACAGCGAGGCGTTGCCGATGACTTGCAAATTTCGGTAGTGGTCGGCGGCCGCGAGCATAGCCGGATCGGGCGCGCTGGAGACGATGTTGCCGCTGACTAGATTCTTAAGATCGTTAATTGCCAGGTTCAATCGATCCGGTGGCAGATTGCGCAGTTCAGGCGGCATGCCGGCCACGACCAAATCGGTAATGACGTTCGGTTGCAGAACGATCCAGAGCGCAAACACGATCAGCGCCGGCAGCCCGCACCACAGCGCTGCGTAGGAACCGTAGAAGCTAGGCAGGGAATGCAGGTGACGGATGTGACCACCCGCGACCGCGAAGGCGCGTCGGCGACCCAGATAGTAACCGCCGATGCTCAACAGGATCAGGGTGAGCAAGAGAGAGAGCCGCATGTCGTCACCGCCAGAGCATAAAAGGATAACCCGAGGAAAGTTGTAAAAAACGCCCCCTCTCGCTGGAAGAGGAGGCGGGGGCGAGGGTTTACGGGGCGAGGGTCTTGAGGCTATTAGCGTCTGCCGCGACTTGCTTGCGCTTGGCGGCCGGTAGCGGGATCAAACCTTTGGTGCTGAGATAGCCTTCGTCGCCCATGGCTTTCTCGCTGGTAAACTCGGCGATGTATTCCTTGATGCCAGGGATGACGCCGACATGGGCTTTCTTGACGTAGATGAACAAGGGCCGCGAGACGGGGTATTTGCCGTCGGCGATGGTTTCGAAGGTCGGCGCGACACCGTTGATGGTTTCACCCTGAATCTTGTCGAGATTCTCTTCCATGAAGCTGTAGCCGAAGATGCCCAGGGCGTTGGGATTAGCGACCAGCTTGTTAACGATCAGGTTGTCGTTCTCGCCGGCTTCGATGTAGGCGCCATCCTCGCGGACGGTTTGGCAAACCGCCTTGGCTTTTTTCTCGTCGCTCTTTTCCAGTTCCTTGACCGCATCGAATTCCTTGCAGCCCTTATCCATCACCAATTCGACGAAGGCATCGCGGGTACCGGAGGTCGGTGGCGGACCCAGCACCTCGATCTTGTTGGCGGGCAGGGCGGCGTTAATATCCTTCCAGGTTTTGAAATTGTTGGTGACCAGCTTGCCGGTGGCGGGATCGGGAACCTCCTTGGCCAAGGCCAGCCAGAGGTCTTTGACGGTCAGCGGCATCGGCTTGTTTTTCTTGGAGGAGGCAACCACGATGCCGTCGAAGCCGATGTTGATTTCGACGATTTCCGTGACGCCGTTCTTGGCACAGGTTTCGAGTTCGGATTTTTTGATCGCCCGCGAGGCATTGCTGATATCGGGATGCTGGACGCCCACGCCGGCGCAGAATAGTTTGAAGCCGCCGCCGGTGCCGGTGGATTCGACTTTCGGCGTTTTAAAGCTACCCTTGCCGAATGCCTCGGCCACGGCCGTCGCAAAGGGATAAACGGTGGACGAGCCCACCATGCTGATATAGTCGCGGGCGGACTGGGCATAAGCTGCTCCGGTCAGGACGAAAGTCGCCGCCACGGCGAGCGCGAGTTTATGCTTGATCACGAAACCTCCAAAAAGGTCTGTTACCGATGGAAAAAAACAGGATTCCGCCCCGGCTTGAGGCGTGGCCGGAAACCATAAACCGACATTGCTACGACCTGGCGGCCTTTATATTTCATCTTTATGTCAGTTTTATTGCACTGCAGGAACGGCGGGCGGCGAATATTGCCATGTATATGATATTGATTGGATTTTGTGTAGGGGGCTCGCCAAATTATTTTCTGGAGCGGCGATGAACAATAAAACGATTCTGATCACGGGCTGCTCCACGGGCATCGGTTATTGTGTCGCACACGGTTTGAAGGTGCTTGGCTGGCGGGTGTTTGCCACCGCGCGACAGCCTGCGGATGTGCGACGGCTGCAAGCCGAAGGGTTGGAGAGCTTGCCGCTGGATCTGCGTGATTCCGAATCTATCCGGACGGCGGTGGCGGCCATTTTGGCGCAAACCAACGGTCGACTGGAAGCGCTGTTCAATAATGGCGCTTACGGTCAGGCGGGCGCGGTGGAGGACTTGAGCCGCGAGGCGCTGCGGGAGCAGTTCGAGACCAACGTGTTTGGCACGCAGGAGCTAACCAATCAAATCGTGCCGATCATGCGCCGCCAGGGTGGCGGGCGGATTCTGTATACCAGTTCGGTGCTGGGCCTGGTGGCATTTCCCTATCGTGGTGCCTATGTCGCCAGCAAGTTTGCGCTAGAAGGGTTGGCCGATACCCTGCGGCTGGAATTGGCTGGCACCGGTATTCATGTCTGCCTGATTGAACCAGGGCCGATTTTGAGCAAATTCCGCGATAATGCCCATGTAGCCTATCGACGGTACATCCAGGCTGAAACCAGTCTGCATCGAGAGCAATATGCGGCGATGGAGGCGCGCTTGCTCAAGAAAGGGCCCGCTGCGCCGTTCACGTTGCCGCCCGAAGCGGTGTTAAAACGGGTGATTCATGCCTTGGAAAGCCGCCGGCCACGAGCGCGCTATTACGTCACTGTACCCACTTACCTGTTTGCGACACTGCGTCGGTTGTTGCCGACTCGCGCGTTGGATGCGGTCCTACGGCGGGCAGGCGGTGGGGGGCGGCGGTAGAGGGAGCAAGGCCAAGCTAATGAAATCAGACGCGATCGGTGCAAATCGGTGGACTGCGAGAATTCCATGGTTGATGGCATGGCTGGGTCTGTTGGTCCCGGGAGTCCAGGCCGCTGAAAATATCCAGATTCCGCCAGGGTGGGATATTGCCATGGGCCCGAAGAGTACGGCCTACGATGCCGCCCGGCATCTCTTTCCCGGCATGACCTGGGACAAGGAGGGTAACTTGGTGCTGACGCAGGAAAAGGTACTGCGCGTGCCGGGTACTCGCAAGACGCGGGCGGTGTTGCCCAAAGGAACAATGCTAACGTCTCCACAATCCCTTGACGTTCGCAGCGAAGGTCAGCGGTTCAAGTTGCTGCTCTGGGAGGGTACTCGCCCCGATGGCGACCAGGATGGCGGTTTTGGGGAATCGGTTGCCGTCCTGGCCGTTTTTCCGCAAAACAACATCAAGCCCGCCGATGTGGCCGAGGTCAAGCAAGATCGGAATACTGCCTTAGGCGAGCCGGTCAACTTGGGGCAGGAGGATGCCTTCACGCTGCTGAATACCCACCACAACTCAAACCAGGGCTATGTCATCACGGATTTGTTCCTGTTACGCGAAGGCCGGTTTCGGCGTATCGCCAACCTGTTCACGTTGTCCAGTAACTGCTGTTGCGGCGACTCGTTCGAGGAAAAACCGCGCTGGCGCGTGGAGCCGGACAGTGCCAATCCGCCAAGGATCACCGCCGTGGTTGAGATGACTCGCGCGCCCGAGGCATTTACCGCGGATTGTGACCCCAAGCCCAAGCCACGGCGTGAATCCTTCGAGGATGTCTACCGCTGGAATGCCGTGGAGAAACGCTACCTGCGCGAGCGTGGCAATATCGATCGTTTGGATCGGTGGAACCAGCAACACCTGTAAGTCAGCCTGTTTCAGGATCGGCGCTGGGAAAAGGGGTCCGCGATGATCGTTTCCTTGCGGGTTATTCCTCGCTCTTGCTGGCCGCCGGTTGCGCCAGTGCCTGAACCACCGATCGTAGTTCTAGCCACCACTGCACCAGCGGTCGCCGATGGGGGATGTCGACCATGTCCGGCAACTGCTTGAGGGGGAAGGTGGTCAGCTTGCCTTCATTCAAACCGGCGAACACGCCTGCCGCCGAACCGCGCGCCAATTCCTCGCTCAGAAAGTCGATGCCATGAGCGGCTAGGCGCGTAGCCAGGATCCGGTCGAAGGGCGTGGGGTTGCCGCCCTGTTGGATATGACCCAGCACTGCCTGGCGCACATCGAACAAATCGCTGCCTTCCTCCTCGAATAGCCGAGCCAGGAAGTCGGTGGTGTAATGCTCGTTGGCGTATTCGTTACGGATGGTCAGATAAAATCGCCGCCCACCCCGGAAGCTCGCGGTCATGGACTCGACGTCGGCTTGTAGATCCTTGAGGGTAATGCCTTCCTCGGGCAGGTAGATGCGTTCGGCACCAGCGGCCAAACCGCTCATCATGGCCAGATAACCGCAGCGCCGGCCCATGACCTCGACCACGAAACAGCGCCGCGCCGCCATGGCCGACTGCTTGATCCGGTCCAGCGACTCGACGATGACGTTGAGCGCGGTGTCGGCACCGATGCTTAGATCCGAGCCGGGTAGGTTGTTGTCGATGCTGGCCGGCAGGCAGATCATCGGCATCTTGAAGGCTGGATAGCGCTCCCGTTCGAGGTAGAGCTGATGGGCGACGTGATACGCTTTCCAGCCGCCAATGATCAGCAGGCCATTGATCCCCTGCGTCTCCAGAGTACGAGCGATAGGGTAGAGCTGCTCGGCCGTTGGAAGTTGCCGACTGGCGCCCAGTTCCGCACCTGCCAGCTTGGCCCAGCCTTCGACATCGCCCCAGTGCAACTCCTCGATCTGGCCCTTGAGCAGGCCGGCAAAACTGCCACGGATCCCGAACATGGCATGGCCGCGATCCAGACCGAGTCGCACAGCGGCGCGGACTGCCGTGTTCATGCCAGGAGCCAATCCACCGATATGGAGCACCGCGATCCGGTGCGGGTGTTGCGGCGGCATGACGCTGGGCACCGCTTCGGCCATCGCTTTAAAAATGTTGAACAGTCCGGTGAAGCTACTGCCACGCAATTCCATGGCTTGGTCGTATCGGTGCTCGGCAATCAGCTGCGCTATCGAACGGGTCTGCTCGACGCATTGCATCAGCGGTACCCGCCGGACCCGGTTGTAGCGCACGCCGATCAATTGTGGCTCGCTTTCCGGGGTGGCTGACAGTAATTCCTCGACGGCGGTATGACCGACCAGCGTGCTCATCCAGCGGTCATAGGCGCTCGGCGTGCCGCCGCGTTGGACATGGCCGAGAATGGTGACGCGGGTGTCCTCGCCCAGCCGATCTTCCAGCACTTGGCGTACGTAGTCGCTGGAAATAGGGTTGCCCTGCCGGTCGGCCGCTCCCTCGGCGACGACTACGATACTGTCGCGGCGGCCAGCGGCTCGGCCGCGGCGCAACAGGTCGCACATCCGGTCTTCCCAGCCTTCCGGCGGCGGATTTTCGGGGATCAGCACATAGTCGATACCGCCAGCAATGGCGCTGGTCAGGGCCAGGTAGCCGCAATGCCGGCCCATGACCTCGACCACAAAGCTACGCTGATGACTGGAAGCGGTGCTGCCGATGGCATCGATGGCTTCGGTAATCCGATGCAAGGCGGAGTCGGCGCCGATAGTCATGTCAGTGCCGACCATGTCGTTATCGATCGAGCCGACCAGGCCCACGATCATGAGTTCTGGGTGAGCGGCTAGGGTGGCCTCGTCAATCTCGCCCCGCTGGTGCAGTTCCGCCACCAATCCCCGCCATTCCTGACGGAACTGGTTGGCACCGGATAAGCTGCCGTCGCCACCGATCACCACCAGCCGATCGATGCCGCGCTGGAGCAGGTTGCGGGCGGCGGTGAGCCGGCCTTCCCGCTCGCGAAAGGCTGGGCAGCGGGCCGTACCGATGACAGTCCCCCCTCGGTGCAGGATACTGCCGACATCGTCCCATGAGAGCGAGCGGATGCGGTCACCACCCTCGACCATGCCTTGATAGCCCTCGTAAATGGCATAGACGCCGGCCCCGAAGTGTAGCGCCGAGCGAACGACGGCCCGCACGGCCGCGTTCATTCCCTGAGCGTCGCCGCCGCTGGTGAGGACGCCGATGCTTTTTGGCTGAAGGCTGGTCATGGTTTGATTTCCCTCGCTGGATCGAACACTGGAACTAAGGATAGGTATTGGTGACACTGGATGCAGTAGTGTAATTTTGCAACATTGCAATACTCCGAGCGCGAACTCAGCGCTCTTCCTGCTCCCGGGTCATCATCATGGCTTACGCGTCCAACGAACCACAATCGATTCCCACGCTCGCTGCCGCCTTGCAAAATCAAACCGTCGACAATCTGAAAAAATTCGCCGCCCTGGTGAACGACGCCGAGACTAAGCCGGCCCGCAAGGCGGATTTGATCGCGTTCATCTTGCGCCACACGGACGGCGAGCTGGGCCGACTGCGTCAGGTCGAGGACGACCCGTTGCAGGCGCTCTGGCGCAAGCTCGATGCGTTCCAGCAGGCGGCCGTGGCCGAGACCGTCCACGGTCCGGATTCGCGTTTGGATGTCGAGCGGTTCCAGGCGAAATATGGCCGGGCTCCAGACTTGAGTAAAGTCGATTTATACACCTATCGTCAGCCGATTTCGTTGTTGAGCCTGTTTATCCACGACGGGATCATGCCGGACGATCTGCGACGGCGGTTCAAATCCTTCGTGCCCAAACCCGAACCGGTGCGGCTCTCGCCCCAAAACGAGATTCCCGCCGAGTGGACGTTGACCGACCAGGAATGGGACGAGAAGACTCGCAAGCGCAAAGCCTGTCAGCGGATAGTCCCGATCGCGCAGCGCCTGACCGAGCGAGCGGCCGTTCACGACCTCAAGGCGATCCTGCGCCTGATCGATGCCGGCAAGCTGGCGGTCAGCGACAAAACCCTCCAGCCAGGCGCGGCCGCCCTACGGACCCTCGACGCGTTGCTGCTGGGCGGAGATTTCTACGACGACAGCGGGTACGGCGAGTACGAGAAGATCGGCCCGATCAAGCCGTTTGCCTGGCCGGTTACGCTGAGGGTCAGGAATTGCCGCTCCGCTTGCGCGAGATCACGGGCGGCGGCGAGCCGTTCGTCGTCCGCGATTACCAACGGGAAGCGGCGGCAGCCTTCCATCGGGACGGTCAGGCGCACGGCGGCAGCGGAGTGATCGTATTGCCCTGCGGTGCCGGCAAGACCATCGTCGGCATGGCGGCGATGGCTCTGATCCAGGAGAACACCCTGATCCTGACCACCAGCCGAACCTCGATGGAGCAATGGCGGCGGGAATTGCTGGATAAGACCGATCTGCCGCCGGATGCCATCGCCGAATACAGCAGCCAACGCAAGGACACCGGGCCGGTAACGCTGGCGACTTACCAGATGCTGACCTGGCGCCCGAGCCGGGACGGAGAGTTCGTCCATTTTGGTCTGTTTCACGCCCGTTCCTGGGGGCTGATCATCTACGACGAGGTACACCTGCTGCCGGCGCCGGTGTTCCGCATTACCGCCGAGCTGCAATCGCGCCGCCGGCTGGGGCTGACCGCCACCCTGATCCGGGAGGATGGCCTGGAAAGCGACGTGTTCGCGCTGATCGGCCCGAAGCGCTACGATGTGCCGTGGCGGGAACTGGAAGGGCCGGGCTGGATCGCCGCCGCCGACTGCACGGAGATTCGGATTGCCCAGACTCCAGAACGGGACATGGAATACGCTCTGGCGGCTCGGCGCAACCAGTTTCGCATCGCGGCGGAAAATCCCCGCAAGGGGGCGGTGGTCCAGAACCTGCTGAAGCGGGAAGCGGGGCATCGCATTCTGGTGATCGGCGAGTACATCAGCCAGTTGGAGGAGTTAACGGCGAACATCGGGTTTCCGCTGCTGACCGGCAAGACCCCGCAACTGGAGCGGGAACGGCTGTATCAGGCGTTCCGCGACCGGGCGGTGCCGGGTCTGGTGTTGTCGCGGGTGGGGAACTTCGCCGTGGATTTGCCCGACGCGGATGTGTTGATTCAGGTGTCGGGCAAGTACGGTTCCCGCCAGGAAGAGGCGCAACGGCTGGGGCGAGTGCTGCGACCCAAGAAGGACGGGCGCCGGGCACGGTTCTATACCCTGGTCAGCCTGCGCACTTGCGAAGAGGATTTCGCCCGTTACCGGCAACTGTTTTTGACCGAGCAGGGCTACGGCTATCGCATCGAGGGCACAAGCTGACGCCGCGCCCCGTTGTGTCCAACCGAGAGCTGGTGGGCTGCTGGTACTTGCGTCGTCGCGAGGACGAAGGCAAGAAATAATAATAAGTTATAAATTTATGGTAAAAAAATTCTTTATTCGCATATAAAAGCGATGGTAGTGTTTTCGATCTAATGCCCGAGTCCGATTCGGCCGGAGCGGGAGCAACCGGACTTTCAGGTGGGGACTGACCACGATGTATCAGTACGACCAATACGATCAAACGCTGGTGGACGAGCGGGTCGCCCAATACCGGGATCAGGTCCGGCGATATTTGGCCGGCGAACTGAGCGACGATGAGTTTCGGCCGTTGCGGCTGATGAACGGGCTCTACATCCAGCGCCACGCGCCGATGTTGCGGGTCGCCATTCCCTATGGCCTGCTGTCGTCGCGGCAACTGCGGACGCTGGCTGACATTGCTCGCCGCTACGACAAGGGTTTCGGCCACTTCAGTACCCGCCAGAACATCCAGTACAACTGGCCGAAGCTGGAAGAAACGCCGGATATCCTCGCCGAGCTGGCCCAAGTGCAGATGCATGCCATCCAAACCAGCGGCAATTGCATCCGCAACGTCACGGCTGACCATTTGGCCGGGGTCGCCAAGGACGAAATCGAAGACCCGCGCATTTACTGCGAGGTCATCCGCCAGTGGTCCACTTTCCATCCTGAATTTTCCTATTTGCCGCGCAAGTTCAAAATTGCGGTGACTGGCGCCGCGAACGATCGCGCGGCGGCTCAGGTTCACGACATCGGTTTGAATCTGTTGCGGAACGAGCGAGGAGAAATGGGTTTCCGGGTTTTGGTCGGCGGTGGATTGGGCCGCACCCCGATCATTGGCCAAGTGATCCGCGAGTTCCTGCCCCAGCGCGACCTGCTGTCTTATTTGGAGGCCATCCTGCGGATCTATAACCAGCATGGTCGGCGCGACAACCTCTACAAGGCTCGCATCAAGATTCTGGTCAAGGCGCTGGGAGCGAAAAAATTCCGTGATCAGGTCGAGGCGGAATGGGAGTGTATCCGGGAGTCCGGGCTGGTGCTGGACCAGGCCGAAATCGAGCGGGTCCGCCGCTTTTTCACGCCTCCGCCCTACGACCCCAACGCCGGCCGCGACCCCAGCTTCGAGCAATGGCTTAAGGGGGACAATGCCTTCGCCACCTGGATGCGTCATAACGTGGCCGAGCACAAGGTCGAGGGATATCGCAACGTGTTTGTGGCGTTGAAGGAACCGAGCACGCCGCCGGGCGACATCACGGCCGATCAGATGGACGCGGTAGCGGATCTCGCCGACCGCTATAGCTTCGGCCAGATTCGCGCTACCCATCACCAAAATTTGTTACTGGCCGACGTGTGCCAAGCCGATCTTTATTCGCTGTGGCACGCCCTCAAGATGCAAGGGTTAGCGTCTCCGGTCATCGGCACGTTGGCGGACATGATCTGCTGTCCCGGCTTGGATTTTTGCAGCCTAGCCAATGCCAGTTCGATTTCGATCGCCCGCCAGATCAACGAAAAATTCGACCGGCTCGATTATCTCTATGATTTGGGCGAGCTGCGGCTCAACATGTCCGGTTGTATGAATGCCTGCGGCCATCATCACGTTGGTCACATTGGTATTCTCGGCGTGGACAAAAAGGGCGAGGAGTGGTACCAGATTTCGCTGGGTGGCTGTTCCGAGAATGATGTCTCGCTGGGCGATATTCTCGGGCCTTCGGTGCCCAAAACCGAGGTCGCCAATACCCTGGAGCGCATTTTGCAGGTGTACGTGGCGCAGCGCGAGGACGGCGAGCGCTTCATCGATACCTTCCGGCGCATCGGTCTAGAACCGTTCCGGGTGCGGGCCTATGCGCCGGGCAGCAATGAAGCTAAACAGGAGGAGGAGCGCTATGCGGTCGGTTATTAAGCAGCGCCAGATCGTCGAGGATCACTGGCAACACTTGGCCGACGACGGCGACGTGCCGACCGGCCCGGTCATCGTTTCGCTGGCCCGCTGGCGGCGGGACCGAAAGATGTTGCTGGAACGGGGCGAGCCGGTTGGCGTCCGCTTGCCGAACACTGCCGATGTAGCCGACCTCACCGAGGATTTGCCGCTGCTGGCAGTTGTGGCGCTGGAATTTCCCAAGTTCGCTGACGGCCGCGCTTACTCGCAGGCCCGGCTCTTGCGGGAGCGTCACGGTTATCGCGGCGAAATCCGAGCGGTAGGGGATGTGCTGCGTGACCAGCTACTGTTTATGGCCCGTTGCGGTTTCGACGCTTTCGAGTTGCGACCGGATCGGAGTCTGGAGGATGCCTTGGCCGCATTCGGCGAGTTCACGGAAAGCTATCAGCCCGCCGTGGATCAGCCTCAGCCGTTGTACCGGCGGGTGCGTTGCTGAGGCGCAGCACCCACCGGCTCTGAACGCGCCGGTCATTGTAAGTACCAGTCCGATGGGATCGGGTCGTCCGATATTTTGGAATCCGATGTTGCGGCGGTCATCGCGTTGATCGCCGCAACGTTCACCACCACGGTGGTCACGTTGTCGTTAGCGTCCCGCATCAGGGCCAGGTGGATGAAAGCCTTAACCGCTTCCTGACAGTTGTGGTTACTCTGGGTCAGCAAGCGGGTGATTTCCTCGTCGCTCACCGTTTTGTTGAGTCCGTCGCTGCACAGCAAGAACATGTCGCCCGCTTCCAGCGGATATATGGCCTCGTCAACCAGCAGATCTTCCGCCGACCCGACCGCGCGCGTGATGACATTGGCCAGTGGATGACGGTGCGCGTCCGCGGCCAGGATCAGCCCTTGGTCGACGAGTTCCTGCACATGGCTGTGGTCGCGGGTCAACTGTTGGAGATGGCCGCCGCGCAGCCGGTAGATGCGGCTGTCCCCCACCCACAGGCAGGCGCATTGGGTTTCCCACATCAACAGCACGACAACGGTGCTGCCAATTGTACGGTTTTGGTAGCGCTGAGCCGATTCTTCGCGCAACTGCTGGTTTACTTTTTGTAATCCTTCCCGCACTGCGTTCAGGAAATCATCCCAGTCGTTCGGTGGCGAGATCTCTTGCAGGGTCTCGACGATCATCTGGCTGGCGATGTCGCCAGCCTCGTGTCCACCCATGCCATCGGCCACCGCCCAGAGGCCCAATTCGGGCAATGACAGGCAGGCGTCTTCGTTGATGGCTCGGATCATGCCGACATGACTACGACCGGCGGATGACCACTGGAAAGTTGGATTCGCACTCATTGTGAACTCTCCTGTGTGGCGGGTGGTTCCCCCGAGCGATAGGTAAGGCTGACAAGCTGTTTTTCGGTCCAGCCCCATTGCTGCCAGTTCCCGGCCAGCAGGGCTGCGAAACTGGAAACCGGCGGCAGGCCATCGCAAATCAGCAGGCAGCGGGCGATGCGCTCCGATCCGTCGGTCCACCAAAGGCTGGATCGGGGAAATCCGCGCCGCAATAAATCGCTTGCCAAGGTCGGGGACATCCAGGCTAACTCCAGCGTTGCCGACAAGGGACAGTACCAAGCAGTGCCCGCCGGAGTGCCATCCGCCGAGAACTCGGGAGCCGAGGGCGTACCCAGCGCTTCCACTTGTCGGCTGAAATCGTCCAGATCGAGACGGTCGAGGTCAAGCCCCAGCAGCGCGAGTTGCTCGGCTTGGCGGAACCAGTCCTCGGCCGTTGCTGGCAGCGTGAGCAACGGCCAAGTCGGCTCCAGCGGCACGGTGATTGCCAAGGGATAGTAGCGGCCCACCCGGTCCATGCTCGGCATGAGGATGCCCGTGTAGGCGACCGATCCACACAACCCGGGACCCAGCGCAAATCGCCAGATCGGGCTGGTGCAATAGCAATCGCGCCACATTTCACCCAGTTGGGCATGGCTTTGGGCAATCGCCTGTTGCAGCCAAGCATCCCAAGGATCAAGGAAGGATTTTGGCAGATGACGCCCGATGAAGTCACCCCGGCCGGGCAATTTGCCAAAAAAGCCGGCCACGGGTTGCGTTGCTGGTTCGGACATCGCAGCGTTTCCGGACATTGAAATCGTCTGTTGCTTACTGGATCAAAGAGGCGGACATTTGGGAAGCCCCATTATAACTGTTCTGGGCAGCGGAAGTTTTCCAATTCCCGCATGCGAAACGGGTTGCCGCTGCCAAGGGTACGCAGTTCGTAGGCGGCTTGTCGGCCACTGATTTGGAACGTCACTCGGAATTGGTTGGAGCCGAGCGGCTGAATTTGGGCCTGATCGAGAATTTTGAACCAAGCCCAGGGACCGGTTTCGCTGTATTGCGCTGGATTGCCGCCGCTCGGTGACGAAAATTCGATCCGGGCCTGTCCCGACGTGCCCATCCACTGTAAATCGGTGCTTCGTGCCGTTTGGCCGACGGTATAAGCGAGGGTCTGGCCGTCCAAACCGATCACTGCCTGGCCGATATCACCACTGGCTTCGAGCGGGGTCAATTGAAAGCGGACCATCGGTGCTTGGCTATTGCCGCCGAACAGGGCGGCGCGCACGGCGGCAGCGCGCTGGAACATCTGCAGGGCTTCCGGTGCAATGCTCTGCTCCGGACCACTGGGACCCCGCCAGCGCCAAGCGCCCTGGGAGGTGTCCACATGGGATTGCAGGTTCTGCTTAAAATAGCTATCCAGGAGACCGTTCGGTCCAAAGAAACGGCCGAACGCTGCCAGCGTGGCATCTGGCGGGCCTTGCACGGTGCGGCTGACACCGGTTGTCGGGCCTTGGCCGACCCACTGAATGGTATTGGCCGGAACGGCCGGGCCCGCCGCGCCGCCTGGCCCGGCACCGCTCCATTGAATCGAGCTGCGGACCAAAGGATAACGGCCGCTCAAATTGTCCTGAAAAAAAGCGGCGATTTGTGCCGCTTTCCATTGAGCATTCAACCGGTCGCGCAGGCTGCGGACAATGTCGGCGCTGTCCAGGGCCAACTTGGCAAGCAGCGTGTTGAAGGGCGGCGGCTTGCGGGTAGCGTCCACCTGAAGCTGGTTGGCGACAGTGCCGAACTGGTCCTTGAGGTTCTGCGTCACGCTGCCGTCGGGGCTGGATTCCCGCGCCCGCGCAATGGCGTTCATGTGGCCGTAGAGATCATTGAGGGTGGACAAGGTCTTGTCGAGCGGCGGGATGGCGCCCTCGGGGCCGACGATTTCGCGGCCATACTGCCCGTTGAAACCAAGCAGCCGTGGATCGACACCGCAGTTCAGGGGGGCGTTTGGATCGGTGGCATTGGGGTTGCTGCCGAGGATACCGGCGATCTTATCCGTCAGTGACGAGTCGGCGGGCGTCTTGCTGGTCTCTGACGGGGCCGGCGGCCGATCCAGGGCAGTTTCGCGGGTCACGGTTTGGAACAGCGTCCGCAGGGGCGAAGCAGGTCCGGATAGCACCTGCACGATTTCGAGCGCCGTGTCCGGATTATCGAATTCTTTGAGCTTGATATCGTTGAGCAGATCTTGCCATGCTCTCAGGTAGTCGCTGAGGTAAAGGCGACAGAGTGTGTCGGCGATTTGCTGCCGGTCGGCCGGGCTATTCGAAATCTGGACCGCTGTGCCCAGTATCCAGCTTTCATCAGCCAGTTGACGGATCAATTGGGGGCTTTCGCTCGAGAAAAATCGGTAATAGCCGTTATACGTGTATAAACCGGAGACGCCACCATTGAGCGGCTGGCCACTCTTGCGGTCGAAAACCCGGGGCGTGTCTGGACCTGCGGCAAGCGTCAAGCCGACGTCCGGCGGGTTGCCAGTGCTACGCTGGTTCTGCTTAAGTCGGTCGTAGACTCGCTGGGCCAGAGGAACCTGGTTCAGCAGGGCGCGAGTGCGTTGGATCAGCGCGGTGTCCAAGGCAATGGGTGACTTGAGAGGGGTCTGCTCCAGCAGCGCGTCGAGGTGGGTGCTCAAATGGTCTCGTTGTTGCCGGTCGATGGTCTGGGGCAAGTTGGTTTGCCATTCCTGCTCCAGCCAGGATTTAACGGCCTTGGTGTCGAAATGCTCCGAATCGTCCATCATCAGATAGACCTTGAGCGTGTCGTATAGATAGCTGGGATTATTGGCATTCTGACGCAGCCGCTCTTCCATGCGCAGGATGATCCGGGGCAAAAAGGCTTGCCCGAGCAAGCGCTGGTAGATCGCCAGGGCCTCGCCGCCGAGTTTGTCGCCCTGATAGAGGCCAAAACCCATCAGCCAGGGTGTGCCGGTGTCACGATCTCCATAGCCGCCAGGAATGGCGCGGGCAGCATCGAGCAGGGGCAGGGCCGCGATTGGATCGGTCTGATCGGGGGACAGGGTCTGAAGCTGTTTTGCGACGTCCAGCCGCTGTTTCTCCACCGCCCGCACGTACAGCTCGTTGCGGGCGTAGCTAGTCACCCATAGCACAGCGGCGGCCACGGTGATGAGCAAAGCGGCGGCGTAGGCTCCGCGCTGGATCCAGGCCCGCCAGCGTTCCACCCGCAGATTGGCGCCGGCAATATCGGATTCTGGAAAGATTACGTCACGCAGCAGGCGGGTGATGAAGTAGCTGCGACCCTTGCCCGAAAATGTACTCAGTACCTGTCGGCGCAAGCCGAACGTGCTGGCTAGCGCGCTCACCAGCCGGTCGATCGGGGTGCCTTCCTGGGTGCCGCTGGTGAAATACATGCCCCGCAGCAGAATGCGCTCTTCAAAGCGATTAGGCCGAAACACTTCCTTAAGAAAGCGGTCAGCGACTTGTTTTAGCGAGCCGAACTGTTGAGGGAAGGTGTAGATCAGATCGCGCCGCTGCGGGTCCCGCTCGTTTTGCAGTCGTGCCACCAGCCGATCATTGAGCCGCTGCTCCAGCAGCTCGAACTCGGTAGTGAAGTTCTGGACCACGCCTTCGGGATTGGCGGGGTCGTCCATCGGAAACGTAGCGCCCCAGACTTGATCCCGCTCTTCCTTGCCAAGGTCGTTGAAGAATTCGACGAAGCCGGCGATCAGATCCGCCTTGGTGAACAGCACATAGATCGGAAAGCGGATGCCAAAATGCTCGTGCAGTTCCTGCAACCGCTGCTTGATCGCCAGCGCCTGGATTTCGCGCTCCTCCTCGCGTTGCTGCATCAGATCCGCCAAGCTGATGGCGATGAAGGCACCGTTAATGGGCCGGCGGCGGCGGTGCTTTTTGAGCAGATCCAGAAAGCCGCGCCACGCCGCCCGATCCACTTCCTCGTGGCTGTCTTGAGTGGTGTAGCGGCCGGCGGTATCCAGCAAGACAGCCTCGTCGGTGAACCACCAATCGCAATTGCGGGTGCCGCCCACCCCGCGTACCTTGCCGGCGCCCAGTGGAAACCGCAAACCGGAGTTGATCAGGGCCGTGGTCTTGCCGCTACCGGGTGGGCCGATGATGATGTACCAGGGGAGTTGGTAGAGATATTGGCCGCGCCCGGTCTTACCGCTCAGCCTAGTTTTTTTGAGGACCGACAAAGCTTCGTCGAGCCCTTGTTTCAGGGTCGAAATTTCCTCGGCCGAAGCGGCTTCCTGTTCCTTCTTTTTCTGAGCCTGTTCGCGGGCGGTTTGCTCGGCTTCGCCCGAAGCGGCTGCCCCGCCTTGGCCGATCTGGCCGATTCCACCGGCTTGGCCGGCCAGATCGGCCAGCATGTCGCGGTTGTTGCGCAGGGTTTGGACATAGTAGACGACCTTGTAGATCGCCATCGAACCGCCGAACACCGCGATGGTGACGACGCGGCCCAGATCGGACGCGAGCGGCGAACTGCCCGCTACCGAGATCAACGGTCCCAGATACCAGATCACCGCGACGATGGCGGCGAAGCCGGTGATGCCGATAAACCAAGGGTTTTTGAGAAAGTTCAGGATCTTCTTCATGAGCCCGACCTAGTTGACGCGAGCCAGCAGAACGATGTCGACGCGCCGGTTCAGCGCCCGATTCTGTGCGGTGTCGTTGGGGGCGATCGGCTGGGTGTCGGCGCGGCCTTCGCTGATAAAGCGCCCGGAGTTGTTGCTGACAGATGCCAGAAGCTTGACCACGCTGTCGGCACGAGCTTTGGACAAATGCCAGTTAGAAGGAAACTGCAAAGTGCGGATCGGGATGTTATCGCTGTGACCGGTGACCAACACTCGGCCGGGTACTTTGTTCAGTTCGGTCCCGATTTGCTGGAGCAGGCTTTGATAAGTCAGTTTGACCTCGGCCTTGCCGGAATCGAACAAGCCGTCGCCTCGGATCCGAATCGTGGTTTGATCGGCTTCCTCGATCACCGCGACCAGCCCTTGCCGGACTTGCGGATCCAGAAAAGCGCGCAGGTGTTGGGTGAATGGCACCAAGTTAGTGTTCGGCTTGCTAGGCGCGGGAGCGGCGACGACTCCCTCGCGTCGCACCATCGCCACGTTCTGGCCACGCACGTCGGCCAAAGCAGTGAGCACGGGGTCGGAGGTGTTGTTGAGCAGCCAACTGAAGATGGCGTAGGCAAGTAGCAGCAAGGCCGCCGCGACGGCTGCCACCACCCACAGCGGGACATAGCGAATCAGGGGGTTACTTTGATCGAGAATCCCGCGCCAGTGCGGAGACAGCTCTCGTTCGAACTCGCCACGGGCGGTACGGATGGCGTTATAGGCTCTTTCGCGTTGTTCTTCCAGCCGATTGCGACCGTTTTCCAGCAGCTTGTAGCGGCCCTGGAGTCCGAAGGCCAAGCACAAGTACATCAATTCCAGCAGATGTAGGTTCTTGCGCGGGTCGAGAACGATCGAATCCAGCAGTTCGAAAAACTTTTCCCCGCCCCAAGCTTCGTTATGGAACGTGATCAGCAGACTATTTTCGCTCCATTCGCTGGCTCGGCCCCAGGGCGTGTTCAGAACCACTTCGTCAAGGGTGGTACACAGCACGTAACGAGCGCGAAAGACGGTTTTTTCATCGATGCCGGCGTTGCGGGCGTTGACTGAAAACGCTTTTGTTTCCTCGATCATCTGTTGGCGTAGCCGCTCAGGGTCAGGATGCGAGGGGGTATTTTTCAGTCGCATGACCAGATCCAGCAGCGGCGCGGCGGCAACCTCCAAGGGATTCAGCCCGATGCTGCTCCGCGCGACCGCCTCCTCGGGCAAGGTCGGGACGATCGGGGGTGGTGATACAGGAGACGCGCCCTGACTGGGCCGCCGACCGCCTGGCGACGGCCGGATGATGGTGCGCTCGCCGAAGTCACCGTCGGGTGTGGCAAAGGGATCGTCTATGGTCACGGTTGACTACTCTTTGATGGCCCAGAAGACCATTTCTAGGCCGGGGAATTCGCCGCCGACGAAAAACGCGAAGCCGCCGGAATTCAGCAATTGTTTCCAGAATTCGCTGCTACGGTCCAGCCGAAAGTAGATGAAATCGGCTCGAAAGGGAATTTCCCTGGGCGCCACTGGCAGAGCGCTGACACCGATACCGGGCAGGTGGTGATTGATCAGTTTGGCGATCAGCTCGACCGGGCCGATTTTCAGCTGGGGAGGGAAGCGAGAGCGTAGCAGATCAGCGGCCATGTCGGCCCGGATCGCCAGAATGAAGTTGGCCTTGTTGAGCAGCGGTTTTTCCCGGTCGGTGATGATTCCGACCCGGATGCCGTATTGCCGTTCTTCGAGGGGGATCTGAATCGCTGCGTCCACCTCCTCGAGACTGAGCGAACGCCGCAGTTCCCGCATCAGGGGCGCGAAGGTGTTTTGGAGGTTATCGTGGTCGTAGGCCGGGAACGTGGGTGGGCGGCGCTTGACCTTGTCGGTGAAGGTTGCCATTTCACCGGCCATCTGCAAGGCGGTCTGGTAGAAAGTTTCCGGATGCAAGCATTGCATCATAGTCAGGTGCGCGAACAGTGGCTCAAAGCGGTTGATGGCTTGCAGCCGCATGAACTGGGCCAGATCCAGAGCAGCGGCGCGCGCCGTCCCGCCGCCTACTACCCGATCGGCCAGCGCGTCGCCGCGCTGGTGCAGCAAGCCGAGCAATTCAGCGACGAAACCATTCAGCACCGGTATGCCCCGACAATCCAGACAGGGTGGTAAGTAGTGTTCGTCCAGTATCACCTTCTGGTCGGGCCGTTTTTCCGCCACCCGGGCGATCCCGATGCAGGTGTGCTCGCTGAAATCCTTGGTGTCGAGGATCAGTCGCAACCGAGGTTCGCCGGTTTCGACGAAGGCGCTGTTGTTGGCGGTGTCGATATTGTTATCGCGGACCTCGCGGGCCATGGCGCGGTAGCGAGCGGCGGTATCGGTCTGGTCGCCGCGTTCCACGTCGGCCATGCCGGTCCGCCGCAGGGGCAAGGCCAGCATGATGCGGGTGTCGCGCACGCCGGCATCGATGTCGAGCGGCGGCGGCGGTGGGTCGCGGTCGGGAATGCTGAACGGCGTCCCATCGGGCAGCAAGCCCCGCGCCGTGGTGATGGCAACTTTCCCCAAGGCGAGCGCTTCCCGGTCCAAGGCTAGCTCGACCACGCCCCAGCTGTAGGGGCGCAGATGTCCGCAGGATTGCCGGACCAAGGCTTCGAGGTAGCGATCCTGCTGCTGGAAATGTTGGGGGCGCAGGAACATGCCCTCGGACCATACCACCTTGCTATACCAACTCATGGCAATCTTGCTCGTTTCAGCATGTTGAATTGAACGGAGAGAATCATTTTCCCCTAAAGCCTAGCATCCAAACCGCGAGATGGCAGTGGACGAGCGGCCGTGAGGACTATGGGGCGCGTAGTCGGTTCTCATAAGCTCGGGCGAATTCGTCGCCAAACAGTGCCTTGAAATCATCTTCCGCTTCCTGGGCAATAGCTTGGTATTCAGCGGTGAACAGGTCCCAATATTTGGCCTTGCGGTTTGCCGGCCAGAGATTGTCGAGCACGCTTTGCTGGAGGCGGGTTTCCAGATTGGCAGGGTCGAATCGTTCCAGCAGACGGTTCAAGGCCGCCTGGATTCCCGCCACGACCGCTAATTGATGAGCCTTGATGTCATTGAAGCTTTCACATACCGCCTGCACCGGCGACATGTAAGCATCCTTTTGCCCGATCAACAGCAAAGCCATCACCTCCGCTGGGCTGAGCGGCGGTCGGCCGGGCGGCGTTTTGAGAGGGTTGTTTTCGACCGGCCCGATGGCAGTGCGATCCAACCTGAATTCGCCCTTGACGTCGCTGCGAGCGAGCAGCACTTCCATCAAACCCTGCACGGTTTCGCGCAAGATCCCACCCAGATTGCTCATGATCTCGGGAAGTTGTTCGGGAGGTAACTTGAGTTGCGGTAGGCCGGCACCCGTGAAAAAGGCCTGCAACAAGGCGGAAACATCCGGGCCCGGTGCCGCTGCGGGGGGGGCGTTGGTCGGGGTAGGCCGAGGCGCTAGGCTCGGTGTTTCATGGGGTTTTTGAGGGGGCAGGGGGGGCGTCGGCGTTTTAGCCGGTGCCTGTATCGGTGGAACAGGAGTGGCGAGTATCGGTGGAGGAGGAGTGGCTGGCGTGGCGGCGATCGGTGGATCGGCCGGCTGTATCCACCAATCCTCGGGAATGAGCGACTCGGAGCTTGGCGCGGCTGGGACGACCGGTGGCTGTTCCGTTGATTCCGGTAGTGTCGGGGACTCGACTACCGGTGATTCGGCGGTTGCCGACGACGGTTGGAAGGGAAGCTCTTGAGCGGCCTTCGCCAAAACCACCGGAGGGGGTTGCTCGGTGGAGGGGTGGGCTGCCGCCGCGGGTGTTCCGGGCGCCAGCGATGGCAGCTCGAAACTGATTCGCTCTGGCGATGACAAATCGGGTGGCGGCGCGGTGACCGCCGCACCGGGAACTACTTCGATCGGGTGTTGCAAGCCACCGTCCCGATCCTCGGACAGAATATCGTCGAAGGGAGGTTTGGCGATATCCAGAGAGACATCGGCACTGATCCCTTGCCGTGGTTCGGCGGCAGGAGACGGTTCCACGCCAAACAAGTCAGCGCCGGGTGGCACAATGTCGGTCAGCGGTTCTTCGAGCGCCGCCTCGATCAAATCGGTGGCCTCGGGTTGCAGCGTGATTGCAATTTCGTACTCGCCCAACACGAACCGATCACCGTCGTTGAGCCTGACCGTCTGGTCCTTGGGGATGCGCTGTTCGGAATCGTTGAGGAAAATCCCGTTTTGGCTTCGATCGGTGAGGAAATAGGCGCCATCCCGATATTGCACGGTGCCGTGCAGCTTCGACAGGATGCGTTCCGGATCCTGCAACACCCAATCGTTTTGTGGGGCACGGCCAAAATTGATCGACCCACGGTCGAGAATCTTGGTGGTTTCCTGGTCGGGAGAGAGCCGCTGATAGCTGGTGATGGTCAATTTCAGAGGCATGGAGCGCGTTCCGTTGGCAGGGGACTTGCTATAACCGCCCGGGCAGAATTCGTCAAGTGAGTCGTATTGTGGATTGTAACCGAGTCTATACCGGCCGAGTGATCGCGCCAAGCGAAGCTATACTTCAAAAGCTGACAAGCGACGAGGTGCAAGATTAATGAGTGTGATTGAGATCGAAGCGCTGCTGGGTGAAATCGCGGCCGACGCACCGTGTGGCGAGGATCTGGAATACGATCCGGCGTTCGCGGCAATGGAAAAAATGGCGCAGGAAACGCCGGAACGCCAATATGCCAATACCGTTATTCCCGCCGAACCACCCGATTGGCGCGGTGTCGGAAAAGTGGCCCTGGACCTGATGGAGCGCACCCGAGATTTGCGCGTGGCGGTCCATCTGGCGCGGGCCTTGCTTCACACCGATGGGCTGCAAGGTTTTGCCGATGGTTTGGGGGTGGTACAAGGCCTGCTCGAACGCTTCTGGGAACACGTCTACCCTCAACTCGACCCCGAGGATGACAACGATCCCATCTTGCGGGTCAATACTATCGTGACGCTGTGCGATCCCGATACCACCCTGCGCGGTTTGCGGGAGACGCCGCTGGTCAGCTCGCGCGCGCTGGGTCAGTTCAGCCTGCGCGATGTCCAAATTGCCAACGGTCTGTTGACCCCCGTGGTCACCGACGAACGAACCGAGCTGCCAACTCCGGCCAAGATCGACGGAGCGTTCCAAGATGCCAATTTGGAAGCGCTGCAAACCATCGTCGACGCGGCGGTGATAGCGGTCGAGCGAGTCGAGCGGATTGAGGCCGTGCTCACCGATCAGGTCGGCGTCACCCAGGCGCCGGACATGAGCGCCTTGACCGGGGTTTTGAAGGAGATACGCCAACTGTTGACCGAACAGTTACGGCGGCGGGGGGTGGGACTTGCCGAGGATGTGACCGATGAAATGGCCGGCGAAGGATCGGTGCCGGGCGCGGCGTCCGCTGGCCAACGGCTGGTGGTCGGCGAAATCGGTAGTCGTGAGGACGCGATTCGTATGCTGGATAAGATTTGTGAGTACTTTGATCGCTACGAACCGTCCAGTCCAGTACCGTTTTTGTTAAAACGTGCTAAAAAGTTAGTAACCAAGGATTTCATGTCGATTCTAAACGATCTCGCGCCCGGCGGCGCGGAACAGGCGGTCCTGATTTTCGGTCTTCAGAGCGAAGGGTCTAGCGATTGAAAGTGGATCGGCTAGGCTTTTTGAAACCATGGCCAAGCGATTTTCGTATGAGAGAGGTAATAGTCCGATGGCGATGAGCAGTCAGAAATTTATTGCTCGCAACCGAGCCCCGCGTGTACAGATCGAGTACGACGTCGAGGTTTACGGTTCCGAGAAAAAAGTGCAGTTGCCCTTCGTGATGGGCGTGATGGCCGATTTGTCCGGCAAACCGGTCGATCCCTTGGCGCCTGTGGCGGATCGCAAGTTTTTAGAGATCGATATCGACAATTTCGATAGCCGCATGAAGGCGATGAAGCCGCGCGCGGCATTCCGGGTGCCCAATACCCTGACCGGCGAAGGCGAACTGAGCATGGATCTCACGTTTGAAAGCATGGATGATTTTTCCCCAGCGGCAGTGGCGCGCAAGGTGGACGCTTTGAACAAACTGCTACAAGCCCGCCAGCAGCTATCCAACTTGATGACCTACATGGACGGCAAGACCGGCGCCGAGGAACTGATCGCCAAGGTGTTGAACGATCCTGCCCTGCTGCAATCCCTGGTGGCCGCTCCCAAGCCCCAGGACAGTGAAAAGCCCGCCGCCGAGGAGTGATAAGCCATGGCCGAAACCAGTTCCAGCGCTCAGGTTCAGCCCGAAGCCGCGGTCGAAACCCTGGAAGCCGGCGATTTCGCCTCGCTACTCCAGCGAGAGTTCAAGCCGAAATCAGATCAGGCCAAGGAAGCGGTCGAGCATGCCGTCCGCACGCTGGCCGAACAAGCGTTGCAACATACGACGCTGATCTCCAAGGATGTGCTCAAGTCCATCGAATCCTTGATCGCGGCGCTCGACCAAAAGCTGAGCGAGCAGCTTAACCTGATCATGCACCACCCGGATTTCCAGCAGCTCGAAAGTGCTTGGCGCGGTCTGCATTATCTCGTCAGCAACACCGAAACGGACGAGATGCTGAAGATTCGCGTCATGAACATCTCGAAGAAGGAACTGCACAAGACCTTAAGAAAGTACAAGGGTACCGCCTGGGACCAGAGCCCGATCTTCAAGAAGATTTACGAGGAGGAATACGGGCAATTTGGCGGCGAGCCGTTCGGTTGTCTGATGGGAGATTACTACTTCGACCATAGCCCGGTTGACGTGGAGCTGTTACAGGGGATGGCCCAGGTTGCCGCCGCCGCGCACTGCCCGTTTTTGGCCGGTGCCGGACCCACGGTTATGCAAATGGATTCCTGGCAGGAGCTGAGCAACCCACGCGATCTGACCAAGATTTTCCAAACGCCGGAATATGCCTCCTGGCGGTCCTTGCGCGAATCCGAGGATTCCCGCTACCTTGGCTTGGCGATGCCGCGATTCCTGGCGCGGCGGCCTTACGGGGCGAAATCGGATCCGGTGGAGGAGTTCGATTTTGAAGAGGATGTGGAGGGCGCCGACCACAACAAGTACACATGGGCCAATTCCGCCTACGCCATGGCCCGGAACATCAACATGGCCTTCAAGCTCTACGGCTGGTGTACCCAGATTCGCGGTGTCGAGTCTGGCGGCGCGGTGGAGAATATGCCCACCCACACCTTCCCAACCGATGATGGTGGAGTGGACATGAAGTGTCCGACCGAGATCGCCATCAGCGACCGCCGCGAGGCGGAACTGGCTAAGAACGGTTTCATGCCGTTGATCCACAAGAAGAACACCGATTTCGCTGCCTTCATCGGTGCTCAGTCCCTGCAAAAGCCGGGGGAGTACAACGACGCTGATGCCACCGCCAACGCCAATCTGTCGGCGCGCCTGCCTTATTTGTTCGCGGTCTGCCGGTTCGCGCACTATCTAAAATGCATGGTGCGAGACAAGATCGGATCGTTCAAGGAACGCGACGACATGCAGTACTGGCTGAACTCGTGGATTAAAAACTACGTGGTCAGCAATCCTGAGTCGGTGGGCGAGGAGACCAAAGCGAAATATCCCTTGTCCGCGGCGGAAGTGATGGTCGAGGAAGTGGAGGGCAATCCCGGCTACTACACCTCGAAATTCTTCCTGCGGCCGCACTACCAGCTTGAGGGTCTGACGGTATCGTTGCGACTGGTGTCCAAATTACCCTCGGCCAAGGGCGGCGGCTAACGGGTAGCCAGCGCCGCCTTGGGTACTCCGCTTAGGGGTGCGCGGGTGAACCGGTTCAGAATGGCTTGTTCCAGTTCATTTTGGCGTCACCTTTTTTTGAAGTCCTCCAAGGCGGTTTCAATTTTTTACTAAAAATCAATTAGTTAGTTTTTGGCACGGATGGTGCTATAACTAGATCAGACGCTGGCCGCATTCGACGAAAGACGGCACGAATCAATGATCGAATGGGGGGTGTTGACCGAGTGAAGCAGTGAACAAGGGGACATCCGTTGGATGTTCATGATTATGATCCGATTGAAATGAGGTAACGCAAATGGCTGTTGACATTTTTTTGGACATCAAAGGCATCAAGGGTGAATCGCGGGATAAGGAGCACGCGGGCAAGATCGACGTGCTGGCCTGGAGCTGGGGCCTGAGCCAGTACGGCTCCGGACACGTCGGTGGCGGTTCGGGTTCCGGCAAGGTGAACGTGCAGGATATGTCGGTCACCAAGTACGTCGATAAGGCATCTCCGGACATCATGGGGAAATGCTCGACTGGCAAGCACTACGACGAAGCCACGCTGATTCTGCGTAAGGCGGGCGACAAGCCCATGACGTATATGACGATCAAGATGACTCAGGTTCTGATCACATCGTATTCGACCGGTGGTTCGGGCGGTGAAGATCGGTTGACCGAGAACCTCTCCCTCAACTTTACCAAGGTGGAAGTGAATTACACCGAGCAGAAGGCGGACGGTAGCGAAGGTGACAAGCCGAAGTTTACTTTCGATATTGCGGCCAACGCCAAGGCGTAATCTCGGCGCGCTATCGGGGAGCGGGGGGAACGATTTGCGTTTCTCCCCTCGCCCGATGGTTTTTCCGGACTTGGACCGGCTTCCGGCCGATGGAGAAGAGGGTAAGCCATGCATGCACATCAGGCTCAGCAGCTGTTGCGCGAGGGCCATCCGCAAGAGGCGTTGCAATCCCTGCAAGCCGAGATTCGCAAGGCTCCCGCTGATTCCGAGCTACGCGTATTTTTGTTTCAGTTGCTGGCGGTCATGGGGCAATGGGAGCGAGCGCTGACCCAACTGCGCGTGCTGAGCGAGATGGATCCGGCAACGTTGCCGATGGTGCGAACCTATCGCGAGGCCATCCAGTGCGAGTTGTTGCGTGCGGACGTATTCGCGGGCCGGCGTTCGCCCTTGATCTTCGGCGACCCCGAATCTTGGGTGGCGTTGCTACTCGAAGCGTTGCGCCTGAGCGCCGATGGTCATCACGATCAGGCCCGAGAGGTGCGCGAGCGGGCCTTCGAAGCCGCCGAGGTGGTTTCCGGCGCGCTGGATGACCAGCCGTTCGCCTGGATCGCCGATGCCGATCCTCGGCTAGGGCCGATGCTGGAGGCCATCGTGAACGGCCGTTACTATTGGATTCCGTTCCAGCGGATCCGAACCATCGCCTTCGAACAGCCCGTTGATTTACGGGATTGCGTCTGGATGCCTGCCCAGTTCACCTGGGCTAATGGCGGTGAAACCGTCGGCTTCATCCCAGCGCGCTATCCCGACTCGCAGGCTAGCACCGATCCGCTGGTACAACTGGGCCGCAAGACCGCATGGTTGGAAAACGAAAGCGGAACCTGCGTGGGGCTGGGCCAGCGTATGCTGGCGACCGACGGTAATGAATATCCACTGCTCGACATTCGGCGAATCGAGCTGGATTTCCAGGAAGATCCCACGGAAGAAATCAAGTTGGAGGCGGGTATCGGCGATGGCTGAACTGACGCCCAAGGAGCGTTTGCAGCCCTCGCTGCTGGATCGGTTGACCGACGATGAGCCTGATCACCCGCAGGAATCTCGCGACAAGCGCGTGCTGTCCATGCTCCGGTTGCGGGAGTGCGTCCTGCGTGATTTGGCCTGGTTGCTGAACGCTAGCTGCATGCCGATCAGCGAGGACATCGAACGCTATTCCTTCGCGGCCCGATCCGTCGTCAATTACGGGCTGCCTTCCCTGGCGGGGATGATGGCCCACGGTCTGGATGCGATCGCACTGGAGCAAACGCTCCGTCAGGTGCTCGTGGATTTCGAGCCGCGTATCCTGCGCGATTCGCTGCGGGTCCGCGTCAATCTCACCGGCGAGCACATGAGCCGCAATGCTCTGACCTTCGAGATCGAAGGCGAACTGTGGGCACAGCCCCTGCCCTTGCAATTGTATTTGAAGACGGAAATCGACTTGGAGAGCGGTCAGGTGAAAATCGAAGAAGCTGGTCAGACGAGGTTGCACTGAGTGAATCCGCGCCTGCTCGATTACTATAACCGGGAGCTTCAGCACCTGCGTGAGATGGGCGGTGAGTTCGCCCGTGAATTTCCGAAGATCGCCGGCCGGCTCGGCCTGGAAGGATTCGAGTGTGCTGACCCCTACGTCGAGCGTTTGCTCGAAGGGTTCAGCTTCCTGGCGGCGCGGGTGCAACTCAAGATGGATGACGAGTTCCCGCGTTTTACCCAGCATTTGCTGGAGATGATTTATCCGCACTATCTGCTGCCGACTCCGTCGATGTTGGTGGCCCAGTTCCGGCCGGAGCCGACCGAGGGTTCACTTGCGCAAGGATTTGTCATTCCCCGGGGAAGCGAATTGCGGAGCCTGTTGGGCAAGGACGAGCAGACTTCTTGTGAATACCGAACAGCGCACGATGTGACGCTGTGGCCGCTGGAATTGACCGAGGCTCAGTATTTCGCCGGCAAGGAGCCGGTCGCCCAACTGGATCTGCCCGATTTGCCCAAGGTCCGCGCCGGCATCCGGCTGCGATTGCGTTCGACCTTGCCCGGGTTGTCCTTCGACAAGATGGGATTGGAGCGATTGCCGCTCTTTTTGCAGGGTAGCGATACGCTGCCAGCGCGGCTTTACGAGCAATTGCTGGCCAACGCCGTCATGCTGGTGGCGCGGCCGGGCCAGCGGCCGGCGCCCTGGCATGAGGTCATCGCCAAAAGTGCGATCCGGCGGATCGGGTTTGAGGACGAGCAGGCACTGCTGCCATGCACGCCGCCCTCGTTCCAAGGCTATCGATTGCTACACGAATACTTCTCGTTTCCGCAGCGGTATCTGTTCGTGGAACTGGGCGGGTTGGGGCCGGCGACGCGCCGTTGCACCGGTGATGAGCTGGAGCTCCTAATTCTGCTCAACCGCGTGGACCCGGCTCTGGAAAACGTGGTGGCGACCGAAAATTTTACCCTTTTTTGCGCTCCAGCCATCAACCTGTTTCCCAAGCGAGCAGATCGCATTCACCTGAGCGATCAGGTCGCGGAGCACCATGTGGTGCCCGATCGTACCCGGCCGATGGATTTCGAGGTTTACCAAATCACCGGTGTAACCGGCATCGGCACCGAGGGCGATGAGCAGGAGTTTCTGCCGTTCTACGCCAGTTATGATCGGGTTAGCCAGCGTGACCTGCGGTCGTACTATACGATTCATCGGCTGCCGCGCCTGTTGTCTACCCGACAACGGCGCGTCGGGCCACGCTCCAGCTATGTCGGCAGCGAAGTCTACCTGGCGTTGGTGGATGCCGACGAAGCCCCCTATCGGACCGGTCTGCGGCAACTGGCGGTCACCACGGTGTGTACCAATCGCGATTTGCCGCTGCACATGCCCATCGGGCGGGGCGACACCGACTTTACTCTGGCCTCGGGCGCACCGGTTCGATCGGTGCGTTGCGTGGCAGGGCCCACCCGGCCGCGCCCGTCCCACGCCCACGGGGATACCGCTTGGCGGCTGATCAGTCATCTGGCCCTGAATTATCTGTCGATTGCCGACACCGACCCTCATCAGGGCGCGGTGGCGCTCCGGCAGCTGCTGGCGTTGTACGGCGAGCTGGCGGAGATGGCGACCCGCAGGCAAATCGATGGTGTCAATTCGGTACAAACCGTGCCGATCACGCGGCGCGCGCCGGTGCCGGGCCCTATCGCGTTTGCCCGGGGTCTGGAGGTCACCGTCACCCTTGATGAAGCCGCCTTTGAGGGTGTGGGTATTTTCCTGATGGGGGCGGTGTTGGAGCGGTTTTTCGCCAAGTACGTTTCCATCAATTCGCTGACCGAGACGGTGGTCAGATCGACCGAACGGGGCGAGATTATTCGATGGCCAGTCCAGATCGGGCGCAGACATACGCTGTAGCCCTGTTCGAGGCGCTGCGGCGCGAGCCGTATGCTTTTCATTTTTTTCAGGCGTTGCGGCGGTTGGAATGTCTGTACCGCGATCAGCCCCGGCTGGGAAAATCGACCCGACTGGTCGACGATCCGGTACGCCTGGCGCAAGAGCCTTCGCTGACTTTCGCGCCGGCCACGCTGGCGGCGTTCGATCCGGGGAGTGAAGGTCGGCCGCCACGGCTGTCCGAATACTTTCTGGGGCTATTTGGTCCGAATGGACCGCTGCCGCTGCATCTGACCGAGTACGCCCGCGACCGTTGGCGCAACCATGATGATCGGACGTTCGCCTGGTTCGCCGACATCTTCCACCACCGGATGCTGGGTCTGTTCTACCGGGCTTGGGCCGATACCCAGCCGACGGTCAGTTACGACCGACCGGAAACCGACCGTTTTAACGTTTACATCGGTGCCCAGTTCGGCTTGGGGATGCCGTCGCTGTGGAATCGGGACGCGGTGCCGGATCTTGCCAAGTTCCATTACGCCGGCCGCCTGGTGTGCCAGACCCGTAACGCCGAAGGCTTGCAGGCGATTCTTGCCGATTTTTTCAAGATATCGGTCCTCATCGAAATGTTTGTTGGGCATTGGCTGCCGCTGTCCGAAGCCAGTCGTTGCCGGTTGGGGGAAACGCCGGCCACGGGCCTGCTGGGGATGACAGCGGTCATCGGCGAGCGGGTATGGGATTGCCAATATCGATTTCGCATCGTCATGGGGCCGATGACGCTGGACGAATTCCAACGGCTTTTGCCGGGTCGCGATAGCCTGCGGCGGTTGGTTGCCTGGGTTCGCAATTACGTCGGCGACGAGTTGCTGTGGGATGTCAATTTGATTCTCAAAAAGGAAGAGGTTCCCCCACTGGTGTTGGGCGAGGGCTCGCAACTGGGGTGGACGACTTGGCTAACCGATCGACCCTTGGCACGCGATGCCGATGATCTGAAATTAGATGCCGTGACCTACTGTACCTGATCTTTTTGATTCAGCGATTATTGAACGACTTAAACGCCACCGGAGTCCGAATCTATGGCCGAAATCAGTCGCGTCGCTCTGTTCGGGAAATTGAACAGCGTCGGCTACAAAGCTATCGAAAGCGCCACCGTTTTCTGTAAGCTGCGAGGCAATCCCTACGTGGAACTGGTGCATTGGCTGCACCAAATCTTGCAACTTCAGGACTCGGATCTGCACCGGATCATCCAGCACTTCGGACTGAATCCGGGCAAGGTCGCCAAGGACTTTACCGAGGCGCTGGATCGCCTGCCGCGCGGAGCGACCTCGATCTCCGATCTGTCGTCGCATGTGGACACGGCGGTGAAGGAGGCGTGGGTTTACGCGACCTTGATGTTCAGTGATAGCCAGGTGCGTACCGGCCATCTGGTGGTCGGCATTCTAAAGACTGCTGATTTGCGCAACGCGCTGCTCGCGATCTCGCGAGAATTCGACAAGGTCAAGCTTGATACTTTGACCGAGCAGTTTGCGACCCTTGTCGCGGCATCCCCGGAATCCGGGTTGCGTGCCTCGGACGGCTCCCAGGTCGGCGGCGGCGCGGCACCTGGTGAGGCCAGTGAGGCGATGGCGCCCGCGCAGATGGGGAAACAGGAGGCGCTCCAGCGCTTCTCGGTCGATCTCACCGAACGGGCACGCAAGGGCGAGCTGGACCCCATCGTCGGCCGCGACGAGGAAATCCGCCAGATCGTCGATATTCTGATGCGCCGCCGCCAGAACAACCCGATCCTGACCGGTGAGGCTGGCGTCGGTAAGACAGCGGTCGTGGAAGGTTTTGCTCAGCGCATCGCGTCTGGCGACGTGCCCCCACCCCTCAAGGAGGTAACGCTACGGGTGCTGGACGTGGGGCTGTTGCAGGCTGGCGCCAGCATGAAAGGCGAATTTGAGAACCGACTGCGGCAGGTGATCGACGAGGTGCAATCTTCTCCCAAGCCGATCATTCTGTTCATCGATGAAGCGCATACCCTGGTCGGTGCTGGCGGTGCGGCGGGTACCGGCGACGCCGCTAACCTGCTCAAGCCGGCGCTGGCGCGCGGTAAGCTGCGCACCATCGCCGCGACGACGTGGGCCGAGTACAAGAAGCACATCGAAAAAGACCCCGCCCTGACCCGTCGGTTTCAAGTCGTCCAAGTCGGTGAGCCGAGCGAGGAAAAGACCATTTTGATGATGCGCGGTATGGCCTCGACCATGGAGCAGCATCATCGAGTACAGATTCTCGACGAAGCGTTGGAGGCGGCGGTCAAACTGTCGCATCGTTACATCCCGGCTCGCCAGCTGCCCGACAAGGCGGTCAGCCTGCTGGATACCGCTAGCGCCCGGGTGGCGATCAGCCTGCACGCGGTCCCAGCCGAAGTCGAGGATAGCCGCCGCCGTATCGAAGGTTTCAAAACTGAACTGGAGATCATCGGCCGTGAAACGGTGGTCGGTATCGATACCGCCCAGCGCGAAGCGGCGGCCACCGAAAAGTTACAGGCCGAGGAGGCGCGACTGACGGAATTGGAAGCCCGCTGGCAAGAGGAGAAGGGGCTGGTCGATCAAATTCTCGAACTGCGTGCCAAGTTGCGCGGCGACGGCGGCACGGTCGAAGCGGGGGCCGCCACCGAACCCGATCCGCAGCGGCAAACTTGGCTGGTGGAACTTCAGGAACTCCAGACCAAACTGCACGAGTTGCAGGGCGAGTCGCCGCTGATTCTGCCTAGCGTGGACGCGCAAGCGGTGGCGTCAGTGGTCGCCGACTGGACCGGCATCCCGGTCGGGCGCATGGTCAAGAACGAAATCGAAACCGTGTTGAGTTTGGCCGATATTCTCAACCGCCGCATCATCGGCCAGCGTCACGCCCTGGAGATGATCGCGCGCCGTATCCAAACTTCGCGTGCCGCGCTGGACAATCCCAACAAGCCGATCGGCGTATTCATGCTGGCTGGCCCTTCCGGTGTGGGCAAGACCGAAACCGCCCTGACCTTGGCCGAAGCACTATACGGTGGTGAGCAAAACGTCATCACGATCAACATGAGTGAGTTCCAGGAGGCGCATACCGTTTCCACCCTCAAGGGTGCGCCGCCAGGTTACGTTGGTTATGGTGAGGGCGGAGTGCTCACCGAAGCCGTGCGCCGTCGGCCCTACAGCGTGGTGTTGTTGGACGAGGTGGAAAAAGCGCATCACGATGTTCATGAAATCTTTTTTCAAGTGTTCGACAAGGGCTGGATGGAAGACGGCGAGGGCCGGTTCATCGATTTCAAGAATACCCTGATTTTGTTGACTACCAATGTCGGTACCGACTTGATCATGAACATGTGCAAGGATCCGGAATTGCTGCCCGATCCGGAAGGTTTGGGTAAAGCATTGCGTGAGCCATTGCTCAAGGTATTTCCGCCCGCTCTGTTAGGGCGGTTGGTAACCATTCCTTATTATCCGCTTAGCGACGAGATGATTGGCGATATCGTGCGTCTGCAATTAGGCCGGATTGAGAAACGGATTAAGGAAAACCACAAGGTGCCATTCGGTTACGACGACGAAGTGGTGAAATTGATCGTTAGCCGTTGTACTGAACTGGAAAGTGGCGGGCGGATGGTCGATGCAATCCTAACCAATACCATGTTACCGGCCATCAGTCAGGAATTCTTAACACGCATGGTGGAAGGGAAGCTGATCGCACGGGTACATGTGAGTGTACGAGATGGTGATTTTGGGTATGAGTTTGAATAAGGTCTAGTCGGTCGAGCATGTAGAGAGTAACTGTATGAGGATCCTACACTCCGGGGTTTTAATGTTTATCTATTAATCTGTTGATTATTAGGCCATATTTCGGCTGATTTTGAGCGAAGATGCTCGTCGCGCTTATGAGCAGACTTGTCCTGGCAATAGTGTTTTTTTCCGCTGCGTTGGCATGCGCGGAACCAGGATTGTTGATACCGACTGAGACTACGCTATCGTTTCAGACTTTAACTCTATTGCCTGGAAAGATAACAAAGATTGATCTTCCGGATACAATTGAGAATAGGAGTGGGCATATAGAGATTTTCGTAAAAATAAACCGAAAAGTGAGTATGCTCCCTTCTAGGGACAAGGCGGGTAGTTATGTGCTTTTTGATCAAGAAGAAATCGCAAAATTTGATGTTGTTATTTTTACTAATCAGGGCCGCGCTCTGAGGGCGAGAACCACCGATCAAGAACATTTTAATAAATTGGAAAATCCGCATATTGACAACCAGATTATCTTCATTGCTGATCTGGTCCTTGGAGATAAAGAATTTGTTAATGCAGTTGGATTCACTTGCGATAAGAAAATAACCATACTCAAAGCGACATGGTTTGATAGATTCCTAAAATAGAGTAAAGGTGATATTTATCCGGGCTTCTTTCAGTATATGTAGTGGATTTCTTGGAAAAATTGTCGTGCATATGATGCGATAGAAAAGTTCAATAATATAAGTTGCTAAGTATCTGGTCGAAATTTTAGCCGGCTGTTACAACGATAACCATTTGAGAATACTTAAGATATAAATACTGGATGGCTTGCCCTACTGATTATGACATTCTGTCAATACACGAAATATTGACAATTTCTGTGCAGTGCATCTCCGGCAAGCATATTACCTCTAATGATTAATGCTCTATCTTCTTTCTTTTGGAGGATTATTTTATGTCCCTCGTCAAAGAGCCCGCAGTTAAAGCTCCCTGGCCACCTATATCGAGTAATGATAAATTTTATCGCTGGCCAAAGCGTTATCCGGTTGGCGGGCAAAGAGGCGAAAATTTTTTTACTATCGCAAAAAAGAATGGGGTGGGAGCATCTGATCTTGTATATTACAATTTTCTTACCAAGGATCCAAAGGAAATCAATTGGTATCTTGCTAATTATGTAGGTTGTCCAGCACCTAAAGCGGGGCAGAAATATTATAGCTTCGAAGGGGCAGTCTATGATGAAAAGAAGAATACTGGAGCCATTTTTATTCCAAAATTTGGTAGCCAATTAGCAGACTATCTGAATCGACTTGGTGAAAAAATTGTCGATGATTACAATAAATCGAATAATAAGGAGCCTGGTGGTCGATGTTACGAAGCGTGTTATGCTCGAGTCAAAGCCGCCGCAAAGCTGGTAGCAGTTTCGTTACCAGCATTTGACAACAAGAGCGCTTTTAGCCGCTTATGGGGCTCATTGATTTCCCCCAAGAAAACTTGGCTGGAGTTGCCGGAGGAGTATCGAGGCAAAGGTGCTCCGGGCGCTATGGCCTCGGTCGGTCTTGGTACGCTGGTCAACTCGGATGGCATTTGGGCTGGAAATTTGCAGCCGGGTGCGGTTATTCAGACTTGGGCAGTGGCCAGTGATTACGAACAGGTCCGCGATGGAGGTGGTCCAACCAGCTATGGCCACTCGTTTATTTTTCTGAACTACATTTACTCAGGCTCGGCGATATCGGGAATTGCCATTGCTGATCAAGGCTACCAGAGTAGTAGGCCACTCACCAAAGGTGACTATGGCTACTGGGTGGGCGCAAATCTTAGCATCAATCTCGCGCCATAGCGTGTAAACTCGCATGATTAAGTTTATACGGAATTTAATTCTTTTAAGATCGGCCGGTCAGTAGAATTAAGCAATGCATTGCGTGGCGCTCCATATCTTAATGCGGCTTGGACCTTAAAGCGATAACGATAATTTCGCTGCTTCCAAACTGCTTTGCTATCACAGCGTGATGTTTCCGGTAATCGGATGGGATCGAATATGACGCTAATTTTCTGTTGGCGAGGACGATATGCCGGTTTTATCGTCAGCGATTGCTTATTTGCGCCAGATGGCCGCTATCTTGGCTGGCGTGATTCGCAGGCTAAGGTTTGGAAGGCCGACGGTTTCTTTCTGGGAGAAATCGTCCAAGAGCATTACATTTTGCGGCGGACCAATCAGACCGCACCAGTACGGCAGACCCCTCGGGTACCACCGGTGCCAGCCGAACCACCCACGCCACCAGGGGACCGTATTGCGCAACTACCTCGGCCAGGGTGGCTCGATCCGCTGGAGGAGTTGCTGCGCTTCCCGACTCCAGAGGAATTGATTGGGGTGTGGTGGCAGGACGCTCAACGGGTCGAGCTAAGGGCCGATGGGGAATTTACATGGACTGTATCGCCGACTCATGAAACCACGGGACGGTGGGAATTGCGCGGTTCCTTGCTCTTTTTGCGACGTTGGTTAGAGGGCGAGCTCGAAGTCGTTCCGGCCTACCGCATCATCGAATTCAAGGGTGATGAGTTGCTGTTGCGCTGGCTGGCGACCGATCAGCGAACATTGCCTTTCTGGCTTCGCCGCGCCGAGCCCCTTCCCGCCGGTTCCTGAGATACACTGCTGACGCTGCGGTGGGCGAGGAAGGGGGTTCTGTGGTCCGACCGAGAACGCCAAGAGCCGACTTGTGCCTCGGATCTCCGGCTCCGGTCGCGACTGGCCAGCCAAATCGCTTAGAAGTTGCTCGATTAACTGGATTCTTGACGGGTTCGACGCTATCTTGAGCTGTCCTTGCGCACCGGGCGATTCGCTGTCCGCGCCAAGTGCTTCCCTCGGTTTCCCATACCTGGAGATAGCTTTCAATGGTCGAATTCGATGATATACGGCAACTGATCGGCGAGCTGTTGCTTTTGGGCGACCGGATGGGAAAGCTGGGTCCGGACACTCCGCTGATGGGCAGTATTCCGGAATTCGATTCGATGGCAGTGGTCACGCTGATCAGCGCGCTTGAGGAACGGTTCGGCATTCAAGTCCCGGACGACGAGATTAGCGCTGAAACCTTTGAAACGGTCGGCAAGATCCATGAGTTCGTCCTGGATAAGATCGCAACTGGAGTATGAGCTTCTCCTGCAACCGCGTGGCAGTCTCACCGACGAGGCTGCAAGCGTGGCAGGGATAGTTCGGAAAGTCGGTTCGGCGATGGCGACCAGCATTCCGCCAGGAATGCTGGTATGCGCTGCTCCAGCCAATAGTTGGCCCGCCACGGCCATGGACCGGCCACAAATCCGACATGGCCGCCGTTGCGACTCAGTTCCAGGCGGATGTGAGAGGAGAGTTCCGCCGCGTTTGGCACCGTTTCCGGTAACATGAACGGATCGTCCAAGGCGTGTAGGATCAAGGTCGGAACCCTGATCCGCCCTAGGAACTGGCGACAGCTGGCGCGAGTGTAGTAGTCGCTGACGCTCGCATAGCCGTGCAGCGGTGCGGTGATGCGATCATCGAAGGCGTAAAAATTCTGAAGTACCGATAGTTGGTCCAGGGCGACCGGTCCGTCCGTCCGGTGTCGGAATTTGTCGCGATAGCCCCGCTTCAGTTTGCCTAACAGGTGCCATTGGTAGAGCCGCGAGAAGCCCTTGCCCAAGCGTCGGGCAGTATCTTCGAGGAGGAACGGCACCGATACCGCGACGGCAGCGCGCAAGGGCGGGTCGTCGGCGGTTTCACCCAACCACTTCAGCAGGGCATTTCCGCCGAGCGAGTACCCCACCACGGCCAGCGGCGTGGCCGGTTGCCGCTGGTGCAGTCGGTCCACGACATGCGCGATATCGGCGGTATCGCCAGCGCAATAACTGCGGGCCAGCCGATTGGGTTCGCCGCTGCGACTGCGAAAGTGCATGACCACCCCACGCCAGCCCCGGCGGTCGGCGGCAGCTAACATCCCGGCTGCGTAATGCGAGTCGCTGGAGCCTTCCAAGCCGTGCACGACCAGTACGATGGGTCCTTGCTCGCCACGGGTCCAGTCCAGATCCAAGAAATCGCCGTCGGGCAACTCCAGCCGCTCGCGGCGCAACGGCACGCGAGGCCGGCGCCGACACAGAACCGGCCAGAGTGTTTGCGCGTGCGGGCCGGGTAGCCACCAAGCCGGACGAAAATCGGCCGGTTCGATATCAGGAGGACCGTTCATTCAGGGGAGCGACTCGCAAACACGCGAATCCCGCTATCCCACATGCTTCAGCTTTCGCGCCCGGCGGGCGGGCTCAGATGTGAAACGATAGAGATTGGAATACATCTCCGGTCATGCCCTGCAATATGCTCAGAGCGTCCCAGTCATCCCAGGATTCCTGGATCCGGCCATCGTCGATCCGGTGAAAACTCATGCCAGTCACCGACATCGCTTGGCCGCTGGGCGCGATACCCATGAACTCACCCCGGTGCGTGCCGTGGGCGATCCAGCGCGAAGCGACCTTGTGACCCTCGGCGATTTGGTCCTGAATTTCAAAGCGGGTATCCGGGAAAGAAAAATGGTACATCGCGACCAGTTGTTTGAACGCTTCGACGCCGCGCACCGGCTCCTGCAAGGTTGCGATGTGTCCGACATAGTCAGACGATAAAATCTCATCGGCGACTGCCAGGTTGCCTTGGCTCCAAATCGCTTCAAAGCTGCGCCGGACCAAGGCTTTATTGGCTTCTAATGCGCTGTTGTCTGCCATTGCAGCTGCTCCTTCGGTAGGCGGGATGCAACACGCCGCGCTTGAAACGTGGTTTAAGTGTAATCCTTTCCTAACTTTGTCGCCACGGGTTGGACAGGTCAGACCTGCTATAATCGGCGGCAGTCCGTACCAAGCTCCGTCTTGTCTCGCGGGGCATGCTTCATGAAAGGTCCGTGCCGTTGGTGGCCGTATCGTCCGCCGGCGTTGTCTTGCGCAATCACCAACCGGCCGAGAGGGATCGGATCATGCCACAACAAAATCCATCGTATTTTCAGGATCTCGATGCTTGCGTGGAGGAGATCATCGTCCGGGTCGGCAAGCAGATCATGCTCGGTATTCCACTGGGGATTGGCAAGCCGAATCCCCTGGTGAACGCGTTATATCGGCGGGCAAAAGCAGACCCGACGATACAGCTCAAGATTCTGACTGCAATTACCCTCGAAACGCCGAAGGGATCCAGCGATCTGGAAAAGCGGTTCCTGGAACCGTTCGTTGCGCGGGTATTCGGCAACTATCCCGATTTGGAGTACGCGGGCGATTTGCGAACCGGTCAGTTGCCTCCTAACGTGGAAATTGCGGAATTCTTCCTTAAGCCGGGGGGATTCATGAACGTACCGATGCAGCAGCAGAACTACATCAGCACCAATTACACCCATGCCGCACGGGATCTGATGGAAAATGGCATCAACGTCCTAGCCCAGATGGTCGCGACCCGCGAGGTGGAGGGAGAGCCGTGGTTCAGCCTCGGTAGCAATCCGGACGTGACCTTGGATTTGTTGCCAGCCATCGAGGCAGCGCGCCGCGAGGGGCGGCCGGTGGTGACGGTTGCCCAGGTCAACCGCCAGATGCCGTTCATGTACAACGACGCCATGGTCCGGCCCGCCGCTTTCGATCTGGTGCTCGACCATTCCGATTACGATTTCCGGCTGTTTGGTACTCCTAACATGCCAGTCGATCATGCCGATTATCTGCTCGGTTTGCAGGCCAGCGCCCTGATTCGCGATGGCGGGACCTTGCAGATCGGGATTGGCTGCCTGAGTGACGCCATCGTCCATTTCTGCCGGCTTCGGCAGCGACAAAACGCGCTTTACCAGCAGCTCTTGGCCGATTTCGGCATCCTGGAACGCTACGGCGATTTGATCGAGCGGGTCGGCGGGATCGAACCGTTCGAGCAAGGTCTGTACGGCGCCAGCGAGATGTTCGTCAACGGGTTTCTGCATTTGTACCGGGACGGTATTCTCAAGCGCAAGGTTTACGACAGCATCCCTTTGCAGCGTTTGCTGAACGAGGGTGTCATCGGCGAATCCGTCGATGAACGGACCCTACGGGTTCTTTTGGAGCGGGCGGTGATTCCGGCCCGCTTGACCGAGGCCGATGTGGGATTCCTGCGTCGGTTTGGGATTTTCAACGACCGGGTTCGCTACGAGGATGGCGAACTGGTGCTGGGCGAAACCGTGCGGGTGTCCGCCAACCTGGATCAGCCAGCGAGTTATTCCGCTGTCGTCGAGGGCGGATTGGGGGATCATCTCAGGGGTGGGATCCTGATGCACGGCGGTTTCTTCATGGGGCCACAGGATTTTTATGAAGCACTGCGCGTTTTGCCGGAACGGGACGGTCGCCAGATTTGCATGACCACGGTGCGGAAGGTCAACCATCTCTACAATGGCGAGGAACTGGCGGTACTGCAGCGACGGAACGCCCGCTTCATCAACACTACGATCATGATGACGCTAATGGGCGCGGCAGTGTCCGACGGCTTGGAAAATGGCCAGGTGATCAGCGGAGTCGGCGGTCAGTACAACTTCGTGGCCATGGCCCACGAGCTGCCTGATGCCCGTTCCATCTTGCTGCTGCGTGGTGCCCGAGCGAGTGGTTCAACTCTTTCCTCCAACATCATCTGGAACTACGGCCATTCAACCATCTCGCGTCATCTACGCGATATCGCGATCACGGAGTACGGCATCGCCGATTTGCGCGGCCGTTCCGACAAAGCGGTTATCAGCGCCTTACTCAATATTGCCGACTCCCGCTTTCAACCCGAGCTGCTGGAAAAAGCCAAACGGGCTGGCAAGCTGCCTCGGGATTACCAAATTCCAGAGCGCTATCTCCAAAATTCGCCTGAAAAGGTTCAAGCCCAGATTGAGAAGTACAAGAAGATGGGGCTGTTACCGGATTTTCCGCTGGGGACCGATTTCACCGAGGATGAAATCGTACTGGGACGGGTGCTCAAGGGGCTTAAGCTGCGGTTGTCGTCCAAGACCGATTTGATGAAGACCCTCATGAAAGCAATGACGGTCGGCTCGACGCCCGAATCGGCGAGGCGGTATCTAGCCCGCCTGCAACTCGATCAGCCGACCACCCAGAGGGAGAAGATGATTCAGAAATTCATTGTTTCCGAACTGGTGGCCGGCGGCTACGTCTGAAAAAAAACGAGGCGGGGAAATCCCACGCCTCGTCGTGATCGTGACTGGCTTTCAGGCCAGTGACTTATTCTGGCTGCGCCAGCTCTTCCTCAGCCGCGACCGGCGCTGGGCTTGCTGCTTCCTTGGAAGCCACCGATTCCAGCGGCGTTTCCTCCTCGATACTGGCCACAATCGGCTCAGGTTCCGGCAACGGCTCCGGCCGCAGGATGATGCCGCCCAGCGGCGGTACGGTAATGGAGATCGAGTAGGGAAGTTCCATCCAGGGCCGCTCCTCAGTGGTCAACTCGACTCCACCGTTGCCGACCCCGCTACCGCCGTAGAAATGAGAATCGGAATTGAGCACTTCCGTATAGCGGCATTGGCGCGGTACGCCGATACGGTAGTTGTAGCGCGGCACAGGAGTGAAATTGACCACCACCACCAGGAAGTCGTTATCCTTCTTCCGCAAGTAGCTCAGAATGGATTGTTCGGCGTCGTGGCAATCGATCCAGGAGAAGCCTTGCCACTCGAACTCGAAATGGTGCAATTCTGGGGAGCTGTGATAGAGCTGGTTTAAATCCTTAATCAACAACTGCATGCCTTGGTGGAAACCGTACTGGAGCACGTACCAGTCGAGCGTGGTGGCGCTGTTCCATTCGGTGCCCTGGCCAAATTCGGTACCCATGAACAGCAGCTTTTTGCCGGGATGCGTGAACATGTAGGTGTACAGCAGCCGCAGGTTGGCGAAGCGTTGCCACTCGTCGCCCGGCATTTTGTTCAGCATTGAGCCCTTGCCGTGCACCACTTCGTCGTGCGAGAACGGCAACATAAAGTTTTCGGTGAAGCAATACAGCATGCTGAACGTCAGCAGGTCGTGGTGATATTTGCGATGGACCGGATTCTGCGACATGTAGCGCAATGTGTCGTTCATCCAGCCCATGTTCCATTTCATGCTGAAACCCAGGCCACCGAGGTAGGTGGGCCGAGTGACCTGCGGCCAGGAGGTCGATTCCTCGGCGATGACCATCGCGCCGGGATGCTCGCTGTGCACCACGGTGTTGAGTTCGCGCAGAAAATCGATCGCTTCCAGATTTTCGCGTCCACCATACTTGTTGGGAATCCACTCGCCTTCCTTGCGCGAATAGTCCAAGTAGAGCATCGAGGCGACCGCGTCCACTCGCAGCCCGTCGAGATGGAATTCCTCCAGCCAGTACAGGGCGCTGGACAGCAGGAAGTTTTTTACCTCGTAGCGGCCAAAATTGAAGATGAGCGTGGACCAGTCGAGGTGCTCGCCTTTGCGCGGATCGGCGTGCTCGTAGAGCGGCTCGCCGTCGAACCGAGCGAGGCCGTGCGCGTCCTTGGGGAAATGCGCTGGCACCCAGTCGAGAACCACGCCGATATTATGCTGGTGGCAGTAGTCCATGAAATAGCGGAAATCGTCCGGCGTGCCGAAACGGCTGGTCGGCGCGTAGTAGCCGGTGGTCTGGTAGCCCCACGACGCGTCATAGGGATGTTCGGTGACTGGCAGCAATTCGATGTGGCTAAAACCCAGTTCCTTGACGTAATCCACCAGTTGGTGGGCCAGTTCACGGTAGTTGATGAACTCACCCTCCGGCCCGCGCCGCCAGGAGCCGAGATGGACTTCGTAGATGGACATCGGCTGGTGCAGCCAATCAACGCTTTTACGCTGGCTCATCCAAGCTTCGTCGCCCCAAGCGTAGGTGTCGTGCTTTGGCACGATGGTGGCGGTGCTGGGCCGCATTTCGAAATGCTGGCCGTAGGGGTCCGATTTCAGCAGGATCGATCCGCTGTGGCGGTTGCGGACTTCGAATTTGTAAAGATCCCCTGGATACAGGTTGGGGATGAACAGCTCCCAGATACCGCTGCCGCCGCGCACCCGCATCGGATGAATCCGGCCGTCCCAGCGATTGAAGCTGCCGACCACGCTGACCCGCTCGGCGTTGGGCGCCCAAACCGCGAATAGCACCCCAGCGACGCCGTCCGCTTGATGCAGGTGGGCGCCCAGGAAGCGGTAAGCGTGCCAGTGCTTGCCTTCGCCGAACAGATACAAATCGAAATCAGGTACTTGTGGCGGGAAACAATACGGATCGTAGGAAATGTGCTCGTGGTGATCGGAATCACGCCAGATCAGACGGTAGCGGTCGGGGACTTGATCCGGCTTGCCCTGCCATTCGAATAGATCCGTGTTCGGGATGCGTTCCATCGCATGATTGCCCTCGGCGATGTGCACCTCTTGGGCATAGGGCAAGTGAGCGCGCACCACGACTTTCTTGTCCTGGGGATGACGACCCAGTAAGGCGAAAGGATCGTGATGGCGGGCTTCAATGATGCGTTGTAGTTCGGGATTGAGTTTCGGGCTCGTCACGTTTTTCATCCTGTTTTATGTTGACGGTGGAAGTCGTGCCCGACGGTGGTTGGTGCTCCAGTATCGCAAACGGCCCGTCGAGGGTTGTCGCCAGTGTCGCAGCCTTGCGGGGCGTCGGGTGAGCGAGGGGCGTCTGGAGCCGGACGTCAAGCGCCGTGCGTGCCAATCTTTTCATTATAACCTGAATCCTCAAAAGGATGGTTGGCAAGGGTATCACCGTTCGATCCAGGCTACTTAAAATACACCGCTCGACGAGAGTCACCGCGAGGACGCGCCGATGCGGGGCTCCGGGCAGGATGGTCGGCGTGGATCACCCCTAGGCGTCAGCTGTCGATGGGATCCCATCACCACGGGCGTCGATTCGGAGTGTGGATCGGCTGGATCTCTCCGATGCCTGGACTGTCCGGGGATCGTGCGCTTTGGTGGGTTTCGTCGCGTGTTGGCATCCCCGCGCGGCCATAGTCTGATAAGATTATGACCGCATGATCCATACGATTAATAACCCGTCTAAAATGCATCCAAAGGGCGATCCATGAACTCTCGTAAACTGCTTGCATCCGCGTTGGTGTTGGGGCTAGGCGCGCTAGCCGGTTGTTCCGGGGAGCAACAGGCCAAGCCGGTGAGCTTTCAAAAGGACGTGTTTCCGATTCTGAAGGCGAGTTGCGCGGAGTGTCACACCCCGCCCAATGGCGAGGGCTATCAAAAGACGGGCCTGTCGATGGCCACGTATGAGGATTTGATGAAGGGTACCAAGCTGGGTAAAGTCATTATCCCCGGCCAAAGTCTCAACAGCAGCCTGAACCGGCTGATCGAAGGTCGCGCCGGCGTCGATCCTTCCATTCAGATGCCACATGGCAAGGTCAAGCTGCCGGAGGCACAATTGGTCATGATCCGCCAATGGGTGGATCAAGGTGCCAAGAACAACTAGCCCACGTCTCGTATTACCCACTTTTCCGCCAGCCTTCCCGACATTGGGTGGGCTGGGGGTCGCTCGATTATTCCAATAAATTTCGACGACGCAAATTCGTCCGCCCAAACTCCTCGTCCGCTCCCTGGCCCGACTTCCGGTCAGGGGTTGTCGTGTTTCATCCTGGACGTTTTTCGGGAGTGCTTATGGTCAGCTCCAGGCAAACCGCGCTGGCCGGCGCGGATTTCGACACTTGGCTCGATACGCTTCGAATTGACTGGCCAACCTCTCAAATCGAGAGCATCCGAAACGCTTACGTGCTGAGCGGTGAACCAGATTTGGCCGTCGCCGATCTGTTGGCCGATCTGGGCATGGATCACGAGGTGATCGCCGCCGCGCTGCTGCACGAATCGATCGCGACCGCACAAATCAAGCTTGATCGAGTGCGGGAAACGTTTGGTCCGGGGGTCGCCAGTCTGGTAGACGGGATCATCAAGCTCGACGCCATCGGCGAGTTGCACCAGAGCGGCCAACATGAGGGCCGCCAACTGGAAAGCCTGCGCAAGATGCTGCTGGCCATGGCCCAGGATGTGCGAGTCGTGTTGATCAAGCTGGCGATGCGCTTGCACACGCTGCGCCAGCTCAGTCGCGCGCCCGAGGCGGAACGGCGGCGCATTGCTCGGGAAACCCTGGATATCTTCACCCCCTTGGCCAACCGATTGGGCATCGGGCGCATCAAGTGGGAAATGGAAGATTTAGCCCTGCGCTATTTGGATTCGGCGGTTTACAAGCAGATCGCCACTGCGCTCGACGAGCGCCGCACCGATCGGGAACGCTACATCGCTCGGGTGATGGAGGAATTGCGGGGCTGCCTGCGGCAGGCCGGTATCGTTGCCGAGGTCGGTGGTCGGGTGAAGCACATCTATAGCATCTGGCGGAAGATGCAGCGCAAGAATCTGTCCTTCGAGCAGATTTTCGACGTGCGGGCGGTGCGGGTGATCGTTGGCACGGTCAATGACTGCTATGCCGCGCTTGGTGCGGTGCACTCGCTTTGGAACCACATTCACCAGGAATTCGACGATTATATCGCGCACCCCAAGCCGAACGGTTATCAATCGCTGCACACTGCGGTAATCGGTCCCGAGGGCCGCGCGCTGGAAGTACAGATTCGCACGCACGAGATGCATCAGAGCGCCGAGTTGGGCATCGCCGCGCACTGGCGTTACAAGGAGGGTGGCAAGGGACCGGGAAGCGTGACCGAACAGCAGATCGCTTGGCTGCGGCAAATGCTGGAGTATCGGGACGAGGAAGCCGACGACGGCGATTGGCTGGAGCGCTTCAAGGCCGAGGCATTTCAGGATCAGGTTTACGCCATCACGCCCAAGGGCGCCATCGTGGAATTACCTCAAGGCGCCACACCGCTGGATTTCGCCTATCACATCCATACCGAGGTCGGGCATCGTTGCCGGGGCGCCAAGGTCGATGGCCGGATCGTGCCGCTGACCTACGAGCTCAAGAACGGCGAACAGGTCGATGTGCTGACGACCAAGATTGGCGGACCTAGCCGCGACTGGCTTAGTCCGCACCTTGGCTACGTCAAGACTAACCGGGCCAAAGCCAAAATCCGCCAATGGTTTATCCAGCAGGATCAAGATAAGAGCGTGTCCGCTGGCCGCGCTGCCCTGGAGCGGGAATTCCAGCGGCTGGGTATCAAACAGATCAAGCTGGAAAAGGTGGCTGATCAACTCGGTTTTCCCAAGCTGGAGGATTTATGCGCGGCCGTCGGTCAGGGTGTGCTGACCACAGCGCAGGTGGTGGCCCGGCTGCAAGATCTGTTGCCGGCGCCGCCTGCGGCGGAAGGGGGTTTGCCGGTCTTGCGCAAGTTCAAGCCTCCCGAGCCCGGCAAGGACGATGTGAAGATCCGTGGGGTGGGGCATTTGTTGACGCAGATGGCGCAGTGCTGTCAGCCGGCGCCGTTCGAGCCAATCGCCGGCTATATTACCCAAGGACGTGGCGTGACCATTCATCGACAGGATTGCACTAATTTCCTGGGGTTAGCTAACCAGCATCACGAGCGGGTGATCGAGGTCGGTTGGGGGGAAACGCCAGCCACCTATCCGGTGGATATCATGATTGTCGCCCGCGACCGTTCCGGTTTGCTGCGCGATATCACCTCGATTCTGGCCAACGACTCGGTCAACGTGCTGAGAGCGGACACCCTGACCGATAAGGAAACGTCCATCGCGCGCATGGGGTTGACCCTGGAAATCATCGATGTGGTCCAACTCAGCCGGGTGCTCGACAAAATCAGTCAGCTACCCAATATCATGGCGGCCTATCGGAAAAGCTGAGGCGGTGGCGCGCTCAGGCAATGCGGGTCAGTAGCAAACGGGTTTCCCGCAACAGAAGGTTGCGTCGCAGCAGCAAGATCAGTCGACTACCGCCGCTTTGTCGCCATAGAGTAGCCGCTCGGATGCCGGCCAGCAGCAGAGCACGGATGCGGTTGGCGTTTTCGGGGTTGCTCAGATGGGTCTGGACGCCGTTGACCATGATGCGTGGCGACAAGGTACTGATGTTTCTCAGGTAGAGATCAGCGAAGCGGGCGATGGTGTTGCTGTGGTTGATCGGGAAGTGAGGCAGGTTCTGGATGATTTCCTCCAGGCTGGCGCCGATGGCCTTCAGTAAATCGGGGCGCCGGGAGAGCTTTCGCTCCAAGCCGAGCAACGCGATTGCGTAACGGGTCAGTTCGATATCGCTCGGATTGCCAAGCTGCTGTTCCAGCAAGCGCAAGCCGGGGCGCAGATGATGCAGGTCGCCGTAAATGTCGATGCTGCTGGTAGCATCGATCTTGAGCAAGCTGGCCAGGCAGGTATCGACATCCTCCATGCGGGCTTGGCCGCGCCGGGCGATGCCGCGTACTAGATCGGCCGCCTGCAAGACGCCGGCAAGCGCGATGACTCGGTCGTGGTCGGTCTGGGGCATGAGGGCAGGATCGGCGAGGTTGGCTCAATCGAGAGCGGCATCGATGATGCCGCCGCCCAAGCAGTCGTCCCCTGCGTAAAAGACAATAGCCTGGCCAGGGGTGATCGCACGTTGCGGTTCGTCGAAGCGAACTTGGGCGCCATTGGCGTCCAGCGTTTCCAGCTCGCAAAGCTGGTCGGGTTGGCGATAACGGATCTTGGCCCGGCAACGCAGCGGTGAATGCGGAGAAGAATCGGCAATCCAGTGGAGTTGCGCGGCTTGCAGCCGGCTATGGAGCAGGCCGGGATGATCGTGTCCTTGAGCGACGATCAGGAGATTATGTTCCATATCCTTGCCTACGACGTACCACGGTTCGCCGCTGCCCGCACGCTGGCCGCCAATACCGAGTCCGTGTCGTTGGCCGATGGTGTGAAACATTAAACCGCTATGTTCACCGAGTAGCTCACCGTCGATCGAGTGGATCGGTCCGGGTCGAGCGGGTAGATAACGACTCAGGAACTCCCGAAACCGGCGCTCGCCGATAAAGCAAATCCCCGTGCTGTCTTTCTTGGCGTGGGTGACGAGGCCCGCCGCCGCCGCTCGCTCCCGAACCCGCTGCTTGGACAGATCCCCGACTGGAAACAGCGCGCTGGCCAGTTGCCGCTGGTCGAGGCCATACAGGAAATAGCTCTGGTCCTTGGTCGGGTCGCAACCCTTGAGCAAGCGCTGTCGGCCATCGTGCGCCGCGCGTCGGACATAATGACCCGTGGCAATGAAATCGGCGCCCAGCCGCTTGGCGTGATCCAGAAAAGCCTTGAACTTGATCTCTGTGTTACATAGCGTGTCAGGATTAGGCGTCCGACCACACCGGTATTCGTCCAAGAAGTAGCGGAACACCCGTTCTTGGTATTCAGCGGTGAAATTGACCTGATGCAGAGGGATCGCCAAGGTTTCGCAGACCGACTTCGCGTCCTCCAAATCCTCGGCTGCGGCGCAATAGCCTGTCTCGTAGCTGTCCTCCCAGTTCTTCATGAATACGCCATGCACTTCGAAGCCCTGTTCGACCAGCAGTAGCGCGGCGACCGATGAATCCACGCCGCCGGATAGGCCGACGACGATTCGGGTAGTGGACATGGGTGGGATGGGGCAGGGCGCTTTGGGAGATAGTTGGGGTTTGGCGATACTCGCACCTAATGATAGCACCCTTCCCGACTGGGGGCCGGATTAGGTCTCGCCTCGGCCGTAACCAGGCTTAGGATGGCGCTACTCGGCGCGGGCGATGAGCGATGGATCGCAATGGCCGCCGGGACGAAATCCGAGGATTCGGTCCCGGCGGGAATCGAGCGTGGAAAGACAAGGGTTTCAGAGGGCGATCACTACGGCTTGCCTGGGAACGCGAACGGTGGACTACTTCGGCAACGTGTCCTGGATCAGCTTGTCGAATTCGGCTTTGAAGCCCGCTATCAGGTCGGCTAGAGCCTTGGTATCGCCCAGGAATTTCTGATGGAGGCTGGCGATAGCCTCAGCTTGGCTGGTCAGAAACGTTTGCATGCTGGCTGGGTCACTGATGCTGGCAGCCGTTTTCATGCGGTCCATCGCCAAATCGATATACGACTGCAAGGCGTTCATCTGAAAATTGACCAAAGCTTCCAAGTTGGCAGCCGACAGCTTGTTCGCCTTGACGACTGGATTCAGGAAGTTTTGGTACTGCTCGGAAATTTTAGTCAGCGCCTCGTTGGCCATGTTGGGTCTCCACAAAAATATCGAAAAAATATCGGTTGGAAATCATCGGTCGCTTTTTGACCTCGCCGACAGAAGAATAGTGTATTTTTTGCTGCACTGCAATATAACGCCTCTCTGTTGGTGCGGTGCTGAGTGTCTTAAACGACTGATCTGGCTTGGCGACGGCAGCGATGGTGATGGATAATGCCTATCTCATTTTTATTTGTGAAGATTTTTTTTACATGTGGTTTAAAAATCTGACGGTTTTTCGGTTTGCCGAGCCTTTCTCGCCGACGATCGAAAGTCTGGCGAAACAATTGGAGCAACACGCTTTCCAACCCTGCCCTAGCCATCAGCCGAATGCTGCGGGTTGGGTACCTCCCCTGGGTCGAAAGGCGATCGATCTAGTGCATGTCGTGGCAGGCAGGGTGCTGCTGTGTTTGCGGATCGAAGAGAAAGTGTTGCCGGTCAGCGTGCTCAATCAGATGGTGGCTGAGCGTGTCGCCAGCATCGAGGATCAGCGGCGGCAACCCGTGGGGCGTCGGGAGAAGCGGGAAATGCGCGACGAGCTTTTCCAGCGACTGCTACCTCACGCACTGACGCGCGGTCGGTGCGGCTACGCTTATTTGGACCCAGCAGGCGGGTGGCTGGTCGTGGATAGCGCCAGTGCTCGTGGAGTCGAGGAAATCACCGGCTTATTGCGTAAGAGCTTGGGTACGTTGCCCATCATGCCGCTTGAGGTCAAGCAGTCCGTGACGGCGATCATGACCGGCTGGCTGGCCGAAGGCCGCCCTCCGGCGGAATTCGATTTTGGCGACAGTTGCGAGTTGCGGGAGCCGGGAGACGCTGGCGGCGTGGTGCGTTGCCGGGGCCAGGATCTGACTGGCGATGAGATGCGAGGTCATTTGGCGGCAGGCAAACGAGCTGCTCGGCTCGGTTTGAGTTGGAATGACCGGGTTGCGTTCGTGTTGGACGAGAGTTTGGTGATTCGCCGATTACAGTTCCTCGATGTCGTTCGGGAATCGCTGCGGGATAGCGCGACCGATTCGGCTGAGGCCGTTTTTGATGCTGAATATGCGTTGATGACCGCAGAATTGGCGCTTCTGTTACCTCGGCTGCTGGAGCTGTTCGGTGGCGAGGCGTAGCAATGGATCGGATTCCGCGCGATGGGACCGAAATCGGGACGGAAAGAGGTTCCAGGGCTTGTCGTTAGACGTTACTTTTGAGAGGGGTTGATGGAGAGGATTCTACCCGCCGCCCAGCGAGTCCATTTTCGGGATCGCCCCGACTTGTACGGGGCTCAGTGGGTTCGCGAGGATAGTTTATGAACGCCTGGCAACTGACGGGATTGCTCGTGTTGGTTGGCGTTGCGGCGATAGTTTTACTGGTTGCTTGGGTAACGACGTACTTTAGCCGGATCCAGAGGCAGCGAAGAGAGGAGCGGATGGCGGCGGCGGAGCGGGCGGCGGCGGAGCGGGCGGCGGCGGAGCGGGCGGCGGCGAAGCGGGCGGCGGCGGAACGGGCGGTGGCGAAGCGGGCGGCGGCGGCGGAACGGGCGGCGGCGAAGCGAGCGGTGATGGAAGCTGCCGTTGCCGAGCAGGCGGCTGTGGAAAAGGCTATTTTAGAGCAGGCCATTGCCGAATGGGCGGCAGCGGGGCAGGCTGAAAGTGAGCGTGCGCAGTCACGACGCGTCAAGGAAGAGCGACTGGAAGCTGAACGGGTTGAGGCACGCATGCAAGCGGTCGAGGATGCCATTGCCGAGTGGCTCGAAGCGGAGCAGGAGGGCAGCCGACTGCTTGCCGTCACAACGCCAGCTGAAATTCCGAGAAAGAAATACACCCGGACCGAAGCGATACATCAACAGGTTCGTCTCACGGCGGAGCAAGTTGAGAAGGAAGTGGAGGATCTCGATTTCATCAAAAATCGAATTGAGGCAGGGGTGGATTTTCTGCCCATCGAATTTAAGCTGACCATCGACCAGTGGAAGAAAGGCCAGATTCTGAAAAGTAGCACCTTCAGCGATCTCAAGCTCAAGTTCCGCTACAAGGCTTATTCGATCGAGGATGGCTATGAGTTGCTCTATCGCTATACGGATTGGCTCGCCCAGCAACGTCAGAAGCTTCGGGTATTCATCCGTCTACTTGGTACCGAAGTGGATAATACCGAAAGCATTCAGGCCGCCATCGAACGGGCCGAGCAGCGCGAGCGCCAAAAATATTTGGAGATGGATGTCGACGCGATTTTTACCTTGCGCGATGTCCACGCCATTTTGGAAAGACTCATCGATATGGAAAACAGCCTTAAGCAGCTTGAAGTGGTTTGTCGCAAGCGTTCCGAGCAGATCATCACACCATCATGGGAGGCCAAGGGGTCGCTGTGAATGGCAGTGCAAATCTGGACGCCAAGGCTATACTCAATGCGGGCGGTTGGGTATCCAGCGCGATTTTACCGGGCCTTGCTGCTTCAAGATGTATTTAACGTCAGGAATCAACGGCTTTCAGGAGCATAGGATTTATGAAAAAAACGCTGTCCCTGTTGTTGTTTTCCGCATTGATCTCGGTGGGTGTCACCGTCTGGGGAGCCGAGAAAACCTTGAAATTGGGGGTCATCGCTGAACTCACCGGCGACATGCCCGCTGTGGGGACCTCCTGCAAGAATGCCGCCGAGATGGCGGTCAAGGAAGTGAATGCCGCCGGCGGCTTGCAAGTGGGCAAGGAGAAGATGAAGGTACAACTGGTGGTGGAAGATAACGCCGGTAAGGCCGACCAGTCCGCCGCTGCCGCTCAGAAACTCATTACCCAGGACGAAGTGCTGGCCATCGTGGGCCCCAACGCCAGCCGCTACGCGATTCCTGCCTCGGAAATCGCCGAGAGTTCCGAGACGGTGCTGATCACCCCGTGGTCCACCAATCCCAAGACCACGCTGGACGCCACCACCAACCAGCCCAAGAAGTACGTATTCCGGGCTTGCTTCATCGATCCCTTTCAGGGAGGCGTGCTGGCCAAGTTCGCGCTGGAGAAGCTAAAAGCCAAGAAGGCTGCGGTGTTGTATGACGTGGCATCCGACTACAACAAGGGCATCGCCGAAGTTTTCAAGACCAATTACGAAAAACTGGGCGGCAAAATCGTCGCGTTCGAGACCTATACCACCAACGACAAGGACTTTTCGGCGCAGTTGACCAAGATCAAGGATGCCAAGCCCGACGTGATCTTCCTGCCGAATTACTACAGCGAAGTGCCGTTGCAGGTCCAGCAGGCCAAGCGGCTGGGCATCAACGTTCCCTTTATCGGCAGCGATTCCTGGGGTAGCAACGAGCTACTGACTCTGGGCGGCGCCGATCTGAACGGTTATTACTTCAGCACTCACTATGCCGCCGACAACGCCGCGCCGGTCGCCAAGAAGTTCATCGAAGACTACGAAAAGGCCTACGGCGCCAAGCCGGATGACGTGGCGGCCCTGACTTACGATGCGTTCGGCTTGCTGTTCGGCTCGATCAAGAGCGCCGGCAAGGCTGACCGCGAGGCGATCCGCGCCGCGCTGTCCACGCTGCCGAGCTACAAGGGCGTCACCGGCGACATGAAGTTCAAAGCCGATTCGCGCGATCCGATCAAGAGCGCGGTGATTTTGCAGATCAAGGATGGCAAGTTCACCTACTTCACCAACGCCAATCCCTGATCGATTGGTGTCGATGTTGTAAGGTAGCGCAAGGGCGGCCCTCAGTGGGCCGCCTTTCTTATTAACCGGCAGTAGGGTAGGTGACGACGTTGAGCGAAGGAATTGTCTACTTGTTGCAGCAAATGCTGAATGCTCTGCAACTGGGTAGTATCTATGCGCTCATCGCCTTGGGCTATACCATGGTCTACGGGATTCTGACCATGATCAATTTCGCCCACGGCGACGTGTTCATGGTGGGGGCCTTTTTCTGTTTTCTGGCCGCCGTGTATCTGGGCTTGCCGTTCGTGCCGGCCTTGCTGTTGACCATGCTCGGCACGGCGCTGCTGGGTGTTGCCATCGAACGGTTGGCTTACAAGCCCTTGCGCCACGCCCCGAGAGTCTCGGCGATCATCACCGCCTTGGGGGTGGGTATTTTCCTGGAGAATTTCACGCTGGCGCTGGCGCCCTATCCCAAGCACATTCCCATGCTGCTGGAAAATGTCACCTGGAATCTGGGCGGCATCTCTCTATCCTCGTTGCAGGTGATCATCATCTTCCTGTCGTTGGGATTGATGTTCCTGCTGGATTTCGTGGTTCACCGCACGCCGGTCGGTATGGCGATGCGGGCCATTTCCTGGGATAAGACCTTTGTGCCGCTGATGGGTGTGCCGGTGGATCTGGTGATTTCCATCACCTTCGCCATCGGTGCCGGGTTGGCGGGAGCGGCTGGCACCATGTACGGCCTCGCCTATCCGGTCATCGATCCCTACATGGGCATCATGGTGGGGTGGAAGGCGTTCATTTCCGCCGTGGTGGGTGGGATCGGCAACATCCGTGGTGCGATGATCGGGGCCTTTATCCTGGGGGGAGTCGAGATCATGGTGGCGGCGTTCCTGCCATCGACTTATCGCGATTTCGTGGCCTTTACCTTGTTGCTTGCGCTCTTGATCGTCAGACCCTACGGCATCCTGGGTTCGCCACGGATTCAAAAAGTATGAAGAGCGCGCTCCTCGAAAGTCGGGAATGGTTGGCGACCCAACGGTGGTTGTTGCCGATCTTGATCCTGGTCGGTTTCGGCTTGGCCTTCGCCATTCCCGAATACGGCTGGTTCAACAAATACGTCCAGTTGGTGATGATGTACGTGGGCATCAACATCATTCTGGCCGTGAGCCTGAATCTCGTGAACGGCTACATGGGCGAATTTTCGCTGGCCCACGCCGGCTTCATGGCGGTCGGTGCCTATACTTCCGCCTTGCTGACCATGAAGGTGTTGCCGGTCTTGGACTATCCGGCACTGTTTCCGATCGCGATTCTGGCCGGTGGCTTGATGGCGGCATTGTTTGGCCTAATCGTGGCCGTACCGTCCTTCAAGACCCGTGGCGATTATTTGGCATTGATTACGCTGGCCTTTTTGATGATCGTCAAATCGCTCATCGAGAACATCGACTACATCGGTGGGCCGCGTGGCATACCGGGTATCCGCAAGCTGACCACCTTGCCCTGGGTCTTTTTCTGGGTGGTGGTGACGATCTGGATCATCCGTAACTTCGTGTATTCGAAATACGGGCGCGGTGTCTTGTCCGTGCGCGAGGACGAAATCGCCAGCGATCTGATGAGCGTCAACACGCGCCGAGTGAAATTTCTGGCATTTGCCGTTTCCTCGTTCTTTGCGGGTATCGCCGGAGGGTTGTTCGCGCACCTGCTGCAATTCATCAGCCCCCGGGTGTTCGACATCATCAAGACCACCGATATTTTGATCATGGTTTACCTGGGCGGCATTGCCTCGATCGGCGGTTCCATTCTGGGAGCGACCGTCTACACCGTGTTGCTGGAACTGCTGCGACCGTCCACGGTGGCGGCGCTGTTGTTCTGGTTGCCGGACGTGGTGTTTGAGCCGCTCAACGAGCATTTCATCCAACATCTCGGGGTCTGGCGGATGGTGATCATGCCCTTGGCCTTGGTTCTGGTCATGATTTTTTGGCCGCGCGGCATGATGGGGCTGCGGGAGTTCCGCTGGTTCATCCCCAAGCGGGATTTGGAGGCGCACCACCCTGTCGCCGAGCACGAGGGCAAACATGACGTTCCTCACGGCCAGTAAGGTCAAGCACTATTTCGGCGGCCTGTGCGCGGTCTCCGACTTCAATCTCGATCTCCGGTCCGGCGAATTGATGGGTGTTATCGGTCCCAACGGCGCGGGCAAGACCACGATCTTTAACCTGATCACCGGGGTCTACCAGGCGTCGGAAGGCAGCATCCAGTTCAAGGGCACGGAGCTGGTCGGCAAGACTCCGCACCAGATCACCGCGCTGCGCGTCGGTCGCACCTTTCAAAATATCCGGCTGTTTCGGGATTTGTCGGTGCTGGACAACGTGCGGATCGCTCACTACGCCCAGGCGGATTACAGTCCGTTGGAAGCGTTGCTGCAAATCGGCCGCTACCGGCGGGAGGAGCAGCGCATCATCGAGAACTCCCAGCGGCTGCTGGCGATTTTCCATTTGGAAGCGTTGGCCGGAGAAACCGCCAAGAACCTGCCTTACGGCTTGCAACGGCGATTGGAGATCGCGCGGGCGCTCGCCATTGGCCCCGAATTGCTGTTGCTGGACGAACCGGCGGCGGGTATGAATCCCAATGAAATCGACTTGCTGATGGAGTTTATCTTGTGGATTCGCAAGGAGTTTAACCTGACGATTCTGCTGATCGAACACCAGATGAAGCTGGTAATGGGCATCTGCGAACGGATCAAGGTGCTGGATTTTGGTGAAACCATCGCGGATGGAACGCCGGAGCAAATCCAGAATCACCCCAAGGTGCTGGAGGCGTATCTGGGGGAGGGACCGGTGGGATGAACGGCGAAACGAACGGCCTGGACAACATTTTTCTGGAAGTCCGCGATCTGATCGTGACCTACGACGGCATTCGGGCGCTGCAAGGGGTGTCATTTTCGGTTCTGAAAGGCGAAATTGTCACCCTGATCGGTGCCAACGGCGCGGGCAAGACCTCCATCCTGCGGGCGGTTTCCGGCTTGGTGAATTACAGCGGCTCTATCATTTTCGAGGGGCAGGATTTAAAGCGCGTTCCCGCCCATCGAATCGTCGGATTGGGTATCGCCCAGGTTCCGGAAGGCAGGGGGATCTTCGGCAACTTGACGGTGTTGGAAAACCTGCGGCTGGCGACTTGGCAGCGGACGGACAAAGGGGAAATCGAGGCCGACTACGATCGGGTGTTTCAAATCTTTCCCCGCCTCAAGGAGCGGCAACATCAGGCCAGCGGCACCTTGTCGGGTGGAGAGCAGCAGATGTTGGCGGTGGGTCGGGCGCTGATGAGCCGGGGGCAGCTAATGTTGCTGGACGAGCCGTCCATGGGGTTGTCGCCGCGTCTGGTGCAGGACATTTTTCGGGTGATCGAAGCCATTAATAAGACCGGCGTAACCATTTTATTAGTCGAGCAGAACGCCAACATGGCGTTGCGAATCGCATCCCGCGCTTACGTCCTGGAGACTGGCGCCGTCATGCTGTCCGGCACCGGCCGGGACTTGTTGCATGACCCCCGAGTGAAGGAAGCGTATTTGGGTGCCTGATGGCGCTTCAGAGATAGTCGAATAACTCCAGCGGATAGCGCTTCCCGGCCAGATAGTCGTCGATGCAGCGCAAGACCATCGGGCTGCGCAATTTCGGCCCCGATGCGGCGATTTCCTCTCGCGTCAGCCACACCGCCTGTTGAATGCCGTGATCCAGGGGTTGGTTGGCATGGTGGTGGAGGGCGGTGCCGGCGAAGCAGGTGCGGACGAAAGTGTGGCCCTTGGGATGGGTCCAGTAATAGATGCCGACGATGGCATCCACCCGAATTTCCCAGGCGGTTTCTTCCAGGGTTTCCCGGATGGCCGCCGCCGCCAGCGTTTCGTATTCGTCCAGATGCCCTGCCGGCTGGTTGTAAACCAGTTCCTCACCGTCGGCGTATTCCTCCACCAGCAAAAATCGGCCGTCGCGCTCGACGATGGTGGCGACGGTTAGACGTGGTAACCATTCGATGGATTCCATACGACCTCCTACGGCAGCGGTTTGGAGAGGGTGAACGCGCCACGCAGTTCGCCTTCCTTGAAGCCGCGCGCTTTGTCGTCCGGGTAGAGTTCCTTAAGCTTGGCGTCCACGGCGGGTTCGATGTGCTCGCCGTGGCAGCTCAAGCAAAGGCCGGCGGTGGGAATGGCCTTCATGTAGCGGAAGGTTTTTTTACCCTGGTCGTCGTCGATGACCGCGAAGAACTCCAGTTTGTCCACGGGTTCGCCTTCGGTTTTGCGTGCCTCAAACTGCTTGAGTACGGCCAGCTCCCAGTTGTCGGGGGCGTTAGCGGGGTTACGGAGCTTGAGGCTGGTCCGTCCGACCAGCATTTCCTGTTTCTGGCCGAGATCGGCGGCGATTTGAGCAGCTTTCTCGTGGCAGACCGCGATGCCGTTGACCGGGCCACCGCTCTGGATGGCTTGTTGCAGAGTGTCCTTCAGCAGGGCCCCGAACATTTGCACCGTGTGCCGGCTGGCAGCGACTTCCGGCGGTACGTCGTCGGAGGGCTGTCGCGCCAAGGCAGGACCGGCGGCCAGCGCCGCGCCGAGAACTAGAATCGAGATCGCTCGCATTGATGGATTCCCTCTTTTAGTTCGATAGTCGGACGAGCAGTATAGGCGAATGTGCCCGTCCGGGCGGATTTTTCCGAATCGGAGCCTTTCTAAACAGGGTGGGCGCGATTGCCGGCGTAACCAGATGACGAGGTGTACGATGAGCCTGTCCCAGAAGACGTGCACGCCCTGTCGGGGCGGTATTCCTCCGCTGACTTCGAGCGAAGCCGAAGCCCTGTTGTCGCAAGCGCCGGGCTGGCAGTTGCTGGAGAACGGCACGCGGATCGAACGGCGATTCCAGTTCAAAAACTTCGCCGCCGCCTTGGCATTCGTCAACCGGGTGGGCGACCTGGCCGAACAGGAAGGGCATCATCCCGATATCACGTTCGGTTGGGGCTATGCCAACGTCTTGTTCTACACCCACAAGATCGGCGGCTTGCACGAAAACGATTTCATCATGGCCGCCAAGGTCAACGAACTGTATGCCGAGTGAGGGGCCGTCGGGCATTCCCCCCTTTGGCAAAGGGGGGTGTTGGCTGAAGAGCTTGGGTCATGGTTGAGCAAATACCCCCTCCAACGAGGGGGCGTCCAGTACCCGTTCCCCCCACGTTTCCAACTGGGCTGGTTCCGCTTCCGCCAGCTTCGCCTCCACCCAGCCCGGCACCGGCCCGAACCGACGGGTCAACAGCCGCCTCAACAGTAGCGCTTCGCCTACCAGGATGCCCTTTGCGATCCCCTTCTCGATGCCCTCTTGTACCCACTGCTCCGCAATCGTTGTCATCAGCTCACCCTCATTGCTCAAGACCGCCGTTGCTACCCGGCGCAATTCGTCGGCGTTCAGTCGCTCCGTGCTCGGCCCTTGGGCCAGGTAGCGCAGCAGCGTGATCACGTAATCCAGCCCGCTCGAACTCTGCTCCAACTCGCGCAGCAGCCCGAGAATCTCCGGCAACCGCTCTCGCAAGTCGTCGCGGAAGATGTATTTCAGAGTCAGCAGCGCGGTCTGCAGCATGACTGCGCCCTGCAATTCTTCGTCCCGGTAGCCACTCAGATCGATCAGATAGTAGACACAATCCGGTATGCACTCCCGCAGTGCCGGCACGTCGGCCACGTCGTCGGCAAACCGCCGGCTGAGCCGCCACGCCTTCGCGCCGTGATAGACCACCACCGGGATGATCGGCGGCAAGCGGCCGGTATGACCGGCGTTCAGGCATTGCTCCCAAATCCGCACCCGATACCGCAGCAGGTCCAGGCCAATCCGCGATTCCACGTAGCTTTTGTGTTCGAACAGGATGTGGACATAACCGGTTCCGCCGCCCGGTAGATCCACTTCATACAGTTACCCGCTCTTTTCCAGCGTCTCGATCAGGAACAGGATTTCGGCGGCCATCATGTAGTCCAAATCTGGTGCGTCGGCGAGGGTGCGGTCGCGGCTGCCGGCGACGATGGCTTGGAGGGCGCGGATGGCCGCTCGCCAACTTGCTGTATTGTAGGTTGCAGCGTTGTCGTGAAGGAGTGACGTAGCTCCAGCCGGGTCGCCTGCAAGAAGTTTTTGCGTCACGGCGAGGGCGAGGCGACCTGCGCCGGAGTGGTTCTCGCCGCCGTCGCGGCGGTAGGCGAGGTAGCCGGCGATGGCCTTGGCTTTCGCCTTCGCCGCGGCGGTGGGGTTGCCGGCGTCCGTCTCGATGTTGGCGAGGATGGCCCAGGACTTCCACGGCTCAGAAGCGTGGCCGAACTGCGCGTCACATTCGATCGCCCGGCGGATTTCCTGCCGCGCTTCGTCCAGATGGCGGAGCTTGCGCAAGGCTTCGCTGAGATTGCTTCGCGTCATGCCTTCGCGGGCTGCGTCGCGGATTTCAGCATACTTGTCCGCCGCCTGACTGAAGAAGCTTGCCGCTTCCTCACCGCGATTTGGGGCTTGGAAATAGAGTGTACCCAACTGGCTCAGCGTACTCGCCTGCCCGGCGACATTGCCGAGCCGCACCTCAATCGCGAGCGATTGCCGGTAGGCATCCTCCGCCGCATCCGGCTGGCCCGCGTCCTGATACGCTATGCCGGTCTGATGCCAGCTCACAGCGACGGAGCCCGGTTCGCCCAAGGCGGTGAACCTCTTGCGGACTTCGGCATACGCTGCCAGCGCCTCCGGGTAGCGGCGCTGCAAGTAGCGGACGGTCCCAAGCTGGCCTTTGCCGACGGCGACTTCCCGGTCGTCATCGAGTTGCTCGGCGCGGCGGATGTCCTCTTCGTAAGCCGCCGCCGCTTCGTCAAGCCGACCCAGATCGCGAAGACAGTCGCCTTGTTCCGCGAGGCAGACGGACGCCATCCTTTCCGCGCCTATGCCGGGACGCGCCTGCGCGATGGTCTCGAAGCGCTGGCGGGCCTCGTCCAGTAGCGGCAGGGCCGGTTCCGCGCCGCCGACCGTCTGCAACACGCGAGCCAGGAGCCAGCAAGCCATCGCCAGATCGTAATCGGCTCTGGGATACGCCTGCTTGCCAGCGGTCCGGGCGCGCTGGAGCAATGCCTGGGCGTCGGCGAACGCTTCGCGCAACTGCCCGCCGGCCCGCTGCTGCTCGATGCGGGTCCGCGCCGCCTCGAACCGCGCGTGATTCCAGGCATCGCCCAGCGTCGCCGCTGCGGTGTCGCGCACCTGCCCCACGCGCTCCAGCAGCCGGGGCTTGCCGAGCCCTTGCAGCAGGCTGTAGAGCGAAGTGGTCAAATTAATCGTCGCCTCCGCCTCCCCCGCGTGCTGTACCCGGTCGAGCAGCGCAAACAGGTTCGGCAGCTCCAGCCCCGTCAGCGTTGCTGCGAGTTCGGCGTTCTGGCTGTGCCGCCGCACGAGGAAATCGACATACGCGCCCATCGCCTCGACCCAGCGGGCCGTCAGTGTCTCGTGCTCCGCCGCGTCCAGCCGCCCGCGCAGGTAGGGGCAGAGCGCCGGATTGAGCGTGAGATGGTTGTAGCGATTCGGCGTCGCCAGCCCGGTTTGGATCAACTCGCTCGCCAGCGAGACGAAATCTTGCATTTCCCACTGCGTCATCGGGCAAAGCACGGCCGGATGGACCCCGCCGTGGAACACCCCAAGCACCCGCGCCCGCTCCCGGTTCGCCGCCGACAGCCGTTGCAGAGACAGCTCGACGCTGGCGAAGACCGATTGCTCCCGGCTGCCGGAGAAGCGCTGCTCCATCTCCGCCATCAGTTCGACCAGCGATTCGCGGGTGGCCGCGACACCGTGTGCCAGCAGCGCCGGGGCCAGCAGCGCCAGGGTGCGGGCGTGGCCATGCACTGCGTCCACGAGTTGCTCGATCTCCTCGCGGGCGGCGTCGCTGGAGGCGCCGGCATCGCCGCCGGCGGCGTTGAGAACCCGCTCGACCAGCTTCACCGCATCCTCGCGGGCGAGTTGATGCAATTCCCCCTGGTGCCGTGGGTTGGCGAACGGTGTAGGCAGCGCCTCGCGGCTGGTGAAAAGGAGCCGTGTGTTGCCTTGGGCGTTGAGCCGGGTACAGAGCTTCAAGATCGCGTACAGTTCGCAGTGCAGGTCGTCGGTAAGCGCGGCGGGCATCCCTTCGGCCAGGAACGGCGGCAGCAAAACGCTCTCCATGTTGTCCACCACCAGCAGGGTCGGCTGTTCGACCAGCGCGCGTTCAACTGGCAGGATCGCTTGTTCCAGGTCGGGGAAAGTGGCGACGGAGTAATTCGGGATAAGTTGGCGACCCAGGGCATCGAGCACTGCCTGCACATGGCTGTGGGTCTCGACCGAAACGAACGCGGCGCGGCGCATCTGCTGGGAACGCACCAGCCAGCGGGCGAATTCGGCGGCGAACGCGGTCTTGCCTTCACCGCCCTGGCCGCGCACCACGGCGTAGCGTTCCGTGCGCAGCAACCGTTGCAGCGCCAGCAATTCCCGGCTGCGGCCGATGAAGCCGGTCTCCGGTTCCTTCGGTAACTCGCCAAGCCGGGCCGCGAGTTGCTTCTGGAAATCCGCCACGGTCTGCTTGGCGGGGGCCATTTTGAACAGTTGCGGGTCGTCCTTCTCCTGAAACAGCACCGGCACGAACCAGTCCTCCAGCCGGAACTCGCCCGCGCCGAAGATGTGCCCGCGAAACGTGTCGTCCTTCAACGCCCGCTGGCCGGCCAGCATGGCGTCGCCCACCCGCTTGCCCCCGGCCAGCGCCCGGTAAAACGCCGCGACAAAGCGGCGCGCGGTCTCGACCAGCACGCTGTGGCTCATGGCCACCACGGAGGCGACGCCGACCTTCAGCAGTTCGGAGGCGACGGATTCGGACGCCTGTTCGGCCTGCGCGGTCTGGCAGGCTTCGAGGAAGACCAGCGGAATGCGGTGATCGCGCAGCAGCGGGCCGAGTTCGTCGGTGAAGACAGTCGCGTGCCGGCGCTTTACGAGCTGGCCGGTGTCCTGCGATTCCTCGAAGCACAGCCCGCCGAGGCCGACGCGGCGGTCGTAGACGCCGTGACCGTCGAAGTGGACGACATGATAGGGCTGTTTTTGATCGCGGGCGCGGTCCAGTTCGTCGCGCAAGGCGGGCAGCGTGGGCGGATCGAGAACGTGAATCTTGACCAAACCGGGCAGGGACTCCATCGCCTCGACCAGCGGCAACGCGCTGGCGCGGTGGTCGATGTAGCCGCAGGCGTCGTCTTCGGGTCGGGCGGTGACTAGCAGGATGCGGATAGGCGTGGCAACGACGGGAACGCCGAAGCCCTCGGTGCTGGGCAGCCGGCGGCGAACGCGGGTCGGCTTGGCACCTTGAAACAGAAACGCCTTGCCGTCGTGCAACAGCTCCCACGGCAAACCGAGAAGAGTCGTGGCGGCTTCCTTGGCGGCGAGCACTTCGGCTTCCGGCGCGTCGGCTATGAGCGCGGTATCCACGTGAACGGAGAAGCGACGCCCGGCATGGTCGCTGAGCTTGGCCCAAGCCTGCATCACGTTCGCGGTATGAACCACGGGGATCGCGGCTTCGTGCAAACGCTTCCCCCATTCCACGAGGTTCGCTTCAACCTTCCGCGCCCGATCCCGAAAGTAGTGACTCGGCCAGACGGCGTATCCCTCCAGATACCAGCGCAGGTCATCCGCCTCGATGGGGCCGAGAGGCGCGACGAAGCGCCAACTTTGCGCGCTGTGGACATCTGGCTGGCCCGGCGTGGCCGGTTCGTAAACCAACCGGGCGCGGGCCGAAGCGCGGCGGACGCCATCTTTCTCTCGAAACTCCAGCTCGGTGAGTTCGAGGACGAGTTCCTCCAGCGGCTCAGCCTTGGGCTGCGGCGTAGGCGCCACGTCGGCGGGGAGCCGCTTGCCCACGGCGACGAGGATCGCGCTCATTGCCGCTTCGACACCGCCCGCGTCGCTGCTTACCGGGATGTAAACCGGCTCCTCGCCGAAGAACTCCTCCAGCACGCCCAGCTTCGTGCCGTTCAACGAGAGCGGAATGACCGGGAATTGGTCTTTGCCGCGCTGTTCCTGTACCAGGAGCGCATGGCGCAGTTCCTTGCCGACCCATTTCGATTGCAGTGCGTCGGTGCTGACCACGACCGCATAGGCCGACGCGGCATCGATGGCTTTCTTGATCTCTAGCCAGAGCGGATCGCCGCCGCGCAGCTCGCGCGAATCGATCCATCCGTCTTGGCCGTGATCGGCCAGCGTCGCGCGCAGTTCGCGCACGAAACCGTCGTCCTGCGAGCTGTGGGAGATAAAAAGCTTCTCGTTGTCCATTGCGTGCTGCTCCTGCGTTCAAGCTAGCGCTGCTGCCACACCCCTTAACGCAGGATTCGCGGCGGTAATCACCCAGCTTGGGATGGTCGCCAAGTAATCGCTGAACCGGCCCTTGGCCTCGAATCGGGCTCTGAACGCCGAACGATCGAAGAAATCGCCCAACCGAGGCACAATGCCACCGCCGATGTAAACCCCGCCCCGCGCCCCGAGCGTGAGCGCTAAATTACCCGCTGCCGTGCCCAGCATGCCGCAGAATAGTTCCAAGACTTCGACGCAGTGCCGACAACTTCCCGTCAACGCCCGGTCCGTGATGTCGGCGGGCACTAAGTCTTCCGCCGACCAACCTTCCAGTTCCGCCAGCGCCGTGTACAGATTGACCAGTCCCGGCCCGGATAGCAGCCGTTCCGGCGAAACGTGGTCGAACCGCCGTTGAAGAACCCGATAAATCGCCCATTCCCGCTCGTCACAGGCGGAAAAGGTGACGTGACCGCCTTCCGTTTCGAGCGGAATCCAGTGATGGCCCGACCACACCAGTCCCGATACACCCAAACCGGTTCCCGGTCCGATCAAGCCAATGGGTGCTTTCTCGACGGCTGTTCCTTCGCTCACCTGCCGGCGTTCGTCCGGACCCAATAGCGGCAGTGCCAGCGCCAGCGCGGTGAAATCGTTGATGATCAGCAACTGTTCCAATCCCAACGCTTGACGTGCGGCCTCCGTGGAAAACGACCAGGGGCTGTTGGTGAACTGGATCCAGTCGCCGCTGATGGGCGTGGCGACGGCGACCGCAGCGCGGCGCGGGTGCGGTCCGGCAACCTCGCGCAAGTAAGCGGCGGCGGCCTGGATCAAATCCGGATAGTCAGCACCACTCAAGATGCATTCCGATCCGATGCGGCCGTCTGGGAACGCAAGCGCGAAGCGGGCGTTGGTGCCGCCGATATCGGCGATCAAGTTTGGAGCGTCGAGTGAGTCTTTCACCATTGCAAGTGTTCCTCCCAGATGGAAAAAATCATAGCGGTCGATGGCGGGCGTTGATCGTCACAAGCAACTTGTAATATGTTGCATAGCCGCATTAAGATAACCACACTTTTTTCGATGCACCCTCGATCCTACGATACAAAATATTCGAGGGTTCTCGATCAACAGTATTGAGCAGCTTTCGAGCCGCAATCCCGTAACCTCCAAGAGGATAGGCAAAAATGTCATTTCTAAGCGTTGAACAACTGAAAAAAGACTGGGCTGAGAATCCACGCTGGAAGGGCATCAAGCGCGGCTACACCGCCGAGGACGTCGTGCGGCTGCGTGGCAATGTGCCAGTCGAGTACAGTCTGGCACAACGGGGTGCTGAAAAACTGTGGGAGCTGATCACCACTACACCTTACGTCAATTGCCTGGGCGCGCTGACCGGCGGTCAGGCGATGCAGCAGGCCAAGGCCGGCATCAAGGCCATCTATCTGTCCGGTTGGCAGGTGGCGGCCGACAATAATACCTATATGTCGATGTATCCCGACCAGTCGCTGTATCCGGTCAACTCGGTGCCGGCGGTGGTCGAGCGCATCAACAATACCTTCAAGCGCGCCGACGAAATCCAGTGCGCTCGGGGCATCGGTCCGGGCCACAAGGATTTCGTGGACTATTTCCTGCCCATCGTCGGCGATGCCGAAGCCGGGTTTGGCGGCGTACTGAACGCCCATGAGCTGATGAAGTCGATGATCCGCGCCGGCGCGGGCGGTGTCCATTTCGAAGATCAACTGGCCTCGGTCAAGAAGTGCGGCCACATGGGTGGCAAGGTGCTGGTGCCGAGCCAGGAAGCGGTACAGAAATTGATCGCCGCCCGGCTGGCGGCCGATGTGTACGGCGTGCCGACC
>Ga0116151_10000086_pt1 | contig 75130 bp, 71 predicted proteins | sample AD_UKC117_MetaG_FD_89893 | JGI IMG/M metagenome (GOLD analysis project Ga0116151, IMG submission 89893) | Active sludge microbial communities of municipal wastewater-treating anaerobic digesters from Hong Kong - AD_UKC117_MetaG | ecosystem: Engineered > Bioreactor > Anaerobic > Digestate...
CACCGCCGCCGGTTGTAGAGACACCGCCTGCCGTTGAGGTTGCCGCACCGCCGCCGGTTGTAGAGACACCGCCTGCCGTTGAGGTTGCCGCACCGCCGCCGGTTGTGGAGACACTGCCCGCCGAAGTCGCCGCACCGCCTGCTGTATTGCCGAAACCGGAGGGAAATTATTCGACGCCTGGCCCCGCCGCATCGGTGGAACCAGAGCAACTGACTGCCGAGGCCGTTGCGCCGCCGCCGGTTGTGGAGACACCGCCCGCCGAAGCCACCGCGCCACCTGCCGTTGAGGTTACCGTGCCGCCGCCGGTGTCACCGGCTATCGAATCAACGAAGCCAGCAACCGAAACCACCTACAAAGGTGGAGAACAATACGGCCCAGTTGCCCCCAATGAGCGGCTTTGGGATATTGCGGCCAAGGTGCGTCCTGATCCGAGTATTGGAAAGGATGTCATGATGAAGGCACTGTTCGTAGCAAATCCGCAGGCATTTTCCAAATCCGGAATCAATCAGATGAAGCTGGGTGTCCTGTTGCGTGTGCCTACTTTGCAAGAAATCGTGGAGTACACCGGCTCCGAAGCTGCCAAGCAGTTATTGGATCTGGAACGGCAACAAGCTGCTATCACGGCATTGCCAAAACCGGAGGGAAATCATTCCGCGCCTGGCCCTGCCGCATCGGCGCAATCCGTTGAACTCCCCTCGACCGAGAGTGTGGTACCCGCGATGGAACGGACTTCTCCCATGGTCGAGTCCAAACCGAATTGAATCACAATACCGATCGGGATTTCAAAACACACTTGCGGTTATCGGCGCGCTCCTCAACACTCCATGCCTTGCGGCAAAAAGCCGAAACCTTCCTGCAGATCCTGCTCAACACCCTGGCGCGGGTCATCGCTTATTTCAATCACCCCGCCGCCCACTACGCCGCGCAATCGCCTATTTCATTGCCGGGTTAATAATTACTATTCACAAGTGGATATATTTTATATGTCTCTAGGGCGTGTCATCAGATATAGATTCCCAAGTGGATTGATGTGTGATTCATAGAGGGTCGTTCCCAAGCAAAGGAGACGACAATGAGCACACGGCGCCACGGCTTGCGCGACGACCAATGGGATTGGATCAAGGATCTGCTGCCGGGACGTGAGGGGCATGTGGGCGGGACCGAGAAGGACAACCGCCTGTTGGTGGACGCGGTGCTGTACCGGTATCGCGCTGGGATACCATGGCGGGAGTTGCCCGGACGGTTCGGCGACTTCCGCGTGGTGCAACGCGGTTCAGCCGTAGGGCGAAGGGCAGGGTGTGGGAAACTGTTTTCAAGGAACTGGCCGGCGATGCCGACCATGAATACGCCATGATCGACCGCACGATTGTGCGGGCGCACCAGCACAGCGCGGGAGCGCTAAAAAAAACGGTGCGAAGGCGATCGGGCAAAGCAAGGGGGGCCTGAGCACCAAAATCCACGCCACGTGCGACGCCTTGGGCACAACCCCACGAGCTTTCACCTGACGGAAGGACAGGCGCACGATCTGGACGGTGCGGACGTGTTGTTGCCTTTGGTGCAAGCCGATACCGTTTTGGGAGACCGGGGTTACGACGCGGACGCGCGGGTGCTGGAACCCCTGGAAGCCGCCGGAAAGCGGGCGGTGATTCCCCCGAAGAAGAACCGCAAAGAGCAACGATGGTATGACAAAGCGCTCTACAAGGCGCGGCACGCCATCGAGAACTTCTTTGCCAAACTCAAGCAGTTTCGGGCCATCGCCACGCGTTACAACAAAACCGCCCGAAACTTTCTCGCCGCCATCCATCTCGTCTCAAGCATCATCTGGCTCAACTGAGGACACGCCCTAATCCAGTTAGGACAAGGGCCGCAATCGCTCATGGGGCGGATCGCGGCCCTGCACGGTCAACTGATCGTGGAGTCGAGCCAGGTGGGTTCCCGTTTGAACATGATCGTGCCCAGAGAACGGTAGGGAGGAGCCTGCGGGAATTGCGGCGGGCTGCGATGATCGGGATCGCCGCTCATAATCTCAATAATTAGGGGATCGTTTACCGCCAGTAGAAGTTCAACTGGGATTGTCGAGAACCTCCAATCTGCACGGTTTGCCGTTGGAGCTGATCGGGGAGGCTGACCTCAACGGTATAGGTTCCGGCAGGCAATGCGGCGAGAAACCATGGTCCGTTCGATTCAGCGCTCAACACGGCCTCACCCCGTGAATCCAGGATATTGACTCGAATATCCGCCACATAATCGCCGCTGCCTTGCATTGCGAACAGCAGGCGCAGGTTAAATTGGTTGGACAGAGCGCTCAGTTCAGCGCGCTCGCCTTCGCCAACCCCGCCCGAAGCGAAACGGATGCCTCGATAATCCTGAATCTTGATCGATCCGCCCGGTGGCGACCAGTCGGAACTTGCTACGTCATCGGCATATGGAGACGGGCTTTGATATTGCGCCTGTGAGATGGGTTCCGGAGCCCCGTAGGGGTTTGGCCGGGATGACGGAATTGACATCATGGGGGGTTCGACCGGTGTCGCGGAAGGGGGCGTTTCTGCCATTGGCCTTTCCGCTGGTGCTGTGGGGGGAGCCGTCGATCCGGTCGGAAGGCTGTATAGTTGAATTTTGCCACCAGGCGAGGTCGTCTGATATTGCGGCGAGACGGTGGCCGGAGGAGGAGTACCAGTCTGTTGCGCGTTAGCCGAAGACAGCAAGCCGCCCAACGCTAGCGCTAGTACCGTTAAATTTGTCATGCGTGTCATTGCCATTCCAGAGTACCTCGCTGTATCCATGCATCGTGTCGAAGCCATCGGCTCTAACAATTCTAAATCTTCTAAGTAGTTGGACATCTTAAGTTTCATTTGATTCCAGAATCGTCAATCGTCCTGAATCAGCTGTGCGTACTGTTCACGCATCGCCTTTTTATTGAGCTTGCCCACGCTGGTTTTCGGGATGGATTCGACGAGTAGTACCCGGTCGGGAATACCCCACTTGGAGATGATGCCTTTGTCGGCGAAATCCTGGAGCCAGTTGCGAATAGCAGCTTCATCTATCGGCTCGGCGTAGTCGCGTTTGAGTACGACCAGTGCCACCGGTCGTTCGCCCCATCTGGAGTCGGGGATGCCGATGACGGCTGCTTCTGCTACCGCCGGGTGCTTGAAGATCAAGTCCTCCAGTTCCAGTGAGGAGATCCACTCACCGCCGGTCTTGATCACGTCCTTCAGCCGGTCGGTGATTTTGAGGTAACCCTCCTCGTCGATGGTGCCGATGTCGCCGGTATGCAGATAGCCCCCGTGCCACAGCATTTCGGAGTTTTTGGGATCCTTCAGGTAACCCTGGGTCAGCCACGGTGCGCGGACCACCACTTCGCCCGGCGTTTTGCCATCGTGCGGCAAATCGTTCATCTCCTCGTCCACCACGCGCAGTTCGACCAACGGCATCGGTAGACCTGTCTTGCAGCGAATTTCCAGTTGCCGCTCCTCGTCCCAGTCCAGCATATGCGGTTTGAGGTGGGCCAGGGTCAGGAGCGGACAGGTTTCGGACATACCGTAGCCGGTAAAGATGTCGATTCCTCGGTCACGCGCTTGCTTGGCCAGCGCTCGCGGTAGCGCCGCGCCGCCGATGATCACCTTCCAGCGGGACAAGTCGGTTTCGTTCACTTTGGGATTGTCCAGCAGCATTTGCAGAATGGTCGGCACACAGTGGGAGAAGGTCACCTTTTCCCGTTCGATCAGTGTCAACAGGTGATCCGGCACGTAGCGACCCGGATAAATTTGTTTGACTCCAAGCGCGGTCGCGACGTAGGGAACGCCCCAGGCGTGAACATGGAACATGGGGGTGATCGGCATGTACACATCATCGCGGCCGAAGCGACCCTGATCGGTACCGGTGAACGTCGCCAGAGCACCAAAGGTGTGCAGTACCAGTTGCCGGTGGCTGAAATAGACGCCCTTGGGCAGACCGGTGGTGCCGGTGGTGTAGAAGGTGGTGGCGCGGGTGTCTTCCGAGAAATCCGGGAAGCGATAGTCAGGGTCGCCGGTCGCTAGCAGGGCTTCGTAGTCAGTGGCGATGTCTAGGACAGTTGTTGGTGCTTGGTCGGCGTCATTCAACAGCACCAGCTTCTTGACCGGTTCGATCCGGTCACGGATGGTTTCCAGAATCGGCAGGAATTCGGCATTGAGCAGAATTACATCGTCTTCGGCGTGGTTGATAGTGTAGAGGATCTGTTCGGGCGATAGCCGGATGTTGACGGTGTGCAGTACCGCGCCCAACATCGGCACTGCGAAAAAGCATTCCAGGTAGCGGTGACTATCCCAGTCCATCACCGCCACGGTGTCGCCGGGTTTGATCCCCAGTCCTGCCAAACCACTGGCGAGCCGACCGATCCGCTCGCCCAGCTCACGGTAGGTCTGGCGCCGGAAGTCACCGTAGACAATCTCCTGCTTGGGAAACTGCCGGACCGGATTACGGAGCAGGTTTTTAATCAGCAGGGGATAAGAATCAGCGGATGGCGTGCGGTCGATGGTCTTGGCGGGCATGGTGATGCTCCTTGACGGGTTATCGGGAATCAAGGCCAGCGGAGTTGAGGTAACGGAGGATCGCTTTCAATCCGCATCCAAAGCGTCAGGATTGACGCTGACGCCCGCAATCGCTCCGTAATTTCGCCTTTTCCCGATCAACTATAGTGCTTCACCGCTCAACCCGCATGGTGGACGATGTAATCCTGAATTTGGCTCACGTTCGGGTCCATCACCTCGAACCGCTGCGGGAGCGATTCGAGGTTTTCGTAACCGGCTGGCCGATCAGGCGAGCGGCCTAGCGCCTCGACGATGGAATCTTCGAACTTGGCCGGCAGGGCGGTTTCCACGCAGATCAGCGGAATGCCGTCCTCGCGATATTCCAGTCCGACCTTGACACCGTCGGCGGTATGGGTGTCGATGATGATGCCGGATTCCCGGTAGATCCGGCGAATGGTGTCCATGCGATCCTGGTGGGTGCTGGAGCCGGATACGAAACCGGATGCTTGGGCTACACGAAAGTAATCGCTGCCGGACAGATCGAAAAACCCCTTGGTGTCCAATTGCCGCCACAAATTGCGGACCACTGCCGGGTCACGATCGACGATATCGTAGACGAACCGCTCGAAATTCGATGCCTTGGAGATATCCATTGACGGGCTGCTGGTCTGCATCACCTGAGTGGTAGCGCGCACCCGATAGACGCCGGTGCGGAAGAACTCGTCTAGCACGTTGTTTTCGTTGGTGGCCAGAATCAGTCGATGGATGGGCAGACCCATGCGCTTGGCGATATAGCCAGCGCAAATGTTGCCGAAATTGCCAGACGGCACGGCGAACGAAACGGCCTGATCGTCGCGGGTGGTGGCTGCCAGCCAGCCTTTGAAGTAGTAGACGACTTGGGCCGCGACTCGCGCCCAGTTGATCGAGTTGACGGTGCCGATGCTATATCGGGCCTTGAAAGTGGCATCGTTGCTGACCGCCTTGACCATGTCCTGACAGTCGTCGAACACGCCGCGCACGGCGATGTTGAAAATATTGGGGTCTTGCAGGGAGAACATTTGCGCGGTCTGAAACCGGCTCATCTTCTGGTATGGCGAAAGCATGAACACGCGAATGCCGTGCTTGCCGCGCATGGCGTATTCGGCGCTGGAGCCGGTATCGCCGGAGGTCGCGCCCAGGATATTGAGGTGACCGTCGGTTTTAAGCAGAGCGTACTCGAACAGATTACCGAGCAGTTGCAGGGCAATGTCCTTGAACGCCAGGGTTGGGCCGTTTGACAGTCCAAGCAGCCAAGTGCCGTCGCTGAGCGGTACGAGTGGGGTGATGGCTTCGGTACGGAAGATCGCGGCGGTATAGGTTTTATCGATCAGGGCGCGCAGCGCCGCTGCTGGCAGATCATCAGCGAATTTGCTCAGGATGGCAAAGGCCAGCTCAGGGTAGGAAAGATTGCGCCAGCTGGCCAGTTCGCCAGGCGCTAGTGTCGGATAGAGTTGCGGAATGGTCAGGCCACCGTCGGGCGCCAAACCGCCCAGCAAGATGTCCGAAAAGGTTGCTGGGGCCATGCCGCCCCGGGTGCTGACGTAGCGCATGTAAGAAATCCTCGGAATTCGAGAAAGGACGGGGAAGGTTGCGGGAATGGCAATTATTGTACTCCGCCAAGTTCTCAAAGAATGGCGGTCCTGCCGAGGAAGCTTTTGAGAGGGGCTTTTACGGAGTTAGCGCCGCCGCGTCATCGGTCTGGACAGGCAGCAGCCTTTTCATAATTTCCTGCGCCCACGGATTGATCTCGCCGTAGACTTTAACCAGCCGGCCTCTTGAGGCGCGAAACAGTAACTTGGCGCGGGCGTCGTCCACGGAATTGTCGTACACGTAGGTCCGGTCGGCCAGCCAGGTCACGACCGAACAGTACGCCAGCGATTTGGTATAACGGCCGATGATCTTGGGGATGGGGACATCATGCCCCCCTTCCATCACTCGCATCGCGACACGCTTGGCGTTGATGGAGGGATCGTCGGTGCCGACGAAGAACAGGCGGATAAAAAAACCGGCGTCCTGGGCTCGGCGAATGAAGTTCATTTTGTCCGGCGCGGACAAGACGGTTTCAAAAGCGAGGCTATGGCCTTTCGTCAGGCAATGTTCGCGGATTTCGGCAGCCCGTCGCGCCGCTTGGATGACTGCGTCGGGGGCATTCCAGTCGCCGAATTCGTCGCGGGCGATGAAGTCCGGGTTGACGTAAACGCACCCGTCCATCCATTCGTGCATCAAGAGCTGCTGGGTGATCGAGGTCTTGCCAGAGCCATTGGGGCCAGCGACCACGATCAGCCGGGGTTTTTCCTTGTCGGTCATGCCCGTGTAAGCAGCAGGGGATCGACTGCCGTAATTTCAGCGCGCAGGCGCAGCATGAGTTGCTCGCGGGCTATTTGGGCATGCTTGCGTGCTTCGGTCGCTACCGCTTCCATTAAGGCATCGAGTTGTTCGTCGGAGGGCTCGTGGGCGGTGTCGTTCAAGTTGAATCGAGCGTGTTGAATCATGAGCAAATCCTCCGATATCGCGAAAAGGTCTAAGCAGGTGAAAAAGCGAGCAATAAATATTCTACATGGTATTGGGGTCGATACCCAAGGGCGCGTGATTGCTCGGCCATCCGTTTCGGTGCGCTGGCGTTCAATTTTTCGGTTTTGGCATGCTGCTTCCGTTCGAGAAAAGCCTCGAATCAGGCCGATCTCTTTGCCACTTGGCCAGGCAGGGGAGAGTGGTGGGGAAAAACCGTCGGCGCGTTGCACGCCGACGGTTCAGGTTGCCGCTGTTGTTCGGGAGGGTCGCCGAGCCACTTTGCGACGGCCGGCGATTGTTCCAGCCGGGTCAGGCTTGCGGCTGGAAGGGGGGATTGATCGCCGTGATGTCGGCGCGCAAGCGGATCATGAGTTGTTCGCGCGCTATTTGGGCGTGCTTGCGTACTTCGGTGGCAACAGCTTCCATCAGGGCGTCAAGCTGTTCGTCGGAAGGCTCATGAGTGATATCGTTCAGGTCGAAGGATGGTTGTTTCATTGGTTTTCTCCTCATTCTTCAACATCGGCCAGTGTGGTGGGTCACTGCCCTGTCCAACTGAATTATTAAACTTATTTTAACGCAGGTCTTTGCAGGAAGGTTGAAATTCGGGTGGGTTTCTTTCAATCATTCTGGGTGGGACGAGCTGCTGTCGGTCGCGCCGACAGGTCTTTCGCGCATAGCAGGATCAGCCGCTGCGTCCGTGCTGCCTTCCTCATCCGGACATCGTAAAGTGTTTTTATATTACAATAAGTTATAATTTGCGGGTGAGGGGACGCTTCTCAGGGGTTTGCTTCAAGCCGCTCGCTGGGTCGGTGGCTGGTGCTATTCAGTATGGATTCAGCCGGTCGTCCATAGGCTGAATCACGCGAGCAAACGTCGCGAAAGTTTCGATACCGCGAGTAAGTAACCTACGGGGAGCAGGTTCGATGAAAAGATGGCGAGCAGGGTTGATGGCGCTTTTGGTTTTGCTAAGTCCCATCGCGGTCTGGGCGCAGCAGTCGGGTGTTGGCGATGTGGAAGTCGAGGTGATCAGTGATCGCGGCCGGACTCTTCCCGAATACCCGGTCCGGCGAGATGACCGGCCCGGAATTTACAAGGCGTATCTGGAGGCCAGGCGCGGCCAGAACTATTCGATCCGGATTCGCAACCGTACCAATCAGCGTGTAGGGGTGGTGATCGCGGTGGACGGTCGCAACATCATTTCCGGCGCCCGTTCCGAACTGCGTCCCGATGAACGGATGTACGTGCTCGGACCCTATCAGCAGGAAACCTATGAAGGGTGGCGCACTGGCAGGAATCGAGTCAATCGCTTCTATTTCACCGATGCCGGGGATTCGTACTCTGGCGCTTGGGGCGATTACTCGGCGATGGGCGTGATCGCGGTGGCAGCCTTCCAGGAGGTGAGTCGACCGTTGGATCGAGAGGGGAGCGGCTATACTGACCAGCGCGGTTTGCGCGTGCCGCCAGCAGAAGCCGCACCGCCTGCCAGCCCTTATTCGCGAAAATCGACGCCTGGCACCGGCTACGGTGAAAGTGAGTGGTCCCCTTCGCGGCGGGTGGAGTTCGACCCCGAGCGAAGGCCGTTCTCTCAATACTTTCTGAAGTATGTTTGGCGTGACACACTGTGCCGTGAGGGAGTGATCGATTGCGACGGAGGCCGTCGGCCACCACCCCGCAACCGCTTCTGGGACGAGGATAATGATCGGTTCGCTCCGCCACCACCTCGTCGCGAACGCTACGACGGCGACGAGTGGCGGTAAAATTGCGACAATTCGTCGGTAGTCATACCCTGATCGGTAGTCATACCCTGAACGGAACATCGTCCTCTTGGAGTTTAGGGGGCGATGTTCCGAGGAAACCAACCATTACAACCTGCGCGCACCGATCCCACCGTGAAACGGGAAGCGGGCGATTTTCTTGTGTGGATCGGCTCGATAAGACAAGCGCATGCGCATGAGGAACGTAGCCGATTTCTGGCGCCGTTTGCGCGAGGCGTTGCTGAGTCCACGAGTCGATCCCGACGCACTAGACGAGGCGCTGCACGAGGCGCGGGCGCGGCAGCCTTTACCGGTGCTGTGGCTGTTGGGCAAGGCGCAGGCTGGCAAAACCTCGATCATCCGCGCCCTGACCGGCAGCGAGACCGCTGAGATCGGTAACGGTTTCCAGCCCTGCACCCGCAGCGCGCGGTTTTACGATTTTCCAGCGGAAGCTCCGCTGGTGCGCTTTCTCGACACACGCGGCTTGGGTGAGGTGGCCTACGACCCCACCGAGGATATCCATTACTGCGAATCGCAGGCGCATCTTGTTCTGGGCGTGATGAAAGTGGCCGATGTGCGTCAGGACGCCGTGTTCGAGGTGCTGCGGGCCGTACGTCGCCGCCACCCCCAATGGCCGGTGTTGATCGCCCAGACTGGTTTGCACGAACTCTATCCGCCCGGCCAAGAGCATGTTCTGCCGTATCCCTACGACTGCGAGCCGCTACCGCCCCAAGTGCCCCACGATCTCGGACGTGCCCTGTTCGAGCAGCGCAAACGCTTGGGATCGTTGCCGGGATCGGCACCCGTGAGGTGGGTACCCGTCGATTTGACCTTGCCAGAGGATGGCTGGGAGTCGGTCAACTATGGCTTAGAGGCATTTTGGGCCGCTGCCGAAGGAGCGTCCACGCTGCGATTGCGGGCGATGTTGTGGGGAGAGGCCGGCGTGCGGGACGTCTACGCCCGCGCCGCGCATCCCCACATTGTCGGTCATGCCGTGGCTGCCGCTGGAGTCGGGGCGCTTCCCCTGGTCGATCTGGTCGGTGTCCCAGCGGTACAGGCCAAACTGCTGCATGCCGTCGCCAAGCTGTACGGCCAAACCTGGGACGGACGCTCGGTTTCGGAATTTCTCGGCCTATTGGGAGCCGGCGTTGGCGCGGGCTATGTGGCGCGGCTCTTGGGGCGGGAAGTCGTCAAACTGATCCCCGGCTGGGGGCAAACCGTCGGGGCGGTGTGGGGCGCCACGGCCAGCGGCGCCACCACCTACGCGCTGGGCAAGGCCGCTAGCTACTACTTTACCGTCCGGGGCCAAGGCGGTTCAGTCGATTCCAAGGTGCTGCGCCGCGTGTATGCCGAAGCGCTGATAGCCGGCTCCAGCCTTCTGGGATCGACCCCCGAGGATCGTCTACCGTGAGAATATTGCCCGACCGGATCGACCGTTTGCATTTGGTCGCGCTCTTGTTGTGGACGATTCCCATCATCGCCCTGTTGCCGTTTGGAGCCTATTGGTTGTGGCAAACCGATTCGCTGCGGTGGTGGTTGGCGGCGATGGTGGTGTGCAGTGTTGCCGGATACGGCTTGCAATACTGGCTACGCCAGCGGGATCACCGGTTGTTGGCCGATGCAGTGACCGGCCCCGATCTCCATTGGCCGCCTAAGGCTGATGGCGCCTGGACAGCGGTCGAACGTTTGGCGGAGGAGGCGAAGCCGGAAGAGTGGCCGCTGAACGATGGGGGCCGGCTCTGGCTGCTCGGCCAAAGGGCTCTGGAAGCTGTCGCTCGTCATTACCACCCGGACGTGGAGCGGCCGTTGCTGGAACTGACCGTGCCGCACACGCTGCTCATCATCGAGCGAGCCAGCCGCGACTTGCGCGTCGCTGCTCTGGAACGGATCCCGTTCTGCCAGTGGTTGAAGATCGGTGGCTTAATCCGTGCTTGGCGCTGGAAGGCGTTCGCCGAGCGACTGCTAAACGTATATCGAGCCGGCCGGCTGGTCATCAATCCCGCCGATGCGTTGTTGAGCGAAATCTGGGGGCAGTTGCGCAACCGTGGCTACGGCGTGGCCTGGAGCGAGTTGCAGTGCTGGCTGCTACAGGAATACGTACGCAAGGTCGGCTATTACGCCATCGACCTTTACAGCGGCCGGCTGCTTTTGACCGACACCGAACCGACCGACGAACCAACCAACGCTTCGCGAGCCGACTTGCGACAGGCCGAGGTTGCCGCTACTCGAACCGACGAACCGCTGCGAATCCTGGTCTTGGGTCGGGCGGGAGCTGGAAAATCGAGTTTGATCAACGCGCTGTTCGGGCAATTGGTCGCCGCGACCGACGTGCTGCCGGATACCACCGCGAGCTTGGTGCCTTACCGCTTGGAACGCGACGGACTGGCTGCGGCCCTGATCTTCGACACGCCCGGCTGCGATTCGCCGTTGCTGGACGAAAAAGCGTTGAAACGGACCGTGCTGATGGCGGATTTGGTTCTGTGGGTTTGCGCCGCGCATCGTCCGGACCGGCAAGTGGATCGGGTCCGACTGGATGCATTGCGGGACGGATATACCGCCCGACCGGATCGCCGACCCCCGCCTTTGTTGGTTGCGGTCACCCATATCGACCAGCTCCGTCCGTCTCGCGAATGGCAACCGCCCTACGATCTGCTCGATTCGGCGAGCGTCAAGGCTGCCAACATCCGGGCGGCGACAGAAGCGGTGGCGGCGGATCTGGCGGTGTCGGTGACGGCGGTGATTCCGATTTGTCTGGCCGAGAGGCGAATCTACAACGATGATGCCCTCTGGGCCGCGATTCTCGAACGGCAGGACGAGGCGAACCGGGTCCGTTTTCTGCGCTGTCTGGAAGATGGAAAACGCCGGGAAAATTGGGCCTTGCTCCGCCAGCAACTCGCTAGCGCAGGGCGCTGGCTGGCGAATTTGCCGGGGCGAGTGCTGAGTTGAGTCGGAGCAAGCCGCTGGTGTGTGGGGCACGGCCCGCAAGTCCCTTCTGTGCTACAATATTGACCCCCTACGATCGTGCCATCAGCGCGATTTGACGAATAACAAGGTCCGCGCATGACTGAAATCGCTAAAGAAATTCTCCCGGTCAATCTGGAAGACGAGATGCGGCAGTCCTACCTCGATTACGCCATGAGCGTGATCGTGGGGCGGGCCTTGCCGGATGTGCGCGATGGCCTCAAGCCGGTGCATCGGCGGGTGCTGTTTGCCATGAGCGAGCTGGGCAACGACTGGAACAAGGCCTATAAAAAGTCCGCTCGCGTGGTCGGCGACGTGATCGGTAAATATCATCCCCACGGCGATACCGCCGTTTACGATACCATCGTTCGTATGGCGCAGCCGTTTTCTCTGCGTTACATGTTGGTGGATGGGCAGGGCAATTTTGGCAGCATCGACGGCGACGCGCCGGCTGCCATGCGTTACACCGAAGTTCGCATGGCCCGCGTTGCTCACGAATTATTGGCCGACATCGACAAGGAAACGGTGGATTTCGTCCCTAATTACGACGAATCCGAGCACGAACCCGCCGTTTTCCCCACCCGCCTACCCAACTTGCTGGTCAACGGTTCGTCCGGCATTGCCGTCGGCATGGCCACCAATGTACCGCCGCACAATCTCGGCGAGGTGGTGGATGCCTGCGTGGCCCTGATCGATGACCCCAAGCTGAGCATCGGTGAACTGATGCGGTATCTGCCGGGACCGGATTTCCCTACCGCTGGGCTGATCAACGGCGTGCGCGGCATTCGCGACGCTTATGAAACCGGCCGAGGCCGGGTACAGATGCGCGCCCGTACCGAAATCGAGATCGACGAGACGCGTGGCCGACAGGCCATCATCGTCACCGAGTTACCCTACCAGGTGAATAAGGCTCGGCTGATCGAAAAAATCGCCGAACTGGTCAAGGACAAGAAAATCGAGGGCGTCGCCGAATTACGTGACGAGTCCGACAAGGACGGGATGCGCATCTATATCGAGGTGCGCCGGAACGAGAACGCCGAAGTGCTGTTGAACAATCTGTTCCTGCACACACCGCTGCAATGTGTGTTCGGCGTCAACATGGTGGCGCTGGTGGATGGCCAGCCGCGCCTGCTCAATCTCAAGCAGGTGTTGGAGGCGTTTCTGACACACCGCCGCGAAGTGGTGGTGCGGCGAACCGTGTTCGAGCTGCGCAAGGCCCGCGAGCGCGCCCACATCGTCGAAGGGTTGGCGGTGGCGCTGGCAAATTTAGACCCGCTGATCGCCTTGATTCGTGCCGCCACCGATCCGGCTGCCGCCAGGGCCGCGCTGCTGGAGCAGATCTGGCTGCCGGGGTTGGTGACCGAATTGCTGGGTCAGTCTGGCGCGATAGCCTCCCGGCCGGAAGATCTGGCCGAGGCATTCGGGTTGAGCGAAGTCGGCTATCGGCTGTCGCCGGCGCAGGCCCAGGCGATTCTCGATCTGCGCCTGCACCGCTTGACTGGCCTGGAGCAGCGCAAACTGCTGGACGAATATCAGGAATTGCTGAATCGAATCCAAGAGTTGCTAGCGATTCTGACCGACCCGGAGCGACTGACGGCGGTGATTCGCGCCGAATTGCAGGATTTGCGGGCGCAATACGTCGATCCTCGCCGCACCGTGATCCAGCTCGATGAGCAGAATCTCAACCTGGAGGATTTGATCAGCGAGGAAACCATGGTGGTGACGCTGTCGCACGCCGGCTACGTCAAGTCGCAACTGTTGTCGTTATACCGGGCGCAGCGGCGCGGTGGACGGGGCCGAGCGGCGACCACGGTCAAGGAAGAGGATTTCGTAGACAAGCTGTTCATCGCCAGCACCCACGATACCGTCCTCTGTTTTTCCAATCGTGGCCGTGTGTACTGGAAAAAGGTGTACGAGTTGCCGCAGGCCGGTCGGACAGCGCGCGGCAGGCCCATCGTCAACCTGCTGCCGCTGGAAGAGGGCGAGCGCATCAACGCAGTGCTGGCGGTGCGCGAGTTCAGCGAGGATCACTACATTTTCTTCGCCACCGCCAGCGGCACGGTCAAGAAAACTCCCTTGTCCGAGTTTTCGCGTCCTCGCCCCAGCGGCATCATCGCCATCGACTTGCGCGAAGGCGATCAACTGGTGAACGTAGAACTGACCGACGGCCAGCGCGACATCATGCTGTTTACCGACGCCGGTAAAGCCGTGCGTTTTGCGGAGACCGAAGTGCGGGACGTGGGCCGTTCCGCCTGCGGAGTGCGGGGCGTTCGCCTGGACGAGGGACAGAGAGTGATCGCCCTGATCGTGGTGGGCGAGGGCGCGGTGCTGACGGTGACCGAAAACGGCTTCGGCAAACGCACCCCGGTCGATGACTATACCCAAAAGGGTCGCGGCGGGCACGGTGTGATCGCTATTCAGACTTCCGAACGCAACGGTCGGGTCGTCGGCGCGGTGCAGGTGGAAAGCGATCACGAGATCATGCTGATCACCGATGGCGGTACGCTGGTGCGCACGCCGGTCGAAGGTATTTCGCTGGTGAGCCGCAACACCCAAGGCGTGAAGCTGATCAGCCTGCATGGAACCGAGAAGCTGGTCGGGATCGAGAAGATCGAGAGCATCGGCGAGGTGGAGGGTAATGGCGACACGAATGGGGACGATGGCGGCTCGACAACCGACGAGGGTTCCAGCGACGAGGAGGGGGCGAAATGAGCGAAGCCGATAGCTTACTGGTGCTACGCTCGCGAATCGATGAACTGGACCGACAGATCCAAACGCTGATCGCTGACCGGGCCCGTTGCGCGCAGCAAATCGGTGCGCTCAAACAGGCCGCTGGTGCCAGCGGTAATCTCTACCGCCCGGAGCGGGAGGCCGAAGTGCTGCGGCGGGTGATCGAAGCCAACCGAGGGCCGCTCAGCAACGAGGAAATGGCCCGGTTGTTCCGTGAGATCATGTCGGCCTGTCTGGCGCTGGAGGAACCGCTGCGCATCGCGTTTTTAGGGCCGGAAGGCACCTTCACCCAAGCGGCCGCGCTCAAGCATTTCGGTAAGTCCATCCACAGTATTCCGCTGCGGGCGATCGACGAAGTGTTCCGCGAAGTCGAGGCCGGTTCCGCCGACTACGGGGTGGTGCCGGTGGAAAATTCCACCGAGGGCGTGGTCAATCATACTTTGGACATGTTTCTGCAATCGCCGCTGCGGATTTGTGGTGAAGTGCAGATGCGCATCAATCATCACCTCATCACCCGTGCCACCAGTTTGCAGGCCATTCGTCGCATCTATTCCCATCGGCAGTCACTGGCGCAGTGCCGCGAATGGCTCGACATTAACTTGCCGCGTGTGGAACAAACCGAAGTGAGCAGCAACGGCGAGGCGGCGTGGCGGGTACGCGACGAGGTGGATGCGGCAGCCATCGCCGGCCAGTGTGCGGCGGACATTTACCAATTGCCGACCTTGGTGCGCAACATCGAGGACGAACCGAACAATACCACCCGGTTTTTGATCATCGGAACTCAGCCGATCCAACCTTCCGGCGACGACAAGACCGCGCTGCTGGTGGCTTCGCTCAACCGGCCCGGTGCGTTGTTTCGGCTGCTGGAGCCGTTGGCTCGGAACAGCGTGGGCATGAATCGGATCGAGTCGCGGCCCTCGCGACGCGGGATGTGGGATTACGTGTTCTTCATCGACCTCGACGGCCATGCCCAGGACGAGCCGGTAGCTGCCGCACTCGCGGAATTGCGCGAGCAAGCCAGCCTGTTCCGGGTGTTGGGCTCGTATCCGAAAGGCATATTGTAAGGAATAGCTGCGATCGCCGTGGAAAGCAGTATTTGCCTGATCTTTTCCTGCTGCCCGTGCCGATGATCGCGTGAGAATTGAGCGAATGCTATAAGATAGTGACAAAATACTGATTCAATTCTTTTTTATTGATAAAATTAAGGCTTTTTTTCAGGGTTTACGGTATTATTTGCGTCAATTTGACTTAACGGCTTGCTCGATGACAAACGCGCGATCCGCATCTTGCGCCCGCGGGTCGGCGCATGACGGTGGAGGTGGTTCATGGTGGAATCCAGCGTGCTCGCTCAGACGGTCCGCGATATCGTGCAATGTCACGAAGGCTCGCCGACCCAATTGCTGCAAATTTTGCGCGAAGTGCAAGACAGGCTGACTTGGTTATCCCCCATCACCTTGGATCAGGTGGCCGAAGCACTCGGTATCTCGCCAGACAAAGTGCGCAATGTTGCCGAATTCTATTCCTTCCTCTACACCGAACCACGCGGCTCCTACGACATCCTGTTCAGCGACAATATCACCGACCGGATGCTCGGCAACCGTGAGTTGCTGCACTATCTGTGCGAGCAGCTAGGCGTGGTGATTGGCGCCACCCGAGCCGATGGGTCGGTCACCGTCGGTACCACCTCCTGCACCGGCATGTGCGATCAAGGGCCGGCCGCGCTGGTGAACGGCTACGCGCTGACCCGCCTCGATAAACCGCGCCTGGACCGGATTGTTGAACTGGTGAACCACCAAACGCCGCTGACGGAATGGCCGCGCGAGTTTTTCGAGGTGACCAGCAACATTCGGCGGGCTGATATTCTGCTGGGCCGGCATTTCGCCGACGGTTCGGCGCTGCGGGCGATTCTCAAGCGTGGCCCCGAGGCAATTTTGGAGGAACTGGTCAAATCCGGTCTGCGTGGCCAGGGCGGGGCAGGCTTTAAATCCGCTATCAAGTGGATTTCCTGCCGCAGCGCACCCGGCGACGTGAAATACGTGGTCTGCAACGCCGACGAGGGCGAACCGGGTACCTTCAAGGATCGGGTACTAATGCAGGATTTCGCCGACTTGGTGTTCGAAGGGATGACCCTGTGTGGCCGGGTGATCGGCGCCCGGCGGGGTTTCGTTTACCTGCGCGGTGAGTACCGCTATATGGCCGAAGCCTTGAAGGAAACGTTACGCCGCCGCCGCGAAGTGGGCCTGTTGGGCGAGGCGATCCTGGGCGATCCCACCTTCAGCTTTGACATCGACATCCACCTAGGTGCGGGAGCCTACGTCTGCGGCGAGGAGTCGGCGCTGATCGAGTCGCTGGAGGGCAAGCACGGCGTGCCCCGCATCCGTCCGCCGTTCCCGACCACCCACGGCTATCTCAATAAGCCGACCGTGGTCAACAATGTCGAGACCTTCGCCGCTGCCGCCAAGATCGCCGTGGAGGGCGGCGCCTGGTTCGCCAGTCGTGGCACGACCGAATCCAAGGGTACCAAGCTGCTCAGTCTGAGCGGCGATTGCGAGCGGCCGGGGATCTACGAGTACCCGTTTGGTGTCACCGTGCGGCGGGTGCTGGAGGATTGCGGGGCGCGGGATGCGCAAGGCATTCAGATGGCCGGCCCCGCCGGTCACATGATTTCCGCCAAGCTATTCGATCGGCGCATTTGCTTCGAGGATCTCGCGACCGGTGGCTCGTTCATGGTGTTCGACCAGAGCCGTGACATTCTCGACGGCATCCGCAATTTCACCCATTTCTTCGTCCACGAAAGCTGCGGGTTCTGCACGCCCTGCCGAGTCGGTACTTCGCTGATGCGCGATCTAGTAGCCAAGGTTCACGCCGGTCATGGTACCCGCGCCGATCTGGAAGAGATGCGCAAGCTGGGCCGGATCATGCAGGTGGGTTGCCATTGCGGCTTGGGTCAAACGGCGCCCAATCCGGTGCTGGACAGCCTCGATCAGTTTCCGGAAGCCTACGAGCGACGCTTGCGTTCGACCGCCTACGAGCCGGCCTTCGACCTGAACGCGGCACTGGATCAGGCCCGCTGGCTGACCGGCCGCAGCGATCCGGATGCGTACCTGTACGAGGAGATGCTACTGGGAGCGATGCCATGAGCGAGGAGCAGAGTTTCACGCTGGACGGTCGGCGGATTCCGTTTCAGGATGGCCAGACCATTATGAATGCGGCATTGGCCGCTGGCGTCTATATTCCGCATTTGTGCTTCAACCCAGAATTTGCACCTCACGGCAGTTGTCGGGTGTGCTTGGTCAAGGTCAACGGTCGGATGCAGGCCGCTTGCACCATGCCGGCGGCGGCAGGTCTGCTCGTGCAGAGCGAGATCGAGGAATTGCGCGAGATCCGGCGCGGCATTCTGCAGATGCTGTTCGTCGAGGGCAACCACGTCTGCCCAGCCTGCGAGAAGAGCGGGGCCTGTCAGTTGCAGGCGGTCGCTTATTATGTCGGGATGCTGGCGCCGCACTACACCCACTTCTATCCGCGCCGGCCGGTGGATGCCTCGCATCCGGACGCCGTGATCGATTTCAACCGCTGTATCCTCTGCGAGCTGTGCGTACGTGCCAGCCGCGACGTGGACGGCAAGAACGTGTTCGCGGTGCAAGGGCGCGGTATCAAGGCCCGACTGGTAGTGAACACTCCCTCCGGCAAGCTGGGCGCGACCACGTTCAGCGTCACCGACAAGGCCGCTCAGGTCTGTCCGACCGGCACGATTCTGCTCAAGCATCATGGCTACGAAATTCCCATTGGCCAGCGGCTCTACGACCGCAAGCCGATCAACGTGGTCGGGGATGTGGCCGCGCTGTCGGCGAGCAAGGGTGGGCGCCGCTATGATTGAATCGAAGCTCAAGATCGCCACTTGTTCGCTGTGCGGTTGCTTCGGCTGCCACATGTCGCTGCTTGATCTCGACGAGCGGCTGTTCGAACTGACCGAGCGGGTGGAGTTGGATCGCAGCCCGTTGACCGATATCAAGGAGCTGGGTAAGTGTGACATCGGCATCATCGAGGGCGGGGTCGCCAACGTCGAGAACGTCCACACTCTGCTGGAGTTCCGGGCGCGCTGCAAAATTCTGGTGGCGATGGGCGCTTGTGCGCTCAGCGGCGGTATTCCGGCGATGCGTAACCAGTACGACCTCAAGGATTGCCTGGAAGAATCCTACACGCGCGGGATTGGGCTGGTGGACGCCCAGATTCCGAACGATCCCGAGATTCCATTATTGCTCAACCAGGTACATCCGCTGCACGAGGTGGTGAAGATCGATTACTTTCTGCCCGGCTGCCCGCCGTCGGCGGATACCATCTGGACATTTGTGAACCAATTGCTGTCCGGCCAGCCGATCGCGCTGTCCTATACTCAGATCCATTACGATTGAACGGAGGCGTCCCATGAGTACCCTGGAAACGGCCGCTCAACAGGATTATCTATGTCGGGTTGCCATCGATCCGCTGAGTCGAGTCGAAGGGCACGGCAAGGTGACGTTGCTGGTGGACAAGGAGCACCATATCCGTCAGGCTCGCTTGCACATCGTCGAGTTTCGCGGCTTCGAAAAATTCATTCAGGGCCGGCCCTACTGGGAATTGCCGGTAGTTGTGCAGCGCTTGTGCGGCATCTGCCCGGTTAGCCACCATCTAGCGGCGGCCAAGGCAGTCGATCAGCTGATCGGCGCGCTGGAAATCCCGCCGACCGCCGAGAAGATCCGTCGGCTGATGCATTATGGCCAGACGCTGCAATCGCACGCTGTGCATTTTTTTCATCTGGCTTCGCCGGATTTCCTATTCGATTTCGACGATACCACTGCCCACCGCAATATCGGAGGAGTGATGGCGGATTACCCCGACATCGCTCGGCAGGGCGTGCGGTTGCGCAAGTACGGGCAAGAGATTATCCGAGCCACTGCCGGCAAGCGGGTCCACGGCACCGGGGCGATTCCGGGTGGCGTCAACAAGGCGTTGACCTTGCAAGAGCGCAACGCCTTGTTGATTGATCTCGATCTGATGGTTCAGTGGGGCCGTAGCATCCTCAAACTGATCAAGAGCGCCTACGGCCAAAATCCTGGCTATTTCACTTATTTCGCCACCATCCGCACCAACTATCTCAGCCTGATCCGGGCTGACGGCGCGCTGGATCTCTATCACGGCGGGTTGCGGGCCCGGAACGAAACGGGCACGGTTCTGTTCGATCATTTGGACTACCGACGCTATTCCCAGGTGCTCCGCGAGCAGGTGAAGCCGTGGAGCTACATGAAATTTCCCTTTATCAACTCGCTGGGCCCGGAGAAGGGCTGGTATCGGGTGGGACCGCTGGCCCGCATCAACAACTGCGACTTTATCCCGACCCCACTGGCGGAGGAAGAACGGAGGGAATTCATGGCGCTCGGCAATGGCGAGCCGATTCATGTGACGCTGGCCTATCATTGGGCACGGATGATCGAGCTGTTGCACGCCATCGAAGCTATCAGGGAATTGCTGCTCGACCCCGATATCTTCGGCGATGAGTTGGTGGTGCGGGGTGAGATGGCGCGAGAAGGTATCGGTGTCATCGAAGCGCCGCGCGGCACGCTGTTCCACCATTACCGTATGAACGAGGACGGGCTGATCGAGAAAGCTAATCTGATCGTCTCGACCACCAACAACAATCAGGCCATGAACGAATCCATCCGTCAGGTGGCGGAACGGTATCTGGACGGTAAGGAGCTGACCGAGCCGTTGCTGAATCAAATCGAGGTAGCGGTGCGGGCCTACGATCCTTGCCTGTCCTGCGCTACCCACGCGCTAGGCCAGATGCCCCTGCATGTGACGTTGGTCGAGGAAGATTCCGGTGAGGTGTTGGATGGGCTGGTGCGGGACGCGGATGGAACCGTCCGCAACGAAAAAACATCTCCGGTGTCCGCAGGATAGAGCGAGAATGAGCGCTCTTGTTCTCTCTCTGCTCTCGGCGGGAGAGAGCTAGGGTGGGGGATACCGGTTCTGATTTGCTGATTCTTGCCGTCGGCAATCCCAGCCGGGGCGACGATGCCCTGGGACCGCTGTTGCTGGAACGGCTTGAAGCATTGTGGAAGCGGGGCGGCGGTGGGAAAGGGGTCGAACTGCTGACCGATTTTCAGTTACAGATCGAGCACGCGGTGGATTTGGAAGGTCGGGCGCTAGTGCTGTTCGTGGATGCCAGTGTCTCTTGTCCGCCGCCGTATCAATTCGTTCAGTTGCGACCGGCGCGGGATACCAGCTATACCAGTCACGCCTTGTCGCCCACCGCCGTTCTCCACGTTTACGAGCAAATTAACGGGGTGTCGCCGCCGCCTGCGTTTTCACTGGCAATTCGCGGCGAGCGTTTCGAGCTGGGTGAGTCGCTGAGTCCAGGGGCGGAAGCGAATCTTGCGACGGCGCTGGAATTTGCCGGGCGATTGGTAACGCAGCGGGATGCTGAAATTTGGGCACGAATCGCGGGATCACGCGGTTGGGACGTGCGTTAAGCTCGTGTTCACACGCCGAAAGAGCATAATGCCGCCGACTCATAACGGAGGCAACACGTATGTTCAAAGCACGTCCCAAAGCGCCCGTCAAAAATTTGCTTGCGACCCTTCTGGTTGCGTCTCTTGGTGGGTTCGGTGCGGTCCACGCCGCCGAAACGGGGGCCAATGTAACCGGAGGTACTACTACAACACCACCATCCATGGCCGTTAATCCCACGTCGCCAGTGCCCGCGTCTACGGGACAAAAGACGCCACCCGCAGTGCCAATATCCGGGCAGGCCGTTTCCAAACCAGCGCCCGCGCCCGCACCCTTGGCGCCCGCAGCGGACATTCCTGGCAATCCAGATGGTTCTTGCCCGACATCCGCGCCGGTCAAGGTTTCCAAATCAAAAATCTATCATGTGCCTGAAGAGAGGAATTACAAGAACACCAAGGCCAAACATTGCTTTGCAAGTGCCCAGGCTGCCGAGCAAGCCGGTTATCGCGCGCCCAAGAAGTAGGGTTTGCGACGGTTGATTTTGGAATGTACCGCGCCGTGGGTGCCGTTTCCGGAAATTTTTCCAGAAAGGGTGTCCCCGGTCGGTCTGGCCTTAATCCAAAAGCTGTTCAGTTCCAAGGCAGCGTCGTATGCCCATGATTCAAGGGACCACAACCCTTGCCAAGGTCGGGCGCGGTGCGAATCGCTTCCCGCACATAGGTCAATGCCCGCTCAACGGCCACAGTGAGTGCCAGCCCTTGCGCTAGTCCTGCGGCAAGGGCTGAAGCTAACGTGCAGCCAGTGCCGTGAGTGCTGCGGCTGGCGATGCGTGGCGCGGTGAAGGCTCGTGAGCCGCCACGCCAGACCAGCCAGTCGGTAACGGACTCGCCGGCCAGATGACCGCCCTTGATCAATACTGCCGCCGGACCCCATTCGAGCAACTGTCCGGCTACCCCTACCAGATCATCAGGACTGTGGATCGTCGATCCGCTCAGCGCCTCAGCCTCACGGATGTTGGGGGTGATGATGGTGGCGCGCGGCAATAGTCGCTGGAGCAGCGTATCGCGTGCCGCCGGATCAAGCAGGCAGTCGCCACCCTTCGCGAACATCACTGGATCCGCCACCAACGGAATTCCTACCGCTGCACGATCCAAGACTTCGACCACGGTTTCGATCACGGCGGCGTTGTGCAACATCCCTGTCTTGATGCAGTCGGCGCCGATATCTTCCAGCACCCGTTCCATTTGTTGAGCGATGAAAGCGGGTTCGACGCTGACGATGCCGAAGACACCCTGAGTGTTCTGCGCGGTCAAGGCTGTGATTGCGGTCGCCGCGTAGCCACCCAGTGCCGTGACCGTTTTTAAATCCGCTTGAATGCCCGCGCCGCCGCCCGAATCCGATCCAGCCACGATTAATACTCGTCCACTCGTTGACATATCTGTTCTCGTTGATAAGGTTAATTATCGGTCAAACAATTCCAATTTCGCCGTTATGCAAGACGAACTTGCCGCTTCCCGAATCTGGTCGAGGGATGCTTTCCTCAATACCAATCCGGAGATTTCCAGCCTGAAAACTGTGTCGGATTCTTGGGGGGTATCGTAATAATTGCGTAACTTGCCAAAAGCGGGTAGCGTACCGCGCTTTCCTCGGATATTGATGCTTAAATAACGACATATGCGGATCGAAACTCCTCTATCTCTTTATACCGATACGGTGCCCTCCGAGTGGATCGACTTCAACGGTCACATGAACGTAGCCTATTATGTCTTGGCTTTTGATCGTGCCACCGATGCCTTGATGGATTTCCTGGGGATGGGACAAGCTTATCGTGAGCGCGACAATTGCTCGGCTTTTGTGGTGGAGACCCACGTTAACTATCAACGGGAACTAGTGGCCGGCGATCCGATGCGCATCATCACCCAACTGCTGGGCTTCGACAGCAAGCGCATTCATTACTTTCATCGGTTATTGCATGCGCGAAAGGGATTTGTGTCCGCCACCAGCGAACTTATGGTTATCCATGTCGATTTGGCCGAGCGGCACAGCACGCCAATGCCGTTGCCGGTGCTGGAACGACTGGGCGCGGTGATGGCCGCTCACATGCAATTGCCGCGACCGCCACAATCGGGCCGGGTCATCGGGGTGCGCGCCAAGTCGGTGACTTCGAGTCCGACGATGGCGGTCGTGCAACCGCGCGTCCGCGCCACAGGTCATGCATGATCCCAAACGGCGGCGTAAAATAATCTCCGGGTCGGGTCGGGTCGGGTCGGGTCGATCTACTGCGTCGCCGGGCGGGTTCTCCAATTGGGGTATCGCGGGCCATTGCCTTGCAGGGCTTCATTCAGGATACTGGGACCGAAGGGGTGGCGACAATATCAGGGTTGGATCCACTAGATTTGTGATGCTTGAAAGCGCCTGACCATGCTCCCATTGGAGTCTAGACGTTGGCGAATCTCGTTAGGAACCTATTGTTGGCGGCGGAGAAGGGGGAGTGGCCCTTGCCAAATCCAGAAGCCTGGCTTCGGGGCGCCGCGACGTTCGTCAATGTGGTTCTGGTAATCGCGCTGGCTCGTGTGCTTGCGGGATTGGTGGTGGTGATGTTGTGGGGTCAATCGTCCTCACAGGTTGGAACGATGGCGATGATCACGCAAGATTCCGCCGATAGAGGGAGCGCGATCACCCAGCCAGCCAACTTTTCCACGATTAGCGCTTGGCATCTTTTTGGCCAGATGGAAACTCCCACGATGATCCACGCCCCGCCGCCGCCCGTGCCGGTAGCGCCACTGAATCTGCGATTGGTTGGCGTGTTTTTCGTCGAGCGGGGGGGAGAGAAGGCGTTGGCGTTGATCGCTGAGGGAAAAGGGGTAGAACGTGGCTATCGGGTGGGTGAATCGCTACCCGGAGGTGCGCGTCTGGAGCAGATTCAGCGCGATAGCGTCGTCGTGTCTCGGAGTGGCCGGCAGGAAATCCTAAATCTACCCCGATTGGACGAAGCTCGTAAAATGACGGCTTCGGATGGCATGTCGCCAGCGATGCCCGACGAACCGGCCATGCCCCCGCCCCCGCCCTCGCCAGCCGAACCGGAAATGCCGTCGGAGCCCGCTGGTTTCCACCAGCCGCAATCCATCGATGCGACAGCGGTGGCGGCCCGATTGCGAGGAGTGGTAAACCAGCCGCGGGCTTTGGAGGATATCGCTTTCGCGAGCCCTTACGTCCAGAAAGGTCAATTTCTCGGTTTTCGCTTGCGGCCCGGGCGGGATCGGCCACTGTTTCGACAATTGGGTTTCAACAGTGGCGATGTTCTAACCGAAGTCAACGGTAATCGCTTTGATAGCCCCCTGCAGGGCTTGGCCGCGCTTCGGGATTTACCGCACGCTGAACAAATCACCGTGCGGGTTTTACGAGACGGCGCTGAAATACCCTTGGCGTTTTCCCTGGGTAGATCGGCAGTCGAATGACCGAAATCGAGTGCTGGAATGGTCCGGCGCCCCTATCGACCATTGGCGACGACGATGAACAACTGGCTGAGTCAAACGCTCCTTGCTCGCGGATGGCCCATGTGCTGCCGGGCTTTGTGGGCGCTGTTGTTGGGTCTGACGGTCACTTTAACCGCTAGCGCCGCGCCGGTAACGCTCAATCTCAAGGATGCCGACATCAATGCCCTCGTGGAGAGCATGTCGGTGCTCACCGGCAAAAACTTCATCGTCGATCCCCGCGTCAAGGGGCGGGTCACCATCGTTTCCTCCAAACCGATGGACGAGAAGGAACTCTACGAAGTGTTCCTGGCGGTGTTGGGCGTTCACGGCTTCGCAGCGGTTCCCAGCGGCAACGTGATCAAAATCGTCCCGGCAGCTGGTGCCAAGCAGGAGAGCATTCCTACCGTCGACCGACAGAAGGGCATCGAACCGGACCAGATCGTAACTCGGATCATCCAAGTTCAAAACGTATCCGCCGCTCAGATCGTGCCGATCTTGCGCCCTCTGATTCCACCGCAGGGCCATTTGGCCGCTTACACGCCGACCAACGTCCTGATCGTTTCCGATAGCGCGGCTAACGTCGAGCGTATCGCCAGCATTATTGCTCGGGTTGACCTGGCCAGTAACGAAGAGGTCGAGATTGTTCCGTTGCGACACGCTTCAGCGAATGAGATCGTGCGCGTGCTGACCTCGCTGGAACAAAGCAAGGCTAAGAATGATCCAGCTGCCGCTGCTGGGACGCCGATCCGTATGGTGGCGGACGAGCGAACCAACAGCATTCTTTTAAGCGGAGACAAAATGTCCCGCCTGCGGTTGCGAACGCTGATTTCTCATCTCGATACGCCGGTGGATACCGGCGGTAATACCCAGGTAGTGTACTTGCGTTATGCCAAGGCCAAGGATTTGGTATCAGTGCTGCAGGGGGTTAGTAAAAATCTGAGCAATGAAGCTTCCCGTAATGCTCCCGTGCCAGGGCAGAGTCAGGGTGGACCGCCAGGAGGAAGTAGCAGCAGTAGTACCGGCCTGGTGGATATTCAGGCCGACGAAGCGACCAATTCCCTGGTGGTTACCGCACCGCCCGAACTCATTCGTTCCCTGCGCGCGGTGATCGCTCAATTGGACGTGCGCCGCGCCCAGGTATTGGTAGAGGCGGTGATTGCCGAAATCTCCGCTGAGAAAAGCGCCTCGCTCGGCGTTCAATGGCTGGTCGGTGCTAACGGGGCGGTGGGTTTTACCAACTTCGATGCTGCTGGCACCGCTAGTTTGGCCAATATCGTGAGTCTGGCCGATCAAGTCATTAACGGTAGTAGTTCCACCTCCACCTCGACCTCCACCTCCTCAATCGATACCACCCAAGTTCCGAGCGGCATCCAGATCGGCGTCGGCGATTTTACTGGCAAAAATCAGTTTGGCGCCTTGATCAGTGCACTGGCCAAGGACGTCGATGCCAATGTGTTGTCCACGCCGACCGTGGTGACGCTGGACAACGAAGAAGCGGAGATCATCGTCGGCCAAAACGTGCCGTTTGTAACGGGCACTTACACCACATCGACCACCAGTTCCTCGACCAGCACCAGCGGCCTGCAAACCGGCGGGCCTTTTCAGACCATTCAGCGCAACGATGTCGGTATCAAGCTCAAGGTCAAGCCGCAGATCAACGAGGGCAATGCCGTCAAGCTGGAAATCTCCCAGGAGGTCTCCAACGTAGTGCCCTCGGCTAATGCCGCGACCCAAGGGCCGACCTTGAACACCCGCAACATTAAGACCAAGGTGCTGGTGGAAAACGGCCAAATCCTGGTATTGGGCGGATTGATCGATGAAACTCTGAACGAGACCGCGCAAAAGGTGCCGGTGCTGGGCGATATTCCCCTACTGGGCAACCTGTTTCGTTACCGGAACACCGATAGGCTCAAACGTAATCTGATGGTGTTCCTGCACCCGGTGATTTTGCGAGACCCGGTGCAGAGCACGTTGTATACCAGCGATAAATACAGCTACATCCGTGAGCAGCAACTGGCTGCCCGCGAAAAGGGTAATGACTATTTATTGCCCAACGTGCAACCGCCGGTGTTAAAGCCGGAGGAGGAAGTCAAACAGCAGGGTACAATGCTCAACATCCCTCCACCGGCCAAGCCGACGCCGCCACCTGCGGCAAGCGGAGATAACGCTATTTCCTCTGCGCCGGTTGTTCGTTCATCCCCGCCGGCTGCGGAACCGGCGGAATTTGGATTTGGTAACAAATGATGAGCACCGGTGTCTTGACGGACGCAACCGGGGAAGGCGCGGAAAAGACCGCCCGCCAATTGCCGTATGCGTTTGCCAAGCGCCATGGCGTTTTGGTCGTTGACGAAGAGGACGGCAAGATGACCGTCGCCTACCGGCCAGGGACCAGTCCGCGCAGCCTAGTCGAGTTACGCCGCTTTTTAAATATGCCGTTACGGCCGGTCCTGGTGCCGGCCGAGCACTTCGACCGCATGTTGCAAGACAGCTACGAAGGCGATAGCGACGGCGCGGCGCGGATGATGGAGGATCTGGGCGAGGAAATCGATCTCAACCAAGTATCTCTCAGCTTGCCAGAACCGGAAGATTTGCTGGAAAGCGCCGATGATGCCCCGATCATCCGTCTGATCAATGCCTTGCTAACTGGTGCGATCAAGGAAAGCGCCTCGGACATTCACATTGAGTCGTTTGAAAACCGGCTGATGGTCCGGTTTCGGGTGGACGGCGTGCTGCGCGAGGCGCTCCAACCACCACGGGCTCTGGGGCCACTGCTGGTATCCCGAGTCAAGGTCATGGCGCATCTCGATATCGCCGAGAAACGTCTGCCACAGGATGGCCGGATTTCGCTACGGGTCGCCGGGCGGCCGGTGGACGTGCGGGTTTCCACCTTGCCAACCGGGCATGGCGAGCGAGTGGTGATGCGGTTGCTGGACAAGCGCGAGGGCCGGCTGGATTTGCGACATTTGGGCATGGAACGCAACAGCGAATCCCGCCTGCTCCGGCTGATTCAGCGCCCCCACGGTATCCTGCTGGTCACCGGTCCGACGGGTTCCGGCAAGACCACGACCCTGTATGCGGGATTGACCCTGCTCAACGACCGTAAACGTAATATCATGACGGTCGAGGATCCGATCGAATACTACCTCGACGGCATCAGCCAGACGCAGGTCAACACCAAGGTCGAGATGACCTTCGCCCGCGGGTTGCGCGCCATCCTTCGTCAGGATCCCGACGTGGTGATGGTCGGCGAAATCCGTGATTTGGAGACGGCTGAAATCGCCGTGCAAGCCTCGCTCACTGGCCATCTGGTCCTATCGACCCTACACACCAACAGCGCGGTGGGTGCTATCGCCCGGTTGCGCGATATGGGGGTGGAACCGTTCCTGTTGTCGTCCTCATTGATCGGCGTGCTGGCCCAGCGATTGGTACGTCAGCTCTGCCCCCGCTGCAAGCACCCCCATCCCGCCACGCCCGCCGATTGCGAGGTGCTGGGTGTGAATCCGACCGCACCGCCGATGATTTACACGCCCACCGGTTGCGATCAGTGCAACCAGTCCGGTTATCGGGGCCGTTCCGGCATTTTCGAGCTGGTGGTGGTGGACGAAGCGATGCAGACCATGATTCACGAGGGGAGGGGCGAATTGGATCTCGATCGTCACGCTCGCTTGTACAGCGCCAGTATCCGCGATGACGGCCGCCGCCGGGTATTGGCCGGGGATACTTCGCTGGCCGAGCTGGTTCGAGTGACGCGGGAGGATTAGTGCCAGCGTATCAATATGCCGCTCTCGATGCCAAGGGCCGCCAGCGCAAGGGTTTGATCGAGGCCGATACCCCTCGATTGGCCCGACAGTCGTTGCGCGAGCGCGGTCTCAATCCGCTGGGGGTCGAGGAGGTAGGCGCCAATCAGGAGCGGGATCGTGGTCGGCGGATGTGGGGGTTGCGGATCAGCGCGACCGACCTGGCGCTGATCACCCGGCAGATGGCGACATTAGTGGGATCGAGTCTCCCGGTGGAAGAAGCGCTAGGCGCGGTGGCTCGGCAGGCGGACCGAGCTCGATTGGGCGGTTTGATGCTGGCGGTGCGAACCCGAGTGTTGGAGGGGCATACCCTGGCAACCGCCCTGGGGGATTTTCCGCAGGTGTTCCCGGAACTGTACCGGGCCACCGTGGCGGCCGGCGAGCAGTCCGGCCATCTGGAGGTGGTGTTCGAGCGCTTGGCCGATTACACCGAGGCCCGCCAGCAGATGCGCCAGAAAATCGGATTGGCGCTGTTCTATCCACTGTTGCTGACCGGCGTCGCCGTTTTGGTGGTGGCCGGCCTGCTGACCTACGTGGTGCCGCAGGTGGTGCAGGTGTTCAGCAGCCTCAACCAGCAATTGCCGGCGCTGACCCGAGGATTGATTGCCCTGAGCGATTTTTTGCGCCAGAACGGCTGGCTGTTGCTGACAGTGCTCGCGGGCGGGGTGGTCGCGTGGGTACTGGCGCTGCGCCGGATTGGATTCAAGCGACAAACGCATCAAATCCTGTTGCGGTTGCCGCTGGTAGCGCGGTTGGTGCGGGGCGCTAATACTGCGCGTTTTGCCCGGACGTTTAGCATCCTGATGGCGAGTGGCGTGCCAGTGCTGGAGGCATTGCGCATATCCTCGCAAGTGCTGAGCAACTTACCGATGCGAGAGGCACTGGAACAGGCGACAGCGCGGGTCAAGGAGGGTGCCAGCTTGAACAAAGCGATCAGTGCCAGCGGTTATTTTCCGCCGATGACCGTCCAATTGATCGCCAGCGGTGAAGCCAGCGGCCGGCTGGAAAGCATGTTGGAGCGGGCAGCGGTGCAGCAGGAGCGCGAAACCGAGACGCTGATCGCCGCCCTGCTGGGTATTTTCGAGCCCATGCTGATCCTGGTAATGGGCGGTGTGGTGCTAGTGATCGTCCTTGCCATCTTGCTGCCGATTTTCGATCTGAATCAACTGGTGCACTGAGCTGCCGCTCGCAAGCCGGCGCCGTCCAAGGTGTAAGCACGGGCGAAGCCACCTACGAAGCGCGCTCGAATCGGCGTCAGGCGTAGCAACAAAAAATCGCCGAAATCGAAACGTGGCACCGAGGCGGGTAATCGCTCCTGATAGCGCCGGGCAGCGTTCCGATAATCCTCGCTATTCTGAGGAATGATCATGACGTCGCCTTGGAGAGTGACCCGCGCGAGCGTTTGCGGGTCGTCGTCTCGTTCGGGCGCGCTGATTGCCAATCCGGCGCGAGGATCGGCCAACAAGTTGCGGGTGTGGGCGGCCAGCGTGCTCAGATGCAGCAAAAAGCCGCTGAAATTGGTTTCCGGCGCGTAAGCGACCCAAGAGACCTCCGGCCCATTGGAGCCCAGAGTGGCTAGAGCGGCCCAACGCCGGTCTCGAATCAGCGCCGCTAGCAATTTTTGTTCGTCGAGATGCATCAGCGGATACCGGGGTGAAGGGATGCGGACTCGACGCTTGGTCGGCGTGTTTTAAACCGGAGCCGACCAGTCGACTAGAAAGGGTGTGCCGTTACCCGGCTGCTTCCAAAGCGGCGATGCGTCCCGCAGCCGGTTCACCGCCGTACTGACCGCTTGGACGGTGTAATCAATTTCCTCGGCCGTCGTGAAACGGCCCAAGCTGAATCGGACCGCGGCTCGCGCCCGACGGGCATCGCAACCCATGGCTCGCAGCACATGCGAGGGTTCGTCGGTCGCGGATGTGCAGGCGGAACCGGTGGAAACAGCGATGCCGGGCACGGCTGCCAACAAGGCTTCGGCGGCGATGCCGGCGAAACTCACATTGAGAATGCCGGGCCAGTGGTGCTCGGGATGGCCGTTCAGTGTTACGTCGCCCAACTTGAGCAGCGCCGCCCACAACCGGTCGCGCAATTGTTGGAGGCGTCCCCGCTCATCGGCCATTTCGAGGCTGGCGATCCGGCACGTTTCGCCCATGGCGGCGATCTGGTGGACGGGCAGAGTGCCGGCCCGTAAGCCTTGTTCCTGGCCGCCACCGTACAGCAGTGGTTCCAGCCGTACCCGATTTGGACGCCGCCGGACGAATAGCGCACCGACGCCCTTTGGGCCGTACAGCTTGTGAGCGCTGAGACTGAGCAGGTCGATGGACAGGGTTTGCAGGTCAATCGCCAGCTTGCCGGCGCTCTGGGCGGCGTCGACGTGCAGCAAAATCCCGCGATCACGGGTTAGCGCGCCGATGGCGGCCAAATCCTGCACCACGCCGGTTTCATTGTTGACGTGCATCAGTGACACCAGCACGGTGTCAGAGCGGAACGCTGCCGCCAGTCGTTCAGGTTCGATCAAGCCGTTCGGCGTGGGATCCAAATAAGTGATCGAACAGCCTTCCCGTTCCAGCACCCGGCAAACATCTAAAACGGCTTTATGTTCGGTTTTACAGGTGATCAGGTGGCGGCCACGCCGATCCCGGCCGCGCGCGACGCCGCGCAGCGCCAGGTTATTAGCCTCGGTTGCCCCAGAAGTCCAGATGATCTCGGTTGGATCGGCGACAAGCAAGGCTGCGACTTGTTCACGGGCGGTCTCGATCGCTCGCGCGGCCGCCCGGCCGAAAACGTGGGTGCTGGAAGCGGGGTTGCCAAAAATGCCTTCGGGGGTCAGGTGTCGGATAAGCAATTCCACCACTCTCGGATCGACCGGGGTAGTGGCAGCGTAATCCAAATAGATCGGCAACCGCATCCGCGTCACAGCGAAACGGCTTATTACATAGCGATGGAGACCGCCACCTGGTCAATGGTAGGACGCTCGCGTCGCCGAGCGGCATTTTGACGGTGGATCACCTCACAGACGGCCGGGCGCTCGACGAACTGCCCCAACGTAATACCTTCCAGGAAGGTGAAAATCTGCCGGCTGAGGTCGGTCCACAGCTCGTGTGTGAGGCAACGCCGACCTTCCTGACAATTCTCGTGACCGAAGCAACGGGTGGCATCCAGTCGCTCGTCGACGGCGCTAATGATGTCGGCGACCGTGATCTGGTCTGGAAACCGCGCCAACCGATAGCCGCCGCCAGGTCCGCGCACGCCTTCAACCAGGTTGCGTTTGCGCAGTTTGGCGAACAACTGTTCAAGATAGGATAGGGAAATACCCTGGCATTGCGAGATTTCGGCAAGCGTGACGGGGCCATAACGGTCATGTATAGCTAAATGCATCATGGCTGTCACTGCATAACGGCCTTTGGTGGAAAGTCTCATGATCTTAATCCTGCTGGTGATGTTGATCGGACGGTTGCGCTGGGTGCTCTCTGGCCAACGCAACGGGTTCTGGGGCGATTGGCCGCTCCTGGCTCGGGGCAACGCGCCTTTGACCTGCGGATGAACCGGTCGAGGTTTCCAAAAATTTGGATATTGCCGGTTATCCGCGCCCGTTAATTCCTGACTATTAGGATGGAAACTATATTAGCTGACAATATTAGTCAACTAATCTCGAAAAATATACCCCGGTTTTTAGGAGTAAGCTGGAGCGAGTATGGCCCATTTAAGAAGGCAGTTCCGTGAACCGGTGGCCTTGGCGCAGGCAGTAATGCAGCCATTTGAAGAGAAACCGGTTGATTTTCCAGCGCCGATAAAGCCACAGGCGATCCGCCGCCTGATGGGTAGCGGGAAGTTCGGCGTCAAAGCCGGGAAGATGGCGAAGATGGGCGGTTAGTACCTCCGCCAGTCGGGCATCGTGATAGATCCGAATGCGGAGATCGGGTTCCGCGAAGATTTCTCCGTGCTGAACAAAGCGGTAAGTCAAGCTCAGCTCGCTCGTATAGCGGAAACGCTCGATGAATCCGAGATGCAGATCCAAATTGCCGGGGATTCGCGACACCAAATCGACCGGTTTTGTGGGAATGGCGGGAAGTAGCCGACGCATGTTGATGTAGTTGGATTCGTACAAGTCCATCAACGCAGAAAAGGTATCCACCTCGTTGTATGGAGGGGAATGAAGATAGGGTGGAGGGAGCAGGATCATCGGTTCAGCCGATCGAGAGGGCCAAGGGTTCCAGGCACCAGCCAGCCTCGTCGCAGCGCAGAACGCTACCCTGGACATACCAGTCGCCCAATACCGCCCGTCGTACCGGCAATTCATCAAGGGTCCATTCGTGGATGGCGGGCCGGTGAGTATGGCCGTGGATCATGCGTCGCACGCCGTGAGCGCGGAGCGCCTGATTCACGGCCGCTGGGTTGACATCGGTGATGTCGGTCGCCTTCTGTTGGAGGGCTTGCCGGCTGGTTTCGCGCAACTGACCGGCCAGCGCTCGCCGCTGAGCCAGGGGTTGCTCCAGCAGGCGGGCTTGCCAGACGGGATTGCGAACCTGAGCTCGGAAGGCTTGATAGTCGACATCGTCGGTGCAAAGGGTATCGCCGTGTAGTAACAGGACCGGCTCGCCGTAAAGATCGATCACCTCGGTTTCTGGCAGCAGTTGGATACCGCTCTCGCTGGCAAAGTGTGGGCCAATCAAGAAATCACGGTTCCCGTGCAGGAAATACACGGGAACACCGGAGTCGGCTAGGGATCGTAACGCGTTGACCACCACCCGCCCGAGTTCGGTATCGTCGTCATCGCCAATCCACGCCTCGAACAGATCGCCCAGAATGTAGCAGGCTTCGGCCTGTCGGGCCTGCCGAGCCAGAAAATCGAGGAATAGCGCTGTGGTGGCGGGGCGCGCTGGATCGAGGTGCAGATCGGAGACGAACAGAGTGGCCACGGGGTTTATTCGCCGATGATTTCCACCTTGGTGATCATCACATCATCCACCGGCACGTCCTGGTGGCCACGTTTAGCGGTGGTTGGAACTTTGGCGATGGTGTTGACGACATCCATGCCTGCAACGACCCGCCCGAACACGCAATAACCCCAGCCTTGGCTGGTCGGGCTGCGATGATCAAGGAAGTCGTTGTCCTTGACGTTGATAAAGAATTGGGCGGTGGCGGAGTGAGGGTCGGAAGTACGCGCCATGGCGATGGTGCCGACCTGATTTTGCAGGCCATTGTCGGCCTCATTGCGGATGGGCTCGCGGGTTAGTTTCTGCGTCATGCCGGGTTCGAGGCCGCCACCCTGGATCATGAAATTAGGAATCACCCGATGGAACAGGGTGCCTTCGTAGAAGCCGTCGCGGGCGTATTGCAGGAAATTGGCGGTGGTCGCCGGGGCTTTTCCGTGATCGAGTTCGATGCCGATGATGCCGAGTGTAGTGTGTAGATTGACCATCAGTTGGGCTCGCTATTTTTTGGATGGTTGAGGGGCGTCCGCTGTTACCGGAGCCGGAAGAATCGTGACGGTATCAATGACGACTGGTGTGGTCGGGACGTTGGAGAATTGGCCGCCTGGCCCGCCGGTGCCGGTCGCGACCTTACGGATTTTATCCACGGTGTCCATGCCTTCGACCACTTTGCCGAACACGGCATAGCCCCAACCTTGCGGTGTGGACGCCCGGTAATCCAGCGCCGAGTTGTCCTTGACGTTGATAAAGAATTGGGCAGTGGCGGACTGGGGGTCGGCAGTGCGGGCCATGGCGATAGTGCCACGCAGGTTTTTAAGGCCATTATCGGCCTCGTTTGGAACCGGTGCATGGGTAGGCTTTTGTTGAAAGCCGGTAGTAAACCCTCCACCCTGGATCATGAAATCGTCGATTACTCGGTGAAAAATGGTGCCATTGTAAAAGCCTTCGCGGACATAGGTGAGGAAGTTGTTCACCGTTTTCGGGGCCTTGTCGTCAGCCAGTTCCACGGTGATAGCGCCAAGGGTGGTATCGAGCCGGACGAGTGGACCAGCCTGAGCAGCCGCGCCGATCAGGCCAAGGAGGGTCGCGGCCACGAATGGAGACAATTTTCGCATCAGATCGCTACTCGGGTTACGGGGGGTGCGACAGGATGATAATCAGAGATGATGCTCACCGCCAGATTTGGTGATGGCGAGTGCTTTCCGGTACCATGATTTCATGATAACCGCCATCGATACTAAAACACGGTTTGCGCCCAGTCCGACAGGCTTGCTGCATCTTGGAAACGTCCGCACGGCGTTGTTCAATGCGCTGCTGGCGCGTCGGCAGAAGGGTCGGTTTCTGTTGCGCATCGAGGATACCGACCGAGAGCGCAGCCGCCCTGAATACGTCGCGGCTTTGCTGGAAGATTTGCGCTGGTTGGGGTTGGACTGGCAGGAGGGGCCGGCAGTCGGTGGTCTGCATGAGCCTTACGCGCAATCGACGCGAGAAGCCATTTACTCGCAATATTATCGACAGCTGGAATCCACCGAGCGCGTTTATCCGTGTTTTTGCACGCCAGCCGAACTGGCGTTGAACCGTAAGGCCCAGCTAGCGGCGGGTCGTCCGCCCCGCTATCCCGGCACTTGTGCTCGCTTGAGCGAGGTCGAGCGGCAGGCTCGACTCGAACGGGGTCTGCAACCGACACTGCGTTTTCGCGTGCCGGTGGGACGGACGATCGAATTCAACGATCTGGTCCGAGGTCCGCAGCGTTTCGCCAGTGATGATATCGGCGATTTCGTGATCCGCCGGGCCGATGGCACGCCGCAGTTTTTCTTCGCCAACGCCGTAGACGATGCCCTGATGGAGGTGACCCATGTCCTGCGTGGCGAGGATCATCTGACCAATACGCCGCGTCAGCTGCTGTTGCTGGAAGCCTTGGATTTGCCCGCGCCCTGCTACGGCCATTTGGCGCTGATCGTCGGCGCTGACGGCGGACCACTGTCGAAGCGCGCCGGTGATCTGAGTCTCCGGGAGTTGCGCGCCCAAGGTTATTTACCGGAGGCTTTGCTGAATTATCTGGCGCGACTCGGCCACGCTTACGAACGTGATGTCTGGATGGAGCCGACCGAATTGGCCACCGGATTTTCGACCGAGCATCTGGGGCGTGCTCCGGCCCGCTTTGATGGGGCGCAAATGCTGCACTGGCAGAGTGAGGCAGTCCAGCGCGCGACTTCGGAAAGATTATGGGACTGGATGGGAGCAGCCGTTCGGGAGCAAGTGCCGCCGGATCGAAGCGAAGAATTGATCGCTACCATCCGGCCAAACGTTCGGTTTCCGGCCGACGCCCTGTTTTGGGCGGAACGGTTATTCGGAGCGGATTTGACGCCGAGCGCCGACAGCCAGGCGGTGATCGTGGCGGCGGGTTCGCAGTTTTTCGTACATGCCTTGGCGGCTTACGACCGGCATGGCGCTGCCTATCAGCCGCTGGTCGATGAGCTGCGACAGCGGACTGGTGTCAAGGGCAAGGGTTTGTTCATGCCATTGCGAGCAGCGTTGACTGGCGAAATCCACGGCCCCGAATTGGGTCGAATCCTGCATTTGCTTCCACCCGAAACCGTCCACCATCGTTTGCAAGCCTGCTGTTAGTCGGGATGGTTTTTTGCGCTTTGAAAGCGATCCGATAGTCCGGTTTTTTCGAGAGAGCCGTCCATGTTGCAGATTTACAATAGCTTGACCCGTCAAAAGGAAGTGTTTCAGCCCATCGAGCCGGGCAAGGTGCGGATGTACGTGTGCGGCATGACGGTTTACGACTATTGCCATGTCGGCCACGCACGGGCGATGGTGGTTTTCGATGTGGTAACGCGTTGGTTGCGTGCCAAGGGCTACGACGTGACCTACGTGCGTAACATCACCGACATCGACGATAAGATCATCCGCCGTGCCCAGGAGAATGGCGAGGATTTTCATGAATTGACCGCTCGCTTTATCCGCGCCATGCACGAGGATTTGGCAGCGCTCGGTATTCTGCCGCCGACGCACGAGCCACGCGCCACCGACGCGATGGTGGATATGATCGCTCTGATCCAGATCTTGATCGACAAGGGTTATGCCTATGTCGGCGCCAGTGGCGACGTGTACTACGATGTCAGCCGTTTCGAGCGTTACGGGCAACTTGCCAACAAGAAACTGGAGGATCTGCGTGCCGGTGCTCGGGTCGAGGTCGAGGAGGCCAAGGACGATCCGTTGGATTTTGTGCTGTGGAAGACCGCTAAGCCCAATGAGCCGGGCTGGGCTTCTCCGTGGGGAATGGGACGACCGGGCTGGCATATCGAGTGTTCGGCGATGTCGACTCGCTGTTTAGGCGAGCACTTTGATATCCACGGTGGTGGCATGGACCTGAAGTTTCCGCATCATGAGAACGAGATCGCCCAATCGGAAGCAGCGAGCGGCCATCGCTATGCGAATGTCTGGATGCATAACGGTTTCGTGCAGGTCAACGAGGAAAAGATGTCCAAGTCATTGGGCAACTTCTTCACCGTGCGCGAGGTGTTGCAGCGTTATCAGCCGGAGGTCGTGCGGCTGTTCATTCTATCGAGTCATTACCGGGGACCGCTTAATTACGCCGACGAAAATCTCGATCACGCTAAGTCCTCGTTGACCCGGCTGTACACGGCTCTGCGCGGATTACCGGTGGTGGAGGAATCGCTCGAAGAGAATTGGCGCGTCCGGTTCGAGCAGGCGATGGATGATGATTTTAATACTCCCGAAGCTCTGGCGGTGTTGTTTGAGTTATCTAGAGAAATCAATAAATTACATGATCATGATGAAATGGCGGCGGCACGATTGGGAGCCAGTCTGCGGCATTTGGGCAAGTGGCTGGGATTATTACAGGCGGATCCCGAGAGTTATCTGAAAAGTGGCGCTGAAGTGGTCGCTTCGCTTTCCTCTGGTATTGCAAGTGAGGAAATTGAAGCTTTGATCGCGCAGCGAAACATTGCTCGCAAAGCCAAAAACTGGGCCGAAGCCGATCGGATTCGGGCTCAGTTGCAAGAGGCGAAGATCGTCCTTGAAGATACTCCGAAGGGAACGGTCTGGCGCAGAGAATAAAATTCTTCTTGACGCTGTTGGGAATCAAAAATAGAATTCTCCGTTCCGTATAGGAATATGGACAGCGTTCTGGCTGATAACGGGGTATAGCGCAGCCTGGTAGCGCACCTGCTTTGGGAGCAGGGTGTCGGGGGTTCAAATCCCTCTACCCCGACCATCGTCCGGGTCGGGTGACTCGGCGAGTGGCTCGCGATACCGCGCCCGTAGCTCATGTGGATAGAGCATCAGCCTTCTAAGCTGAGGGTAGCAGGTTCGAGTCCTGCCGGGCGCGCCAAATCCCGGTCGGTTAAATAGGTTTCAGTGGTGGACGTAGCTCAGATGGTAGAGCCCCGGATTGTGATTCCGGTCGTCGTGGGTTCGAGTCCCATCGTCCACCCCAAACGCAAGCTTGCTTTTTGATGCTGTTTTTGGTTCCATCGCAACCGTTTTTGGGCCGTTAGCTCAATTTGGTAGAGCAGTTGACTCTTAATCAATTGGTTGTAGGTTCGAGTCCTACACGGCCCACCATCTCCGAAATCCGATTGTTTCTCTTTTTCTCGCTTTATCTTCTCGTATCGGCGGTTGCGGTTTCGTTGCGACTTGCTTTCTATTCGAGAAGGCCCGTTGTCCTGTATACTTGCGGTCAGTAGCGGCGATTACAGTGCTTGGTTTCTTGGGTTTTTTGCCGCTGAACCGTGTTTGATTGCGAGAGTGGCGGAACTGGTAGACGCGCTGGATTTAGGTTCCAGTGGGGTAACCCGTGAGAGTTCGAGTCTCTCCTTTCGCACCATCCATGCCGCTTATCCGGAGGAACTTGTCCGGTTTGCGCGCGTCTCGAGAATGTGAGCGAGACCCCGGATGGTTTGCCGATTCACAAATGATCGACAGGTTTGAGGTGTATCGATGCAGGTTTCAGTTGAAGCGCTGAGCGATCTGGAACGCCGGGTGACCGTGCAAGTCCCCGCCGAAAGGCTCGCCAAGGAAATTCAGGACCGACTGCGTTCCCTGTCTCGACAGGTCAAGGTGGACGGTTTTCGGCCGGGTAAGGTGCCGTTCAAACTGGTCGAGCGGTTGTACGGCGAAAAGGTGCGCTACGAAGCGGCCGGCGAATTGATCGAACGCAGCCTGCACGAAGCGCTGACTGCGGAAAAATTGAACCCGCTGGGCGGTCCAAAGATCGAACCCAGCAATTTGGAGGAAGGTCGCGGTTTAGAGTATTCCGCGACGTTCGAGGTGATGCCGGAATTCGATCCGACTGGATTCGACGGCATCCGGGTCGAGCGGCCGGTCGCCGAGGTTACCGAGCAAGACGTAGAGAATATGATTCAAAACTTGCGTCAGCAACGGACGATTTGGAACGCGGTAGAGCGTCCTGCGGCGGAAGGTGATCGGGTTCGCATCGACTTCGAGGGTACTATCGACGGCCAAGGTTTCACCGGTGGCAAGAGCGATAATGTTAGCGTGATACTGGGCAAGGGTTCGATGCTCAAGGATTTTGAGAATCAATTGATCGGTTCGAATGCCAGAGCCGCAATCGAGTTTGATATCACCTTCCCGAACGATTATCACGACAAGAGTGTCGCGGACAAGACCGCACGGTTTCAAGTCAAGGTACATGCAGTGGAGGAGGCCGTCTTACCCGAGGTGGATGAGACGTTCGCCGAAAGTTTCGACGTGAAGGAGGGTGGCGTCGAAGGATTGCGACGTTCCTTACGCGAGAACATGGAACGTGAGTTGCGCGACGGCATTAAGGCGACGGTCAAGCGTCAGGTGATGCAGGGATTATGGGATGCCAACCCCATTCCGCTGCCGAAGATACTGATCGAGGCTGAGATCGAGCAGTTGGCCCGCCAGTTATACTTTCCCGCCGATGCCAAAGACGAGAAAACCCAGGAACTTAAAGCGCAGCTGTTCGAACCCGAGGCTCGGCGGCGGGTGGCTTTGGGATTGCTGATTTCTCGTTTGGCGGCGGTCCAGGAGATCAAGCCGGACGAACAACGAGTCTGGGATTATCTGGAAACCGCGGCCTCCACTTATCAGGAACCCGCCGAGGTGCTGCGCTGGTATGAAAAAACACCGCGAGCGCTTGATAGCGTGCGGGCTCTGGTGCTGGAGGACCAGGTCGTGGACTGGCTGTTGGAACGGGCGCAGGTTGCCGAGAAAACCAGCACCTTCGCCGAGATCATGACGCCTGTGAAGCAACAGCCGGCCGAACCCTTGGAACGGGAGATTGCGGAATGATTGACAACGGTTCTTCCAGCGACATCCGTGCGCTGAACCTCGTGCCGATCGTGGTGGAGCAGACCGCTCGCGGCGAGCGGGCCTACGATATTTACTCGCGCCTGCTGAAAGAGCGGGTCGTGTTTCTGGTGGGGCCAGTTGAAGATTACGTCGCGAACCTGGTGGTCGCGCAACTGCTGTTTTTAGAAGCTGAAAACCCGGATAAGGACATCCATCTCTACATCAACTCGCCCGGAGGTTCGGTCAGTGCCGGTTTGGCCATTTACGACACCATGCAATTTATCAAGCCGAGCGTCAGTACCATGTGCGTGGGGCAAGCGGCTAGCATGGGCGCTTTGTTGCTGGCCGGCGGTGCCGCTGGCAAACGGTTCTGCTTGCCACATTCTCGCATCATGATCCACCAACCACTGGGTGGCTTTCAGGGGCAGGCCAGCGATATCGACATTCATGCCCGGGAGATCTTGCTGGTCCGGGATCGCCTGAATCGCATTCTGGCCCGACATACCAACCAACCGGTTGAGAAGATCGCCGTCGATACCGATCGCGATAATTTCATGGGTGGAGCCGAGGCAGTCGAATATGGCCTGATTGATGCTGTATTGAACCAGCGTCTCCCAGTGACCTGAACCGGGCTGATCCAGCACGCTGTTGTTTTGTTGGGCGCGGTCGGCCGATGGCGTAGCTGGAATGGCCGGGCAGGCTTTGATGCCGAATCGATTGATCTTGTTTTCGCTTCGTGACACGACCCGGTCGCGGTATCGAGCAAAGCCGGTGGCGCGGCTGGCCAGAGTAGGTTGTGTCCGGCGCTTTCGAACGACCGCGCGATGATGAGGAACCTATATGAGCAGAGACCGTAGCGATAGGAGCGACGACGACAAGCTGTTGTATTGCTCCTTTTGTGGCAAGAGCCAGCACGAGGTGCGTAAACTGATTGCCGGACCCAACGTGTTCATCTGCGATGAGTGCGTTGAGCTTTGCAACGACATTATCCGCGAGGAGATGGAGGAAACCGCCCCTGCCGCTACCAGCAAGTTGCCCAAGCCACACGACATCAACCGGGTCCTCGACGAATATGTCATCGGCCAGGAACGTGCCAAGAAGGTCCTGTCGGTTGCGGTATACAATCATTTCAAGCGCTTGGAGCTGCAACGCGGTAACAACGCCAAGAATGTCGAGGTCGAAGTCGCCAAGAGCAACATTCTGTTGATCGGCCCCACCGGTTCCGGCAAAACTTTGCTGGCCGAAACCTTGGCTCGTTTGCTAAACGTGCCGTTCACTATCGCCGATGCCACGACACTGACCGAAGCGGGTTATGTCGGCGAGGATGTGGAAAACATTATTCAAAAACTGTTGCAGAAATGCGATTACGACGTCGAAAAGGCACAGACCGGCATCGTGTATATCGACGAGATCGATAAGATTTCGCGCAAATCCGACAATCCTTCCATTACTCGGGATGTTTCCGGCGAAGGCGTGCAACAGGCGTTGCTGAAGCTGATCGAAGGCACCATCGCCTCTGTGCCGCCCCAGGGCGGGCGCAAGCATCCGCAGCAGGAATTCCTGCAAGTGGACACCACCAACATCTTGTTCATTTGTGGTGGCGCTTTTGCTGGCCTCGACAAAGTCATTCGCAGCCGCTCCGATAAAGGGGGTATCGGGTTTTCGGCGGATGTCAAGAGCAAGGATGGTGGCAAAACCATCGGTCAAGTACTCATGGATGTCGAGCCGGAGGATCTGATCAAATACGGTTTGATCCCTGAGTTTGTCGGCCGCCTGCCGGTGGTAGCGACTTTGTCGGAGCTGGACGAAAATGCGCTGGTGCGCATTCTGACCGAACCGAAAAATGCCATTGCCAAGCAGTTCAACCGGCTATTCGAAATGGAAGGCAGCGAGCTGGAATTCCGCGAGGATGCTTTGCAAGCCATCGCCCGTAGAGCTATGGAACGCAAAACCGGTGCGCGCGGTCTACGAACCATTATCGAGCATATCCTGCTGGACACCATGTACGATTTGCCCAGCATGCAGAACGTTCACAAGGTTGTGGTCGATGATTCGGTCGTCGACGGTCGCGCCAAGCCTTATTTCATTTATGAGAACACCGAGCGTCGCGCCGTGGCGCACGATTGAATTTGGTCCGGCCCTCGCAGCGTGAATTGCGGGCCGGACCGGACACTTTCGTCCCTCCAAGCGCTCGCTCGGGTTGCCATTGAGCGTTCCACCATCGGTCGCGCTCGATCCGCCAGCCGGCATCGCCCGGTCCAGCCCGCCCGGTTTAATCCCGCTGAGGCCTTGCCATGCAGAACGAAACCAAATTTGACCATTTGCCCAGTCATACGCTGATGCCGGTGCTACCGCTCCGCGATGTGGTGGTCTACCCACATATGGTCATCCCGCTGTTTGTCGGCCGGGAAAAGTCCATCCACGCGCTGGATCTGGCGATGCAGAGCAACAAACGAATCGTGCTGATCGCGCAGAAAAGCGCTGAGATGGATGATCCCGGTACGAGCGACATTTACACCATCGGCACGCTGTCGAACGTGCTGCAACTGCTGCGATTGCCGGATGGCACGGTCAAGGTTTTGGTGGAAGGCAGCCAACGCGTTCGCGTCCACCATTTCACGGAAACCCATGCTTGTTTCATCGCGGCGGTATCGCTACTGGAGCCTGTGCTGGACGAGAGTGCCTCACAGGAAATTCAGGCTTTGATGCGTTCACTGCTCGGCACCTTTGACCAGTACGTGAAGCTGAACAAGAAGATTCCTAGCGAAGTGCTGAGTTCGGTTTCCAACATCGATGATGCCGGTCGGCTTGCTGACACCATCGCTGCCCACATGACGCTCAAGCTGGATGAAAAGCAGAAGATTTTGGAGGTCCAGGATCTGCGCGAGCGGCTCGAACATTTGCTGAAGTTGGTGGAGGGTGAGATCGATATCCTCCAGGTCGAGAAGCGGATTCGCGGTCGGGTCAAACAGCAAATGGAAAAAAGCCAGCGTGAGTATTACCTGAACGAGCAAATGAAAGCGATCCAAAAGGAGCTCGGTGACCTGGAGGATGCGCCCAACGAAATCGAGGAACTCGCCCAGCGCATCGAAAAAGCGGGTATGCCGAAGGAAGCCAAAGGTAAGGCTCAGGCTGAGTTGAACAAGTTGAAAATGATGTCGCCGATGTCGGCTGAGGCGACTGTAGTGCGCAATTACATCGACTGGCTAGTCAACGTACCTTGGAAGAAGCGGACCAAGATCCATCAGGATTTGTCCACCGCCGAGGAGATTCTGGAAGCGGATCATTACGGTCTGGAAAAGGTCAAGGAGCGGATCCTCGAGTATCTGGCGGTTCAACAGCGGGCGCGCAAGCTCAAGGGACCGATTTTGTGCTTGGTCGGACCGCCGGGAGTGGGTAAGACTTCACTGGGACGGTCCATCGCCCGCGCAACCAACCGCAAGTTCGCGCGAATGTCGCTGGGCGGGGTGCGTGACGAGGCTGAGATTCGCGGGCATCGCCGGACTTACATCGGGTCGCTACCGGGCAAGGTGGTGCAGAATCTTGCCAAGGTTGGGGTGCGTAACCCGTTGTTCCTGTTCGATGAGATCGACAAAATGTCCATGGATTTCCGAGGCGATCCCTCCTCGGCGTTGTTGGAGGTGCTCGATCCGGAACAGAACAACACGTTCAACGATCACTATCTGGAAGTGGATTTCGATCTGTCGGACGTGATGTTCGTAGCGACTGCCAACACTCTCAACATCCCGCCACCGCTGCTGGATCGTATGGAAGTGATCCGAATCCCCGGTTATACCGAAGACGAGAAGCTGAATATCGCGACCCGCTATTTAGTGCCGAAACAGATCGCTAATAACGGCTTGAAAAAAGATGAATTAGAGATCGGCGAGGATTCCATTCGCGATGTGATCCGCTTCTACACGCGCGAGGCGGGCGTGCGCAATTTAGAGCGGGAAATCGCTAAAATCTGTCGCAAAGTGGTCAAGGAGGTCACCCTGCACCCGATCGAGGGCCAAACGAGAGTCGAGCCCGAGATGTTGGAGAAATACTTGGGAGTGCGTCGCTTCCGCCATGGCTTAGCCGAGGAACAGGATCAGGTCGGTCAAGTCACGGGATTGGCCTGGACCGAGGTGGGCGGGGAATTGCTCCGCATCGAGGCCGCGCTGGTGCCGGGCAAGGGTAAGCTGATTCATACCGGTCAATTGGGTGAGGTGATGCAGGAGTCCATCCAAGCGGCTCTAACCGTCGTCCGCAGCCGTGCCGAGGTACTGGGTGTCGATCCGGACTTTCATCAAAAGGTCGATATCCACGTCCATGTACCCGAAGGGGCCACTCCCAAGGACGGCCCCAGCGCTGGCATCGGCATGTGCACCGCGTTGGTATCGGCGCTGACGTGCGTTCCGGTGCGAGCTAGCGTCGCCATGACCGGCGAAATCACCTTGCGAGGAGAAATCCTGCCGATCGGCGGACTCAAGGAAAAACTGCTAGCGGCACATCGGGGTAGCATTTCGACTGTGGTGATTCCCGAGGAAAATCGCAAGGACTTGGCTGAGATCCCGGCAAACATTCTGGCCAAGCTCGACGTACGGCCGGTTCGTTGGATCGACCAAGTGTTGGAAATCGCCTTGCAGGATTTGCCGGCGCCTAAGTCGCGGCAGGCAGCGGAAACGGGTGCAGAGACGGTTGCCCAGGAATCGACCACCAAGACCGGTAGTCCGCTGGAAGGGGTTCGCGCCCACTGAGCAAGGGAACCGATGCATTTGATTGACACCACTTTAAACGCCCTGTTATAAGAAAAACCGCTATCTTATATCCCATGGCGGGACCAGCGTGCGCCCAGCTGAGCCGTCCCAGGCCTAATAATGTAAAACACATCACAATAGGAAGGGGTTTATGAATAAAACCGAACTGATCGATGCGGTCGCCCAGGCGACTGAACTGTCCAAGGTGGCATCCAGCAAGGCTGTGGACGCTGTGCTGGCGGCTATCGGCAAATCGCTTCGGAACGGGGAATCCGTGGTGCTGACCGGTTTTGGAACGTTCTCGGTACGGGAGCGCCCCGCGCGGAGCGGCCATAATCCTAAGACCGGTCAACCGATGGAGATCGAGGCCAGTAAAACGCCGATATTCAAAGCTGGCAAAACGCTTCGTGATGGAATAAAATAACCAATTCTTTAGAGGGTGCTTAGCTCAGTTGGGAGAGCATCGCCCTTACAAGGCGAGGGTCGGGGGTTCAAGCCCCTCAGCACCCACCACGGTTCGAATGTTGGAGCGGTAGTTCAGTTGGTTAGAATACCGGCCTGTCACGCCGGGGGTCGCGGGTTCGAGTCCCGTCCGCTCCGCCATAATCTTTCGCCTATGGTGTTTTTGTCCTTGCGGTTCATCCATTTGGAGCGGTAGTTCAGTTGGTTAGAATACCGGCCTGTCACGCCGGGGGTCGCGGGTTCGAGTCCCGTCCGCTCCGCCAGCATCTGGGGTGTCGTTCAGACACCCTTTTTTATGTGCGCTTGTGATCGGGTTCCGAGCCCATGCTCCAAGTGATCCGACCTGAAACCGAGTAATCGTCATGCTGTTACAGAAAATCCGCGATCATGCCCAAGGTTGGTTTGCTTATACCATCATCGGATTGTTGACCATACCCTTCGCCGTTTGGGGTATCAATTACTATTTCGAGGGGGGTGGTCCGATGGACGCCGCTGTGGTGGGTGACAGTAAGATCACGCTTCAGGAATTTCAGCGGGCTTATCAGCAACAGCGTCAACGGATGCAGGCCATATTGGGTGGACAGGTGGATCCCGCGCTGCTGGAAGGGGCCCGCATGAAGCAGGATGTGTTGCGACAGTTGATCGACGAGCGAGTACTGGATCAGGTCGCCCGCGATCAGGGTTTGCGGATCGGTGATCGACAATTGCGTGACGCAATCCTGACATTGCCGGTTTTCCAGCAAAGTGGTGGATTCGACAAAGAACTGTATGAGCGCCTGCTGCGTAACCAAGGGTTTAGCGCACCAGTATTCGAGGAGGGGTTGCGGCAATCGCTCGCGACCCGACAATTGCACGATGGGGTGGTCGGGTCGAGCTTCGTCATGCCAGCGGAAATAAACCAACTCGTCGCCTTGCTCCGGCAGCAACGGGAATTGCGATATACGGTATTACCTCTGGAAAAATACGTGGCGCAAGCGAACGTGGACGACAAGGCCATTGCGGAGTATTTCGAGAAAAACAAAAACCGTTTCGTCAATCCCGAGCAGGTGCGAGTGCAGTTTGTCGAACTCAAACTCCCGCAAATCGCCGAAGGCATCGCCGTGAGTGAGGACGATTTGAAGGCTAGCTATGAAGAGCAGATCGCCAAGTACGGTCGACCCGAAGAGCGTCGAGCTTCGCACATCCTAGTTAGATTACTGCCTAACGCCAGTGACACGGAAGTGGAACAAGCTCGCGCCAAGGCGCAACAGATTGCTGCCGATATCCACTCGGGAGCCAAAAGCTTCGATCAGGCGTTACAAGAGGCGAAGGCGGACTCATCGGGGCAACTGGAAGGCGCCGAACTGGGCGCGATTGACAAGGGAATGTTTACAGATCCCGCGTTTGAGAACGCACTGTTCGCGCTGAAGCAGCCGGGTGACATCAGCGACGTGGTACGGATGCCAGCAGGTTTTCATCTCATCCGGCTGGATGGCATTACGCCGGCCCAGATCAAACCCTTCGAGGAAGTCCGCGAGACTGTGGCCAAGGAACTGCGCCAGCAGCAGGCGGAGAACCGTTTTTACGAGATCGTCCAAAATCTGGCCAACTTAACCTACGAGCATCCCGACAGCCTGGAATCCGCAGCTAAGGCATTGAACGTGCCGGTTCAGGAGAGCGATTGGTTTAGCCGTAAAGGTGGGGAGGGGCTTGCGGGCAATGCTAAGGTGATCGAGAGCGCTTTCAGCGAGGAAATACTCAAGCGCGGACTCAACAGCGAGCCGATCGAATTGGACCATGGTCATGTGGTGGTGATTCGAAGCAGCGGGCACCGTGATGCGACGCCGCGCGCTCTAGAGGAGGCGCGCGAGGAGATCGTGAAAATATTGCGAGAAAGCAAGGCGCGCGAGGCCCTCGCCCAAGATGTGGACAAGCTAAAGGCGCGCATCATCCAGGGCGAGGATTTGCAAGTGTTGGCATCTGAGTTCGGTGGCGCCATCAACAATCCGGGGCTGGTGAGGCGCGACGCTCCGTCAGTGGATCGTGCTGTTCTGGAGACGGCTTTTCGATTGCCGCAACCCGAAGCTGGCAAGGTAGCGCTGGGTTCCACCGCGCTGGCGAACGGTGATCAGGTCGTATTGGTGGTGTCTCGTGTAGTGCCCGGACAAAAAGATGCGCTTTCCGAGGATGAACGCAAAGGTTTGGTCCAACAATTGGCGCAGCAAACCGGCTCTGCGCAATTCGATAGCCTGCTGGAGAGCAGGCGGGACAAAACCAAGGTCGTTACCTACACCGATCGACTCTAAGCGCCAACCGTAGGTGGCGCTCTCTCCTAAAAGAAAAGGGTTAGGCGGGAGATCGCTTATTCCATCGCCCCCAGCGCGACGGTATTGAAACCGCCATCCACGTAGACGATCTCGCCCGTGATACCCGAGGCGAGATCGGAGCAAAGGAAAGCCGCTGCGTTGCCGACCTCCTCGATGGTGACGCACTTGCGCAATGGGGCGAGGTGCTCGAAGGTGTCCAGCATCTTGCGGAAATTCTTGATGCCGGACGCAGCCAAGGTGCGGATTGGCCCAGCGGAAATGGCGTTGACTCGAATGCCCTCCGGTCCCAGCGTTTGCGCCAGATAGCGGACATTGGCGTCCAGACTAGCCTTGGCCAAGCCCATGACGTTATAGTTCGGCACCGCCCGGACGCCGCCCAGGTAGGTCATGGTGATGATGGCGCCTCGACGATCTTTCATCAGTGGGCGGGCGGCCTTGGCCAACGCCGCGAAGCTGTAAGAGCTGATGTCGTGGGCGATCCGGAAATTCTCACGGCTGATGCCATCCAGATAATCGCCCTCCAATGCTTCGCGCGGTGCGTAGGCAATGGAATGGACAAGAATATCCAGTCCATCCCAATGTTGCTTGAGCGACTCGAACACTGCTTCGATGTCGGTGTCGCTTTCCACCTCGCAGGGCAGGGTGATCGAGCTGCCCAGTTCGGCGGCCATTTTCTCGATGCGGGGCTTTAGCTTGTCATTCTGATAGGTGAAAGCAAGTTCAGCGCCTTCCCGGTGCATCGCTTGGGCGATGCCCCAGGCGATGGAACGGTTGCTGGCAATCCCCAGGATCAGGGCGCGTTTGCTGGCGAGAAAGCCCATAATGAACTCCTATGCGTTTTAGGTATCGTCTGAACGGGTCAATGAATATGCGAACTGTAAAGGATAGTGGATGACGCGCGCAAAATGCTGTTCCTACCCCCGTACGGTGGCGGCTTGGCTTGGCTGGGTTTGCATCCTACTCGCGGACGTTGCCATCGGTACACCGATGCACGGCATCGCCTTGTACGGCCAGCCAAAATATGGACCGGATTTCCGACATTTCGACTACGTCAATCCTAACGCTCCAAAAGGCGGCGAGGCTCGATTCGCCGCCATCGGCGGTTTCGATACCTTCAATCCCTTCAATATCAAAGGTCAAGCCGCCGCCGGCATCGATCAGTTATTCGAGACTTTGTTAGTCAGTAGCGCCGATGAGCCGTTTAGCGAGTATGGCCTGATTGCCGAAAGTGTGGAGGTGCCGGAAGACCGAGGTTCGGTAACGTTCGATCTGCGGCCCCAGGCAAAATTTCATGACGGCACGCCCATCACGGCTGATGACGTGCTGTTTTCCTTTGAAACGTTGAAGAACAAGGGCAGTCCACTCTATCGGTTCTACTATGCCAACGTTGCCAAAGTCGAAAAACTGGGCGAGCGGCAGGTGAAATTTACGTTTACCTCCGGCCAGAATCGCGAATTGCCACTGATCGTGGGTCAGATGCCCGTGCTGTCGAAGAAGTATTGGCAGGATCGCGATTTCGGCGCCACGACGCTGGATGTACCGGTTGGCAGTGGCCCGTATCGGATCGAGCGTTTTGAACCCGGCCGCTTTATCGTTTACAAACGCGACGAGCATTATTGGGGCAAAGGCTTGCCGGTGAATCAAGGACGCAACAACATCGACCGGTTGCGTTATGACTACTATCGCGATGCCACGGTGGCGCTGGAGGCATTTAAGGCCGGCTCTTATGATTTGCGGGTAGAAAACATCGCCAAGCAATGGGCGACCGGCTACGACTTTCCGGCGCTAACCAAGGGTTTGGTGAAGAAGGAGACTTTCGCGCACCAGCGGCCGTCCGGCATGCAGGGATTTGCTTTCAATCTGCGCCGACCACTGTTTCAAGATCCTAGGGTTCGGCAAGCACTGGCTTATGCTTTCGATTTCGAGTGGAGCAACCGCAATCTCTTCTACGGGCAATATACTCGCACTCGTAGCTATTTCGACAATTCCGAACTGGCGGCGCAAGGGTTACCGTCGCCGGAGGAACTCGCAGTGCTGGAGCCATTGCGCAAAGACCTGCCCTCGGAAGTGTTCACCTCGGCTTACGAGCCGCCAACCGCCGGTGACGATACCCAACTCCGAGCCAATTTTCAGAAGGCGCTGCAACTGTTGCAGAAAGCCGGTTGGGAATTCCGCGATCGCAAGTTGGTGAACGCCAAGACTGGTGAGCCGTTCCGCTTCGAGCTGCTGATTGCCGAACCCACTTGGGAGCGGATCGCGTTGCCTTTTGCTCGCAATCTAGAGCGGTTAGGTATCGAGATGAGCGTGCGTACTGTGGATTCGGCCCAGTACGAGAACCGCGAGCGCAGTTTCGATTTCGACATGATCGTGAACGTTTGGGGGCAGTCCTTATCGCCCGGTAACGAGCAGCGGGAGTATTGGAGTAGCGCGGCCGCCGATCAGCCCGGCAGCCGCAACCTGGTCGGCTTGAAGAGTCCAGCCATTGACCGGCTGGTGGATCAGGTCATCGCCGCACCGGATCGCGCCAGCCTCGTGACGCGGGTTCGGGCGTTGGATCGAGCCTTGCAATGGAGCTATCTGGTGATTCCGCACTGGCACATTCCCTATGATCGCCTTGTTTTTTGGGACAAGTTTGGTCGTCCAGCGGTGACACCGTCGCAGGGTGTTCAGTTGGACACTTGGTGGATCGATCCCACCAAGGATACGGCGCTAGGCCAACAGCCGGGGTCGGGTTCTGGAAAAAAAGCCGATTGACCAACTCCGTCCGCATGCCGCATTTTTTCAAATCACCTGCCGGATGACCCGGCTTGGGGACGTTTGGTTTGTGGCGGCGCTGGCGTTTTTCCGCATCGTTTCTGGTGTCGACACCTTATGCTGCGAAGAAGAGGAAGTCCGGCTAAACTAGATGCGGTCGTTTGGAGTGTGTTTGCTGACTGGGCTCGGTGTGCAAACAGACCACAGCTTGCTGATCACATGGGCTTTCCTTAAATCATCGAAAACGGGAAAGCCTTTGGCTCACAAAAAGTGATCTGAATTTGTGAATGTGGCCTAGAGTGGATAATAAATTAACATCCGACCGACATCGATACGTTGCAGTGGAATACAGCTTTAATAAACCCAATCCTAATTTCTTGGACGATCTTTGATGCCTTCGGATAGGGCGGGTGCGGGAATTATCTTTTGGTATAGGGGATTATTATGCTTGGTACGACTCATTCTTCGCGCACCCTCGTTGTGGCTCTTTCTGTAGCCATCCTCGGTGGTTGCTCCAGCATGCAGCCAACCCCCACGATGCCCACCTATCCCGCGAAGGTTGGATACGGCGGCGTGACGCGGGAGACGGATAGTATCTGCCGCCAGCAAGCCCAACAAGCCGCTGAGCAGACGAAACAGCAGAATGCCAACACGGAAGTGGCCAGTACGGTGATTGGTGCCGTGGCTGGCGCTGTTATCGGTAACGCGGTGAGCGATCACAGCTCAGGTCCTGGGCCACGGGGTCCTGGCGGTGGCGGCGGTCCTGGTGGCGGCGGTCCTGGTGGCGGCGGTCCAAGACTGGCAGGCGGTCCTGGCGGTGGTGGCGGTCCTGGCGGTGGCGGTCCTGGTGGCGGCGGTGCAAGGCCGGGAGGCGGTCCTGGCGGTGGCGGCGGTCCTGGCGGTGGCGGTGGTCCTGGCGGTGGCGGTCCAGGAGGACCTTCTCATAGTCATAACCTAGCCGGTGCGGGTGCGCTTGCCGGTGCCGCGACAGGGGCGGCAATGAGTCAGGGAATGCTGCAAGATACGCAACAGGTTTACGATATCACCTACAACAATTGCATCGCGAGTTACGCTGACGACTACAGTGACGAGCCCCCAACCAGCAAGCGAAGCAGCAGGAGACGGAAGAACTATTAGAAGCAGGAGAGGGTGATTTGCTAGCTGCTTAGCGGTAACCCATCACTTTCCAAGCCACCTGCCTCCCGCGTGGGGGCGGGTGGTTTGAGAGCGATTATTAGTGGCCAGCCACGCTTTGACGAAGAAGAGCTGGAAACGGGATCGAAATAAATGGCAATAGGTTGGCCTCGTTCCATACAGCCTTCCCCGCTGCCGGTGGTTGCGCTCAGACGCCAGCTCTCTTGGCTGGATGCCACTGCGGTTTTTGTCGGCATCGTGCTGGGGTCCGGTATTTTTATCGCGCCAGCCGAGATCGCCGGCGCGATATCCTCGCCCTTGTGGGCAACATCATTGTGGCTTGTTGGCGCTTGCATCGCAGTGTGCGGCGCGTTTTGCTATGCGGAATGCGGGGCGCGCTTGCCGCAGCCAGGTGGATTTTTTATTTTTTACCGCGAGGTGTACGGTCCCGGCTTTGCCTTTGTCGCGGGTTGGGCTGCGTTGTTCGTGACTTACCCGGCGTCGCTGGCTGCCATCTCCCTCATTTTCGCTCGCTACCTCAACGAAATCTTTCCGGGTATTGCCGCCACGGATTTGGGTGCCGCCCTCGCGGGCGCCGCCGCTCTCGTTTTGGTGGCCATCTTGAATATTATCGGGGTCAAACTTGGAGCCGGCGTACAAAAAGCGCTCACTACTTTCAAAGTGCTCGCGCTTGTGACGTTGTGCGTAGCAGCGTTTTTATCCCCTGCCGCGCCGGCCGCCTCTGCAAGCGTTGCTCCCTTGGAGCTTTTGCCCAAAGGGCTGTTCGGCATCCTGGGCGCCATGGTCGTCTTGCTCTGGACCTTCGATGGTTGGTCCGACATGTCGATGATGGCTGGCGAACTTAGAAACCCTAGCAAGGATCTGGGGCGTGCGGTGCTGGTCGGTATCACAATACTGGCCGCCACTTACATGGTCGTGCAGTATGCGACGATGTCACTGCTCGGGAGCGCTGCAGCGGCGTCTTCTAACCAAGTGGTCGCGCAAGCAGTCGGAGTTGGGCTTGGATCGACCGCTGCTAGAGCGGTGGCATTGTTGGTCGTCATCAGCACGCTTGGTTCGCTCAACGGCATCGTGCTGGCCGCCTCGCGCCTTGCCTTCGCAATGGCACGCAACCGCGCTTTTTTTACGTGGTTTGGGGAGGTGCATCCCCGGTTCGAAACTCCTGCTCGTTCGACGCTGGTGCTCGTTGTGGCGGCTTTAACCTACGTTTCCATATCCAATTTTCGAGATTTAATGGGGTTCTTTGCATTCAATATTTGGTTGCTTTATAGCGCCACGGCGATAGCACTTCTCAAGCTGCGCCGCCTCAAGGTTGGTGAACCGCTGCAATGGCATGCGCCTTTGGGAATTTTCCCACCTTTGGTAGTACTCCTGACCGGTGCGGGAATGACCCTAGGGTTATTGGTGCAGTCTCCGCTCCGCTCCGCTATCGGTCTTGGCATGTTGCTTTTCGCTCTTCCCGTCTATTGGGGATGGATGGCCTTTCAGAAGCAATAGCTCGCTTGGCGCATCGTTGTCTCCCTCATTGACAGCACGAGCCTTTCGACGGCGCGTACTCCGGCCGGCGGAAGGAGTTTTTCTGTTCTATCCCCGCGTGTTGCAGCGTCTGGTTCGCCGCCACTTGGGCGACGACTCGCCGAACCGGACCGTCCCGAAGCTCCGTTATTACCTGATTCCGCGCCCGGTCCTGCTGGTTGGTCTGGAGAACGAGAATCCCGATGCGCTGGCGGTCATCGAAGGGCTCAACCTGCCGGATTGGGTGATTCTTTTGCCCATGCCATCGGCCCAGGAATTGGTCGCGGCCACTTCCGAGCATTGGTTGCGCGATTATTGGGGCCGCCGGTTCGAGGCTGAAGTGTCGCGCGCTTGGCAGGTATCGCGCCACGATAACCAGGATCACGATTCGTTTGGCGCCCGAGGGTTGATTCGCGAAATTGGCGAACGGGCGTTTCGGGAGGCGAGGATGCTACTCGAACAGGACCGGCGGGTGGTGTTGGGTCTGGACGACGAAACGCTGTGCCGTCAGTGGGTCGGGTCCGTCACGTATCTCCGCTATTTTGTCCCTGGTGCTCGGGCGTACTTTTTTCCAGCCATCCAGGACTGGGGTGGACTGGATCGCTGGCTGAAGGATGGGGGTCTCGATCTGCCCCCTCCCCGTCATGGCAGCCGCTGGCCGCAACTCCTGATCCGTAGTCGCCCCGCCGGTTTCGACGGTGTGCCCGATTACGAGCCGGAATTACCGCTTTACCTGCCGTTCGGTCGGAACGATCCCGATTTGGCTGAAGGGGCGAATACCATCCTTCCCTTGCTAGCAAAACCTGCCCTAGCCATCGGCAAGGAAACCCGTGCGGGGACGAGTTCGAGCCAGGAGGCAGTGCAGGGCGGCTGGATGGCGGCGCAGATCGAAACGCGCTGCCGGGAAGCGTTACAGCAGGCTTCAGCCCTAACCCGGAAACCGGGTGGTCTTGCCTCGCTCTGGCGTGATTTAGCTGGACACCTGACACCGGTCGCGGATTGGCTGATCGCGTTGCTGGATCGCCTGCCCGCGCGTGGCGACCGTGTGCCGCCGGCGTGGGTTATCACCGCCCGCTTAAGTCTCTTCCGTTATGGGGTTCGGGTCGCCTTCAGAGCCGAGATGGCCGGGCGCTATGGCACGGCACTCCGATGTCTGTGCATGGTCGCGCGTCAGTATCGGGATATGACACCCTCCGCCTTAGTTGAAGGTCGGGTTGGAGGAGATACTGTGATGCGGACCTTAGGAGAGTACCAGCACGAGATTGTCGAAGCGCTGGCCCACGGTCTCGCCGCGACCTGGAAACTGGATTCCCGATCCGCCCGAGTGCTGGAGCACTTGATCGAGCGCCTGTTGGACGACCCCGATACCGCGCGATTTGCCAGTTCGTATTCCCGGCTGTTGCACGATCTGGAACGCATATTTTTGGAAGGGCGGACCGAGTATTACCGTTTGCAACCGATCGTCTGGTCGTGGAGTAGCGGTCGACAACCGTTACGGCGGGGTCTGCCGTTTCAGGGACCGCTCAAGGCTCTGCGTGCATTGAACGCTGCGAGAGCTCGTCTCGACGAGTTGCCGTGGGCTGGGGCCGAAGTGGCTTATTTTGGTGCGCCCCTGCGGACCTTGGGTGATTCGATCGGTCAACGGTTCCAACGACAATTGCAACCGCGCCTGCTTGATTTGCTGGACGCTGCTGGCTTTCTTCCTGGCGATTCGCGCCAACGGGTGGCACGTAACGCGCTTCAGGACGAGTTGTTCCAAATCATCCTCCGCCGTTGGCATCTGCGCTTCACCGATTTACGGGACGCCGTGGCTCGCAGCGAATGGCGCTTACCGGACCTGGGCTGGCGTGAGTTGTTGCTGGGAGATTGCCTGGCACGCTTCGATCAACAGGCCCGCGCTGCGTTACCGGGGGTTTATCAACCCGGCGAGTTCTACCTGAAAGGCTTGCAGCAGTTGAGCGCCCCGCTGTTTGGCACATCCGCTGGTCGATGGGTTACCCGCTTTTTGCTATTCCCGTTCGGTGTCGCGTTTATCGGGCTGGAAGCGCTGGGATTACTGCTGAATTTGATCCCGACGGCGCAGGGTCCGATACGACTGGTCAGTCCAGGGGCGGTGCTAGGGGTCGGCACGGGATTGATCGTCCTGATTCATACCGAGCCGGGACGGAGGGTGGTGGCCGCTTTGGGTCGTGGTGGTCACTGGCTGTTCGCCGAATTCCTTTATCGACGGCTGACGCGCTGGGTGCGCTGGGGGCGGACGGCCCGCTGGTTTCGCAATCCGCTGGTCCGACAAGCTTCCCGCTATCTGCTGGAACCGTTACTGATCGGCTCGACATTCGCGCTGCCGCTGATCGGTATTACGAGCGGCTTCGGCCTCGACACCGATGGGCTTCCCGCTTTTCTGCTGGTGCTGGGTTTTATCTTGGGCAGCATGCTGCGCAACGCTCAGGCAGGGCGCCGGCTCATGGACGGCATCATGACCGGGTTCGCGACTTTCTGGCGGCGGGTGCACCATGCCTTGCTCGTGGGTCTGTTCCGCTCGGTAGTCGACCTGTTCGGCTGGTTGATGCAGGGCATCGAACAAGGTCTCCATCGGGTAGACGAAGCAGTCAGCCATCACCGCGAGGAAGAGTGGGGCGTCATGGCGACCAAGGCCGTCGTCGGCCCGGTGTGGAGTGCGTTCAGCTACCTGATCCATTTCTACGCAGCCGTTCTGATCGAACCCCAGATCAACCCGATCAAGCATTTCCCGGTCGTCATGGTGGCCGACAAGTTCATGATGCCATTTTTTCCTGCGTTGACGACCGCGTTGCTAGCGCTGTTGGACTCCTTCCTGCCGCAGCTCGTCAGCTTGCCGCTAGCTACCGTGACCGTGCTGTTGTCGCCCGGTTTGTTCGGGTTTTTGGCTTGGGAGCTGAACGAAAACTGGAAGCTGTATCGGGCCAACCATCCCGACCGTACCCAACCGGCGCGGTTCGGACCTCATGGGGAAACGTTATATACGTTGCTGCGGCCCGGTTTTCATTCGGGCACGTTGCCGACCGCCTTCGCCGAACTTCGAGAAGTGATCGGACTGGAAAATGAGCGCCAACGCTCCTATCCCCAGCGTTTGCGCCAAGCCGAGGCGCGGCTGAGCGAAGTTCTGGAATCGCTTCGGACGTTTGCAGCCCGCGAACTGGTCTTTGCGCTGGTGGAACGGTGTCGGGCGGCGGGTTACGAGCAGGCCGAGGCGGCAGTAGTGCAACTGGAGGCGGCGACGGCTTCGCTCGATATTCGGGTGGCGCTGTATCCTCTTGGGCGAGAGGGTATGGGAGATGAACCGATCATGCTCGATCTCCGTTTCGGTTTGTTGGGAGATCGGCTCCAGGGCGAAATGGTTCTAGGTGGATCGACCGACTGTCTCGGTTCCGAGGGAAGGGTTTGGCTGGAAGAGGAGCTATCGTATTTTCTGGAGCGGGTGGGTATTCGGTCGAGCTTGGACGGTACGAGGACATCGATGGAGCCGGTTTCCGGCCAGCTCCATGACCGCTTGACCGATTAGCTCAAATCCGCCAGCAGCGATTGGCGCAAGTTCTCGGGTACCGCCGGTACCTCGGCGGCATAGTTCGGGTGATCGGCGCCGACGGCCAGCGCCGCCCCTTGCTTTAATCGACTTTTCATTTCGGCGGTTAACTCGAAGCGCAGGAAATGCACGGCGCTGGTCTTTTCCTCGTTTTCCCGCTCCAGATCTTCGTCGGCGATGGCCCGGACCGGTTCGCAACCCTCGACCCGTACCCAGACTCGATCCTCGATGCCTTTCAGGCGGGCCAGCATCCGCCGTCGTTCCTCGACGTCGGGATACTCGATCAGCATCGTGGCCTTGAAGTTGCTCCCATCCGGTACCAGCGGGTTGTAGGCGTCCAGTTCGCCGTTGATGCCGTTTTCCTCGAAGATTTTTTCGATCCGCAGCATTTCCTGAATCTGGTAGCGGATGGTTAACTCGTCCTCGAAAATCAGGGTCAGGTGATCGCCCAGTGCCAGGCTGCGGTTCTGCTTGTGGGCGAGCACCTGCGCCCGGAACGCTGGGCGTTCCCGCACGTACTGCTCCAACGACATCAGGCTGTTCCGGGTGATGGTGGGCATGATCGATCCTCTGCGGTTAAAGCCCGTAGGCGATGCGAATCAGGGAAATCGGATGCTGTTTTCGGGCTTGGCCTTCGCCCATGCCCTGACAGATGTGGCGGCCGGCGATGGCGCAGTCCGAGCTGACGTAGTCGGGATTGACCGAAGCCATCTGTTTGAACACCGGTCTGCCGATCTTCATCGACATGTCGAAATACTCGCTCTTGACGCCCCACGTACCGTCGTGGCCGGCGCAGCGCTCCACGGTGTTGACGGTCGTGTTCGGGACCATTTGCAGCAACTCACGCGTTTTCTGCCCCATGTTCTGCACCCGAAGATGACAGGGAATGTGATAGGAAACCGTGCCAAGCGATTGCTCGAAATCGGTTTTGAGCAGCCCATCCTTATTGCGCAGCGCCAGGTATTCGAACGGGTCGAACATCGCTCCCGCCACTACCTGCACGTCGGCGTCGTTTGGATACATCAGCGGCAGTTCCTGTTTGAACATCAGGGTACAGGAGGGAATGGCGGTCAGGATGGCGTAGCCCTCGCGCGCCAGTTTCGCCAGCACCGGGATGTTGGCTTCCTTGTGCTTGTTCACCGTTTCCAGATCGCCGAGCTCCAGCTTCGGCATCCCGCAACAGGTTTCCTTTTCGACCAGGATCGTCGGAACTTCGTTATGGGCAAGGATCTTGAGCAGATCGTGGCCGATACCCGGCTCGTTGTAATTGATGTAGCAAGTGGCAAAAATCGCGACCTTGCCGGGGGTGCGCTGGCCGTCGCGCACCGGAAAATGGCTTTGGACCTGGGCGTTGGCGCGGAAGCGCTTCGGCGCGTAATCGGGAAGCTGGCGATCCTTGTGGACTTTCAGTATCTTGTCCATCGCGCGGCGCAAAGCTTTGTTTCGATTGGTAGCGTTGACGGTTTGCGCCACCACGGGAATCGCCAGCAGTTTGCCCAGGGCATCGGTGCTGGTGAGTAGCTTGTCGCGGAAGGTGACTTCGCCTTTCTTGAACTTGACCGCCTTGGCCCGCAGCATCAGGTGCGGGAAATCCAGGCTCCACGGGTGCGGCGGCACGTAGGGGCACTTGGTCATGAAACACACATCGCAGAGGTAGCACTGGTCCACCACGCCCCAGTACTTCGCTTTCGGGACGCCGTCCACCTCGCCTGTTTCGCTCTCGTCCACCAGATCGAACAGTTTGGGGAAGGCGTTGCACAAGCTGATGCAGCGCCGGCAACCGTGGCAGATGTCGAAGACCCGCTCCAGTTCGGCGAAGAGCGAATCTTCGTTGTAATAATCGGGATTTTTCCAGTCGATCGGATGCCGCTTTGGCGGCTCCAGATTGCCTTCGCGGACGCTCATGGTTGACCTCGCTTTCGGGATGGAGGCTTGAGAAGCAGGCGGGCACAGGACCCGCCCTTGCGTCGTCAGTCGACCAGTGCGTCCAGAGCTTTCTGGAAACGGTTGGCGTGCGAGCGCTCGGCCTTGGCCAGCGTCTCGAACCAATCGGCGATTTCGTCGAAGCCTTCTTCCCGGGCGGTTTTCGCCATGCCGGGATACATGTCGGTGTATTCGTGGGTCTCGCCCGCGACCGCCGATTTCAGGTTGTTGCGCGAAGAACCGATGGGCAGACCGGTGGCCGGATCACCCACTTGGGCCAAATAATCCAAGTGACCGTGGGCGTGGCCGGTTTCACCTTCCGCCGTAGAGCGGAACAGGGCCGAGACGTCGTTTTGCCCCTCGACGTCAGCTTTATTGGCGAAATACAGATAACGGCGATTGGCTTGGGATTCGCCAGCGAAGGCGGCTTTCAAATTTTCTTCCGTCTGGGAACCTTTGAGTTGCATGGGCTGACTCCTCTCTTTGCGGTTTGTCGCCATTCGCGCCCCTGGTAAGGTGGGGAGGATGGCTGGTGATAAGACCCCTTGGAAGATGAGGTCAATCTCATTCTAGTCCGCTGGATGCATGGTTGCTCATTGAATGAAACAATAGCGGCGATAGCTAACGCTTATTCGCACTCCGATCACCCTCGATTTTTTCGCGCATGGACACTATCAAGATACGCGGTGCCCGCACCCACAATCTCCAGAACGTCGATCTCGACCTGCCTCGCGACCGGCTGATCGTCATCACCGGCCTGTCCGGATCCGGCAAATCCTCGCTGGCGTTCGACACGTTGTATGCCGAAGGCCAGCGTCGCTATGTCGAATCGCTGTCGGCTTACGCTCGGCAATTCCTATCGTTGATGGAAAAACCGGATGTCGATCACATCGAGGGGCTGTCGCCGGCGATTTCCATCGAACAGAAGTCCACCTCGCACAATCCGCGCTCTACGGTCGGGACGATCACCGAGATTTACGATTATCTGCGGCTGCTGTACGCGCGGGCTGGGATTCCGCGTTGCCCGGATCACGGCATCGATCTGGACGCCCAAACCGTGGGGCAAATGGTGGATCAAGTGTTGGCCTTGCCAGAGGGTGGCCGGTTGATGCTGCTGGCGCCGGTGGTGAAGGAACGCAAGGGCGAGCACGTCAAGCTGCTGCAAGAATTGCTGGCCCAGGGATTTCTGCGTGCCCGCATCGACGGCGAAGTGGTCGAGTTGGATAACCCGCCGCCGCTGGATTTGCGCCGCAAGCACACCATCGAAGTGGTGGTGGACCGTTTCAAGGTTCGCGATGATTTGGGATTGCGGTTGGCGGAGTCGTTCGAGACCGCGCTGAAACTGGCCGGCGGCATCGCCCGGATCGCGTTCCTGGACGAACCGGATCGGGCAGAGCTGTTGTTTTCCGCTGGCTTCGCCTGTCCGGTGTGCGGCTACAGTCTGAGCGAGTTGGAGCCGCGCCTGTTCTCGTTCAACAACCCGGTCGGGGCTTGTCCGGAGTGCGACGGCTTGGGGGTCAAGCAATTCTTCGACCCCGAGCGAGTGGTGGCGCATCCGCATCTGAGCTTGGCGCGCGGTGCGGTGCGCGGCTGGGATCGCGAAAATTTCTATTATTTTCAGTTGGTCAAATCATTATCCCGGCATTACGGTTTCGAGCTGGACCAACCGTTTCAGGATTTGCCGGAGCGGGTTCGCAAGCTCGTTTTGCACGGCAGCGGTAGCGAGGCGGTCGATTTCGAGTACACCAACAGTCGCGGCGAAACTCACCACCGCCGGCATCCGTTCGAAGGCGTGATTCCCACCATGGAGCGCCGCTACCGGGAAACCGAATCCAATCAGGTCCGCGATGAGTTGGCGAAGTATCTGAGCAGCCAATCCTGTCCGTCTTGTCGGGGTGCGCGATTGACTCGTTCCGCCCGCTATGTATTCGTCGCTGGCCGGAGCGTGCCGGAGATCGTCGCGCTGCCCATCGGCGCGGCGCGCGAGTTTTTCGCCCAATTGAGCCTGCCGGGCCGGCGCGGCGAAATTGCGGTCAAAATCGTCAAGGAAATCGGCGAGCGCTTGAATTTCCTGGTCAATGTTGGGCTGGATTACCTAACGTTGGAACGGAGTGCCGACACCTTATCGGGTGGCGAGGCGCAACGCATCCGGCTGGCATCGCAGATCGGCGCGGGCCTGGTTGGGGTGATGTACGTGTTGGACGAGCCGTCCATCGGTCTGCATCAGCGCGACAACGCGCGGCTGTTGGCCAGCTTGTTACGGCTGCGCGATCTCGGCAACACCGTGATCGTGGTCGAGCACGACGAGGACGCCATCCGTACCGCCGATCACGTCGTGGACATGGGGCCTGGCGCGGGCGTGCACGGCGGCCGAGTGGTGGCGCAAGGCACACCCGCAGATATCGTGGCTCATGCCGAATCGCTGACCGGCGCTTTTCTCGGCGGCCAGCGGCGGATCGAGTTGCCGGCTAAACGCACCGCGCCCGATGCCAAGAAGCAGTTACGCATCGTCGGCGCCAGCGGCAACAACTTGAAAAACCTGACGGTGGAGATTCCGTTGGGGCTGTTCACCTGCATCACCGGTGTCTCCGGCTCCGGCAAGTCCACGCTGATCAACGACACCCTGTATCGCTATGCCGCCCGCGATTTGAACAACGCCAACGAATCGCCCGCGCCATGCCGCGATCTGCTGGGGCTGGAACAGTTGGACAAGGTGGTGAACATCGATCAGAGTCCCATCGGCCGCACGCCACGCTCCAATCCAGCGACCTATACCGGCTTGTTCACGCCGATTCGCGAGCTATTCGCCGGTGTGCCGGAATCGCGGGCGCGCGGTTATCAGCCAGGACGGTTCAGCTTCAACGTCAAGGGTGGGCGCTGCGAAGCCTGCCAGGGCGATGGGGTCATTCAAGTGGCGATGCACTTTCTGCCGGATATCTACGTGCCGTGCGACGTGTGCAAGGGCCAGCGCTATAACCGGGAAACGCTGGACATTCGCTACAAGGGCCGCAACATCCACGAAGTGCTGGAGATGACAGTCGAGGATGCCCTGGTGTTCTATCAGGCGGTGCCGATAGTGGCGCGCAAGCTGCAAACGCTGACCGATGTCGGATTAAGCTACATCCGCTTGGGCCAGAACGCGACGACGCTGTCCGGCGGCGAGGCGCAGCGGGTAAAATTGGCGCGCGAGTTGTCCAAACGCGATACCGGCCAGACACTTTATATTTTGGATGAGCCGACCACTGGCCTGCATTTCCATGACATCGAGCAGTTATTGAAAGTGCTGCACGAATTACGGGACCGGGGCAATACGATTGTCGTGATCGAACACAATTTGGACGTGATCAAGACTGCCGATTGGATCATCGATTTAGGGCCAGAAGGCGGTGGCGGGGGAGGGGAAATAGTGGCGGTGGGTACGCCGGAAGAGATTGCTCGTCACCCGAACAGTCATACCGGGCGGTTTTTAGCGCCGGTGTTGGGGAGGTAGGCAGTCACTCGTCGGTTATCGAATATACTGTGTGCCAGTACAAGCAACGGATTTATGATATGCAAACGTTAACCACCCACGAAGCCAAGGCCCGGTTCTCCGAATTTATCGACCGTGCCAAGTAAGCCCCCGTGCGGGTGACCCGTCGCGGGCGTGTAGTCGGAGTGATGGTATCCCCGGAAGATTACGATGCAATGCGAGCCTTTTACGCCGAGCGGCTGCTGAACACCTTGCAGCAATCCGGCGAGATGGCGGAACGGCAGGGGCTTACCGAAGCAGCCTTGGCGCGGTTGCTGGCGGATGAAAGCTAAGCGTGCTGTCATCGATACTAACGTCCTGATCAGTGCAGTATTGAGTCCCAAGGGAACCGCCGCCGCAGTAACCCGCTACTTCGTCAGACAAGGGCGCGCCCTGTTCTCCGCTGAGACCTTTGCAGAGTTCGAGACCCGCCTGATGCGTCCGAAATTTGACCCTTACGTGACACGAGAGCTTCGACTTCAGATCGTGCGCGACTTCAGCGTGGTGGGGGAGTGGGTCAAACCCACCGACGATACTGGTTATTCCCGCGATCCTGATGACGACAAGTTCATCCCACCGGCCTGCACTTCCACGACATCGAACAGTTGCTGAAAGTGCTGCGCAAACTGCGGGATCGAGGCAATACCATCGTGGTGATCGAACGCAACATAGACGTGATCAAGACCGCCGACTGGATCGTGGACCTGGGACCGAAAGGCGGCGGCGGAGAGGTGGTGGCGGTGGGTACGCCGGAACAGGTCGCGGCGCATCCCCACAGCCATACCGGGCGGTTTTTGGCACCGGTGTTGGGGCGGTAGCCAATCAGCGATCGCCGGTCGGATATGCTGGAACGGTAGGACAATCAACGGGTTTTTTGAGGGAGCACAGCCCATGAACAGAACACGAACTGCAAAATTCCGGATGTCAGACCGCAGGAACGAGGATTTGACGCCGGGGTCTCCGGCGGAACGGATCGATCTCGTCTGGCCGTTGACCCGCGAACTCGCGTCCTTGAGCAAACGCTACGATGCTGAACGAAGACTACAAAGACATGTTACAAGCCTTCGTCGAAGAGAAGGCTAAGTTTCTACTCGTGGGCGCTTATGCGCTGGCGGCCCATGGTTATCTCCGCGCTACGATGGACATCGATATCTGGGTCATGCCGTCGCCACGCAATGCCGATGCCGTACTGCGCGCATTGCAGCGTTTCGGCGCCCCGTTGCACGATCTCACCGCAGAGGATTTGCAAGCAGATGGAACCATTTTCCAGATCGGGGTGGCTCCGAGACGCATCGATATTTTAACAACGGCATCTGGACTCCATTTCGAAGAGACGTTTGCACGCTCGTTGACCGTGGATATTGAGGGAATCGAGGTTCATATACCCTCGCTCGACGATCTTATTTGCAACAAGAGAATGACAGGCAGAACAAAGGATTTGGCCGACGCGGAAGCCTTGGAAGCCTTGAGGAATTCCGAACCGAATGTATCCGATAGCTCGTAAACGCACCACCTTTGCATTCCATTTGGATCGTTGTCGCGTTTGCGTCCCTCGCATCGTCCGACAGATCGCGGAGTTCTTCACGCCGGCGACGACATTGTGGAGTTAAGTGATTGTTTTTTGAAAATTTTAATTTTAAAGCGGGTTGGAGAGCTATTTCTGACTCACTTTTTGTTCTGGCCCCGCGGGGGTTGTTGAAACGTGTTTTATTTCCATATGCAAGGTTAAAACCACCGGCTTTAGCCGGTCAGCTTTCAGCTACTCTTCCTCCGGAGAGTGTTTTCCCCTCTGGGTATCCGGAAGCAGCACCTTTGTCTCCGGGGCACTTGTAGAAATACATGTTCCCGCGTACTCTTATTTGGTACCGACCATCCGGAATGTCATCCCACGAACCGGTTTTCAGTGAGTCAATCGTGATCTCCTTTGTGATTGCCTTGTCTGCAAATCCTTTTATGCTCCATAAACTCTTCTCCACGGAGTCCCACTCGCGGTAAGCGAGAAGAATAGCAAACGGAACACCAAATAAAATAAGTGCCCGCTTGAGCCATTTACCAATACCAATACCAATATCAATATAACTGCGATCATCTTGAGATTCTTGATGCCTTCTTTGGTGGGTAGCATTTTTTAATTGTATTATGGCGGTTAATAATCCTACGATAGCGCTTATTATTCCTATAACGGCTATGATTATATCGAGATTCATTCTTGCAATTCCTAAAGTTAATCCATATCCCCCACACTTAAAGCGCGCGCCTTACGATTTGCCCGCTAGTCCGACCAGCACGATGCTCCTGAGAAGCGCCGTACTCCAGTTAGTGAATGCAGGTAGGATAAAGTCTATACTGATTCTTCCTCCGAGCAACCCACCGATGGCGATGATGTGACCAGACGTGGTGGGAGGCAACCCATTGACCCTGCTTGGCAATAGCAGCTTGCAGCAATTCGTTGAACCGCTGGCCAGGAATCGACTGGCTGGTGCGGGCCACCCACAACCGCTGCCTGGCCGAGGGTGACCAGTTGTGGGACCGGCTTGCTCAAGCTCTGAGGGTGGGCGAGGTCACGTTCACCCTCCCGGCCCGGCCGAACCGACCGAGCCGGCCAGTGGTGCTGACGGTGCGGGCCGAACGGGTCACCTGGTCGCCCAAGGGGGCCGAACCGGTGACGGTCACCGCGCTGCGGGCGCGGGAAGAATCCCCGCCGGCCGGGGTCGAACCGCTCGACTAGTGCCTGCTGGCCAACAGCCTGGCCGCCACCTTGGCCCAGGCGGCCAAGGTGCTCAAATGGTACAGAAGCCGTTGGATAATCAATGTTTTTTTTCGAATCTTCAAAACCGGCTACTGGGTCGAAGCCCTACAACTCAGCACCCTGGATCGCCTGGAACCGGCCTTGGCCGTGTACTTGGTCATCGCCTGGCGAATTCAGTACCTGGCCGTGCTGGGGCGGACCACCCCCGAGCTGCCCTGCGACGCGGTCCTGGATCCGGCCGAATGGCAGGCCGTCTACGTCGCCATCCACCACCAGCCCCCGCCGGTCATCCCGCCATCGCTGCCGGCCATGCTCGGTTGGATCGCCCGTCTCGGCGGCCATCTGGGCCGCAAGGGCGACGGCCCTCCCGGCCCCCAAGCCCTCTGGATCGGTTTGCAGCGCGCTCGCGACCTCGCCTGGGGTATGCAATTGGCGTCTGATCTCCATACCCAATCAACCGGTTAGAGATGTGTGGAATCGACAGGCTCTAACATATCCTGCGTGCAGCTGAATTCTATGTGGTTGCTTGGTGCGAAGCGCCGCACAATCACGCAGATCAAGCCGACTCCAGGCGAAAAAGCCTACGGCTTTCTCGCCTTGCGCCGCTTATCCGCCGCCCCGTTATGTGATGGTAGACTCACAATCTACTCTTTGCTGAAAAAAGAGGAATATCAAAAGGAGGCAAACATGCGGTATTTAATCATCCTATTTGTTTTTTTCTTTTGTCATATTTCGCCAGCCATAGCAGAATCAAAGGCCGCAGCCTACCTTGTTAAAAAGGAAATTGCAGAAGCATGCGATGGAGAAGATGGATCTATAAAGAAATCTGCCATAATTGAGCATGACCTAACCGGTGATGGTAAAAATGATCTTATTATTAGTCATGAAGGAATTGCCTGCGCCAGCGGTGGGAGAAGTGGTTTCTGCGGAGCGCAAGTATGCTCGTTTAAGATATATGTACGTGAAGGAGAATTACTAAAGCTAAAAGAAGAGATGCTTGGAAGTGATGTACGAGTGTCATCAGAGGCAAATCCAACAATTCATTGGCATGCCCACGGTGGTAGCGCGCAGAAGTTCCGCTGGAATGGTAAGGATTTTCGTTAAGCTGTATATAAATGATGGTTCACTCCAACACCGATGTATTAATATTCACATCACAAAAACTCTTGGCCGCCACCCCGTTAGACCCATGGATCGATCAGTCATGAGTGGAGAGGAAACAGCACAATGGTCGCAGCAGCTGCGGCAGGCAATTGCACATGCAGCCGCAGCGCACGGTAGCTTCCCTAACACTCTGCGTGATGCGGTGCGCTTTCATGATCAGAAGACACCATACGTTGTTCATCCACTGTGGTGTGCGTCCAGCCTCTTAATGGAGCCAGTTCTTCCAGAGGATTTGCGCAGGGATGGAGCAGTTGCTTTGCTGTGGCATGACACGCTTGAAGATACGTCGATGCCTCTTCCGCCTTGGAGCCCCTAGAGGGTGGCATCGTTAGTGCGTGAAATGACGTTTGAGTCTTTTCAGGAAGAAGTCGAGCACCTTTGGAGCCGTTCCGCAGAGGCGAGGTTACTGAAGCTATATGACAAGGTGTCAAATCTTCTGGACGGTTCGTGGATGAAGGCTCAAAAATGGAATCAGTATGTTGAGTACACACTTAGGCTTACTTCAGAGGTTGAAATGAGACGGGGTACACTGAATATCGTCTGCATTGCTCGTGCTATAGGAGTCCGGAAAGATGAGTTGGCATAGATCTAACCCGTCGCTCAGGCAGACGGCCCCGCCGCCCCGTTAGAGCGCATAATTCAGCAACGATGACTTCAGCCAAATTCGCAGCCGCCGGCAGTCAACGCTGGCTCCAGATCGCTGTAGCGAAGAACCCCGACTTGCTGCGCTCCGCGTTACTGGATTGTGGCGCGGTCAGTGCTCACGAGCAGATTGAGTGGAAAGCTCCACTGGCTATCGATGGTTTCGCTGAACCGCGTGACGGTAAAGCCCTTCGCAAAGCTGGCATCTCTGAGTTGCCCGTTCGCAGTCTGAGCGACTTCTGGCCTCCGCGCGGCCCAGTCTGGGATGCCGTCGCTCGGGTTGGAAGTTCTGGATCAATTTTCGTTGAAGCCAAGGCGCATGTGACCGAGGCCGCATCACCTCCATCCAAGGCGTTGCCAGCATCTCTGTCCAAGATTGAAGCTGCTTTGATGGAGGCCAGGAGCTATTACGCGCCTAACTCCAGCGCCGATTGGCATCGTGTCTTCTATCAGTACGCCAATCGTCTCGCGCATCATTACCTGCTCACCAAAGTCAATGGAAAGGACAGCCGCTTAGTGTTCTTGTACTTTCTCAACGCCGTAGACGTCCGAGGTCCCGCGAGCGTGTCTAAGTGGGAAGCTGTGACACAGTGCATACACACTGCGCTCGGGCTGCCGGCGCAGCTTAGGGAGTTCAGCATCTACCACGCATACGTGGATACCCAGGTGTTGGTGAATACGCTCTAACATGCCCTGCGTGCGGCTGAGTTCTACGTGGTTGCTTGGCGCGAAGTGCCGTACAATCACGCGGATCAAGCCGCACAAGGCGAAAAAGTCTGTGGCTTTCTCGCCTTATGCGGCTTGTCCGCTGCCCCGTTAGGCGTCCCATGAACCACTCACAGGACTAAAGGGCGACATCGGTGCAACGACCCGCTATCCCAGCAGAAATTCGCCGGGCCGTACTTGTGGAGGCCGGTCATCGTTGTGCGATTCCTACATGCAGATACCCGAGCAGCGATCTGCATCACATTATTCCGTGGGAGACTTGCAAAGCTCACGATTTCGACAATCTCATTGCGCTTTGCCCAAATTGCCATCGGCGTGCAGATTCTGGAGAGATAGACCGGAAATCTCTTCGCTTGTACAAGTCCCAGCTCTCGGCTGCCTTGGGCACAGACTCGGCAAATCTAGATGTAAAATCCAATACTCTCACAGAGATTGCTCATGGATTTCCTGGCTACGAGTTTGAAATTCAGCTCCCCGAATTTGCGGAAGATCAACTGCAACCCGTAATTACCACGCTCACTTCTTGGGCCAATTCTTTGCTGTTCGAGCATCGTAGCGACCACTGTCTAAATCCCCCCTTCGACCCTAGCATTCTCAGAGGCCCCAACACAACATCTGCTTCCTATGAATTTGTTCGCAACGATTCGGCGATTCTGAGCATTAAGTATCAAGTCAACCGCTACTTCAGCGGTGCTGTCCATGGTAGCGGACAGACTGTAACTTGGACCTTTGTACGACGACCACTATTCCTTCTTTCACTCCGTTGTTTGTTCGAGGCTCCAGATTTTCTTGAGCATCTCTCTCGTCAAAGCAGAGCCATTCTGCTCGAAAACTCGAACAGGGACGAGGCTTGGGTGCATAGAGGCACCGAGCCCGTGGCGACTTCATTTCGCGCTTTTAATATCAGCCCTCATGGGTTGCTGTTGACGTTTGATGAATATCAAGTCGACTGCTACGCGGCAGGTCCGCAGATAGTTGAGATTCCTGCTGCCGGCATAGTTGATCTCGTACACCAGAAGCTTCGTTCGCTGTGGGAAACTGGGTAGCAAAGTGCATAAGACGCCTAACAAATAATTCGAGTCCGACGCGCACTACGTGCGCGCGGCTCAATTCAAGCGTTAAGCCGCATCAAATCGCAGCATCACCTTGCTTACTGAGATACCTCCGGAGTATCTATGAGAAACAGAGCATGAACAATTTCATCACTGACCTCCTTGCCATTCGCGGTGTGCGCTATGTTGCGCTATACCGCAACGGCGACCTCGACACGGGGATGCACTCCGAACTTCAGGGCGCTAGCTCGTCCGAGTCTGATCGGTATGAGGAGCTGATCGTCAACCCTACGCTGCTCACTCTCGTTGTCCAGCGAGGTAATATTGACTGCGGTGGCGTGCAGTACGTGCTCGTTCGCTATGGCCACTTCTTCCAGTTTATTCAGCCTTTAGCGAGCGGCCATGTTTCCGTTGCCATCGAGCCTTCCGCTATGTCTCTCGACTTCATCCCTGAATTTCAGCGTTGCATCCAAGAGCACGGCCTGTGAGACCCATATCTACAGAACGGGCCTATGGGGGCGCTGGAGAGCCATGATCTAACCCAGCGTTGCAGCGGACTCGCTGACGTTCGCTGCTGAATGCTAATCGTTATGCAATGTAAAGGAAATGATAAATGGAAATATGGGTCGATGCTGACGCTTGTCCAGTCGCAATAAAGGAAATTCTTTTCAGGGCTGCGGAGCGTACTGAAACCAAGGTTACCTTAGTCGCGAATCAATATATAAATACACCGCGATCGAAGTTCGTTTCGTGCGTTCAAGTATCAAAAGGCTTTGATGTGGCCGACAACGAAATAGTAATAAGGAGCGCAAAGGGAGACTTGGTAATAACGAGTGATATCCCGCTAGCCAATGAGGTGATCAGTAAGGGCTGTCTGGCTCTGAGCCCTAGAGGGGAACTTTTCACCGAAGAGAATATCAAGGCGAGGCTTAATATCAGAGATTTCATGGAAACCATGCGGAGTAGTGGCATACCTACAGGAGGTCCCTCACCCCTTAGTTCAAGTGATAAACAGGCATTCGGGAATCAACTTGATAGATGGCTTCAGAATAGAAAGAGAAATGCATAACGCGAATCAAGCCGACTCTAGGCAAAAAAGCCCACGGCATTCCTGCCTTACGCGGCTTATCCAACGCCCCGTTAGGTGGCAAGATGTTTGATCGACAAGCACGCAATTCCTTGGCGGAAGCTGCCAGGCACTATCTGACCGGATTGTCTTCGAATTTCGAATTCGATGACCGTATGTTTAGGATTCGATCGCGAGATCTCGCGGTTCCTGCTATTCGATCTCAGTTCTGGCTGATCTACGATGACCTGAGAAAACACAAGCATGAGAAAGAATGGCGAATAAGCGACCAGCAGCGAGAGATTGTGTTGCGCGCTATTCTGTTCTTAAAAAGCGACATTGAATACACATGGCCTGTAATTCCGGCATGGTATCTCGCTATTCGACCATTTATCTGGGTCTTGACCTTAGGTTACGGTGTGTGTGCGCTAGACCGAAAATATGAACTACAGGATCCTGCGAACGTCTGGCCGTTTCGACACCGAGGCGAAATCAATGCCGCGAAAAATCGACCCAGGTATCTGGCGGCTGTTGTCTAACCAGCTGTTACTGTGGACGCTTCGCGCCCGCAACAACAGGGCGGCGGATTGCAATTGTGGCTGCAAGGTCGCTACGGTAGAGCGGTGGGCGGAGGTGGGTAGCGGGTTCATCGGTATAAGTGGCAAAGGCACGGGTCAGTCGAACAAATTGACCTAATTTTTAGGAGAGACCTCGATGGCGAATCCGAAAATGGTGATTTTACGGGGTAATGCCGCTAAGGCAGGGCACTATCCGGATGAGCAAGGAAAAACCATTGCGTGGCCGATCGGCGCCTTGCACGTTAAGGCCGCGAGCGATTACGCAAAGCGCCGAGGCTATGATCCAATCGTGCTTGATGTGGCAGGTCATCCGCAGAGCCAGCATAGTCCGCAGGCGAAGGCGGCGTTGAAAGCGTTTCATGAAGATGAATCGGTTGCGGCGTTCTATGGTTTTTCGGGGGGTGGCTATAATTTGAGGCACATTCTTGAATACATAGCCACCAACGAGCCCCAGTCACTGCGCCGCATCAAGCTCGTCGTGGTGATTGGCGCGCCGTTCAATGAGGGTAAGAAGATTTTTGTGCCGAGCCGGTATAACGCACTGGTCAGCAAGGAAGCGAAAGGTGACAGCTGGCAGGCTGCGGATTGGGAAGTGATCTACAGAGAAAATCCGAAAAAATCGCAAATGCCAAGAGGGCTGGAAGACGTCGGAACGCACATGTTCGGCCCGGATGCACTGCTCGCGGGGTGGCCTGAGGGCTAAAACCGAGCACGTTTTCGTGATTTTGTTTCCGTCGAAATCACAATATGATCTCAATTCAGCTTGAGTCCGGCTGCTTTCGCTAACGTCACGTATTACATCAATCCACTTTAATGAATGGGTGCGCCCTTACTACCGCTTGGTAGAGCGGAGCGGGGTCGGTTGTTCTAATATTCCAGCATTGGCCTAATCCTTTGTTCCAGCGGACTGTTTGGCAGCCGCTAAACTTAAACGTTGGGCTACTTGCGTTGCTCTACCGCGCTTTGGAGGTTGTCTCCAAACGATTCCGATCTTGAGCCGCCGTAGTGCGGCTGATCGCACTCATCATTGAAGGGGAGGATAACATGGCTGGATTCGATCAAGTCGGCAAAGACACTGGGCCGGGAGACGGTGGGTTCCTAATCACCAACAAGGAAACCCCCACTCAGATTGTTTTTGAATATATCCTGTTCAACTACAACATTGACGGGAATGTGCTCAAGAAGGAGCATAAGGAACTCCTTGATCGGGATATTATCCCGTTCGTGAAGGAGCACCGAGTCCACGTCAAGTTGATGGGGATGGCGAGCCAGAGCGGTGACCGGGAGTACAACCGGAAATTATCGCTCGGCCGAGTCTTGCGGGTGAAGCAGTACCTGCTTAGCGAGGGATTGACGGAGGCCCAGGTACCGGGGCCGGACATCCGTGCGGCGGGGGAGGATCTATCTACGTCGAAATTGTCGGAAGACCCGATGGATCGTGCCGTTCGGTTGACCATCGCGGTGGGGATCAAGCCCCGGCCGCTGTACCCGACGATCGTCGTCCCGATGATCATCACTGCCAATGGGCCAGAACCGATCATCCTCCCCAATGTCACCATTGTCGGAGACAAGCCGGAAGAGCGGTGGACAATCCGCCAGATTTTCGGAACGAACACGAATGTCGGAGTCGGGGTCGGCGTCCCAGGAGTGGGGGTCGGAGCTGGTCTCGGTCCGATCCAGTACAGTTTTCTGCTGGTGAACCGGAAGACAGCCCAGATGAGCCAATGCACATTCGCTGGTCCAGGGGCCTCTGGCGGAGTCGGGCCGAATAACAAGTCGTTTGGCCTCGGGCTGTCGATCGGGACATCAATCACCGGGCAAAGCAAAACGTGGAACAACTTCGAGACCACCGCCGGGGTAGATTTCTCCGACTTCAACGGAGCCGCGACCTGGGTCGAGCCGGGTGGTGTCGGGCTCGGGACCGATGTCTCGGCCCAGGCGGTGCTGACCTTCCCCAAGCTCGGGAAGACGGTCCGGGTGACGACCGGCAAGACGTTCGGGTTCCCAGGCTCGGCCATCAGCGCCGGAAACTTTTACTGTGGCGCGCCCGTCCAGCTAAAACGTCCGTGATCTCAGCCGAAGAAGACAATAGCGAGATATCCTAGATACGAACGGTGGAGAATAGGGTGGCCGAAAGCGGCAAGGTCGCGGCGCAATCTCAATTTCGAGGCACGCAATTGGGACCAATGGGTTTATCTATCCAGCGGCAAAATGTTGGAGGCCACCTATCTTGCAATCAATCGACTCCATGAGGAACGAATCGAGTTGCCACAAATTTCAGCCATTCGCTGTCATATCCGCTTGGTGAATGTTTCGGTTGACCACTGCCAATAACGCTGCCGTTCCTAATTGGTCGTTGGAATCTAGCGCCGCGACTTTTTCGAGCAAAGGAACGCTTTTTTCTGCCTCGCCCTGCCGGGCGTACAAATAAGCTTCCCCCTTCAGGCAGAGCAAATAAAATCGGACCAACACCATATCGTGCTCATGGCCGCCAAAAAGTTGCATCTCATCCAGCTGACGCCAATCATCGGGCAACCCTAGTTTTTGCTGAACCACATTGCGCGCTTGTTGAATGACATCCAGCGCTTCGGCGAAACGGTGTTGATAAAAGTGATAGCGAAATAGAGAAACCAACACCATTAAATGATTTGGGGCCAACTGATAGGCACGCTGTAAATCAGCCTCGGCTTTTCCATCGCTGTAATCCTCGGCAGCTTGTTGCAGCAGCTGTACAACTTCTTCAGAAGGAGGATTTTCGAAATACAGCGGCTCGGCATCGAAAGATAATAGGTCCACGACAGATTTCCTCGGCGAATCGATGATGTCAGAATAACACAATTGCAGGTGGAGAAATCGACGCGATCAGGATAGGAAAATGAAGCAACAGAAAAAGGGAACTTTAGATCGGCGAGCAGAAGCTTACCCTCCGTTTTCGCAGGAGAGAACGTCTCCAGTGTGGAGACTTGACTCGGCCAGCACCGTAACCGAATAAAATTACTGCGATTTCCCAGCCTTCGCCATCTCGGCCAACACCAACTGCGTCCACACCCCAGAACCCGGTAGATTCTGGCCACCGTCAGCGACGATCAGCGTCCCAGTGATGTAGGACGCTAGCGGCGAGGCTAGAAATACGCTCAGCTGACCGATGTCGTCCGGTGTGCCGAAACGGCCCAGCGGAATCATTCGCTTCAACGGGTCGGCACTGTCTGCCGGCACCAACCGCCGCACGCCTTCGGTCCCCTCGATGGGACCGGGTGCGATGCTGTTGCAGCGAATGCCGAATTGGCCCCATTCCAGCGCGAGATTGCGCATCATATTGTCGATGCCAGCCTTGGCCGCGCCGACATGCACTTGAAACGCATACGGCGTGAATGCCATGCCAGCCGAGATGAAAATAATGTTACCTTGGGTTTCCTTGAGTTGCTCGAACGCCGCGCGACAGGTGTGGAAGCTGCCCAGCAAATCAATATCGACCACGGACTTGAAGCCATTGGGACTGATCTTTTCGGCAGCGAGGGGGAAGTTGCCCGCCGCGCCGCAGATCAAGGTATGAATCGGTCCCAATTCGAGACGGGTATCCTGCATGGCTTTTTCCAGTGCCGCGTAATCACGCACGTCTGCGGAATGGGCCGACACCCGCGCGCCGAGCGCCCGTAACTCCGCTGCCGCCGCATCCAGCTTGTCCCGCGAGCGGCCGACGATGCCGAGATGGGCTCCGACCGCTGCAAAGTTGCGGGCGATACCGAGGTTGATGCCGCTGCTCCCGCCGGTGATGAAAACGGTTTTGCCCTGGAACAAATCCTTGGCGAAATAGGAAGCAATTTGCATAACGAGGTTCCTGGGGGTTGGGGTGAACAATCCTGTCAGTCTAAACAAAACAAACGGCTTTCCATAGAATGCCTTGGCTGACTTGACCATCCGAACGGCCTTGCCGAGAATCGCTGTCAGCTTTCTTTGATCCTTATGGAGCCTTCATGGCCGACCACGATCTACTGATCATCGGCGCCGGCATCAGCGGCCTGAGCGTGGCCCATTACGCTGTCCAAGCGGGTTTGAACGCGCTGGTGCTGGAACAAAACCATCGAGTGGGTGGCTGCCTGCACTCGCACCGTTTCACGGGCGCGTTCGCTGGGTTCTGGCTGGAGTTGGGTGCGCACAGTTGCTTCAATTCCTACGGCAATCTGTTGGCGATTTTGGAATCCGCTCGCGCGCTCGACCGCTTGCAAGCTCGCGCTAAGGTCCAGTTTCGGCTATTCGCGGATGGCACGGTTCGCACTATTCCTTCCCAACTGTCTATTTCAGAACTATTGCAGGCACCGTTCCGGTTGATCGGTTGGCAAAAATCGGGTCGCAGCGTCGCTGAGTACTTCGGTCGCATCGTCGGCCCACGCAATTACGCGGCGGTCTTCGGACCGGCCTTCGACGCTGTGATCTGTCAGCCCGCTGGCCTGTTTCCCGCCGATTGCCTGTTCCGGTCCCGCCGCCGACGCAAGAATATACCGCGTGGTTTCACCTTCTCCGACGGCCTGCAGACTGTTGCCGATGTACTGGCCACGCAACCGGGTATCCGCATCGAACGCGGTCGGGCAGCGCGAGAAATTCGGCGCGTGGGAGAAGAATTCGTCGTTCGAACCGACCAGTGCGACTATAGTGCTCGCCACCTCTGCGTGGCGACGCCGGTCGAGGTCGCGGCCCGATTGCTGCGGGCGGAATTGCCTGCGCTCGCCGACCGACTGGCGGAAATTCGAACCGCCGCAGTGGAAACGGTCGGGGTCGCGCTGCCGACAGCGCAGCTGAGCTTGCCGCCACTGGCGGGACTGATCGGGCGGAACGAAGCATTTTATTCGGCAGTGACCCGCGATACCGTGCCAAACTCTGCCTATCGAGGCTTCACTTTTCACTTCCGTCCGGGACTGCTGGACGAGGAAAAGAGAATTACGCGCATTGCTGAAGTGCTAGGCATTTCACATGGTTCGCTCGGTGCCGAAAACGTGGTCTCCAAGCTCAATCAATTGCCGGCTTTGCGAGTCGGTCACGATGGTTTGATTCGCGCTGTGGACGATTTGTTGGCGAAAAGCCGTCTCGCGTTGACTGGCAATTATTTCACCGGAGTTGCCATCGAGGATTGCGTGACGCGCTCGCGCGCCGAATTCGCGCGATTGCGGAGCGAGGGGCTGTGAGAGAAACTGGACGGTGCCGGCTAACAGCTGCGGCTGGGGGACGGTTCGGCGCCACCGTCCAGTGTGGGTCAGAAAGAAGGATACAGCGTGGTTGTTTCGCCAGCGAGGGCGGTCATATTGTCGCCGGTGGACCAGCCTTCGTCGTTGACCAAGAACTTGAATGATATCGTTCCCTCGCGTACTTCGTTGGTGGTCCATACCCATACGTCGTTGCCGGCGTTTTCCATCGGCACGCCGCTTTCCCAGCTGAGACCGGGGCCTTCGCCACGAATGTAAAGATTGTTGCCATGGCCGACGTCGAATTTAGCGACGACGACGGTAACCATCGATTGGGCATTTTTCCCGGCGGCGGGTTTGGCTGTTTTGGTGGCGGGTTTGGTTGACTTGGCGGGGGATTTGGCGGGTTTCTCGGCGGCGGGTTTAGCTGTTTTGGCGGTGGCGGGTGCTGGTTTTTCAGGAGCTGGAGCTGGAGCTGGAGCTGGAGCTGGAGCTGGAGCTGGAGCTGGAGCTGGAGCTGGAGCTGGAGCTGGAGCTGGAGCTG